>JACCDT010784092.1_pt1 | contig 14179 bp, 13 predicted proteins | sample 7446291 | NCBI WGS metagenome assembly JACCDT01 (sample SAMN15323446, study PRJNA562643) | freshwater metagenome | isolation source: river surface water | place: USA:Blue River Watershed | collected 2017-08-17
ATCGGCAAAACAAGAATCAGCTAATTAATTAAAATAAATCTATGCCGAATAAAACAAAAATTATTGCACGGTCTCCTGTTGTTAGTGTTATGGGTCATGTTGACCATGGTAAATCAACATTGCTGGACTATATTCGTAAATCAAATATTGTATCTGGCGAATCTGGTGGCATAACTCAACATATTGCTGGGTATGAAGTACTGCATGAAACCGCCGAAGGTGAACTTAAAAAAATAACATTCTTAGATACCCCAGGACATGCAGCATTTACTGGAATGCGTATTCGTGGAGCAAATGCTGCAGATATTGCAATACTTGTCGTTTCTGCTGAAGATGGCGTCAAAGCCCAAACCATGGAAGCACACGAAGCTATTATAAACAGTGGCGCCCCATACATTGTAGCTATTAACAAAATTGACAAACCCGGAGCAAATATTGAAAAAACAAAAAATACTTTAATAGAACATGGTATTTATTTAGAAGGCATGGGAGGGACAATTCCATGGGTAGCAATTTCAGCAAAAACTGGTGAAGGTGTTAATGAGCTTTTGGATTTAATTATTTTTGTTAGTGATTTTAATGAAATGAAAGCAGATTTAGCAAAACCGGCAACAGGTTTTGTACTAGAATCCAACCGTGACCCTAAACGAGGTATCACAGCGACTTTGATTATAAAAGAAGGAACGCTAAACAAAGGAAGTTTTATTGTATCGGGGACAGCAATGGTACCAGTACGGATAATGGAAAACTTTTTAGGTGATCCGATTACAGTTTCTTATTGTTCATCCCCTGTTAAAATAGTTGGCTTTGATAATGTTCCAAATGTAGGTGAAATATTTGAAACATTCGAAGATAAAAAATCTGCAGAAAAAAGAGTTAATGAAAACAAAGAAAGTATAACTACCCATCATCGATTACAAAATAAACAAAGTGAATTTTCTATACCTTTGATTATAAAAGCAGATGTTGTTGGTAGTATTGAAGCAATTGAAAAAGAAGTTAACAAACTAAATTCTGACGAAAATGGATTTTATATCATTGATACCGGAGTTGGGAGTATAAGTGAAAATGATTTAAGAACAGCATCTACTGATAAAAATACAATTATTGTTGGATTTAATACAATTATTGATAAAAAAGCCGAGGATTTACGTGAACAACTAGGAACTTCTGTTGAAACTTTTAATATTATCTACAAACTAACCGAATATCTTGAAACTGAATTAGAAAAAAGACGCCCAAGAAAAGAAACAAAAGAAACCACAGGATTACTAAAAGTTATTAAGATTTTTAGCCAAACAAAAGAAAAACAAGTTATTGGATGCAAAGTCGATATGGGTTCTGCAACAATAAACAGCACAGTATCGATAGTTAGACGCGAAAATGAAATTGGGACAGGTAAAATTACAGAAATGCAACATAATAAAAGTAAAGCCCGTGAAGTATTTGAAGGTGATGAATGTGGAATTCAAGTTGAAAGTAAAATAACTATTGCCCCAGGAGATGTATTACAAGCCACAATAATGAAAACTGTATAATATGTCTCCCGTTAGAAGCCGCGATCGCAATATAATAAGATAATAAATATATGAATTTAAATAGAAGTAAAATTATAAGAATAATAAAGCAAAATCGTGAATTGATCGCGATCTGCTTCTAACGGGATGTCTGAACTAAAATCTGAAAAAATTAAAAACCGTATCCGTGAAATTGTTGCTGAATACATATCCCGCGAGACTAATGGGAAATCACTAATTACTGTTTCAACAGTTGATGTTAATGATAAAGCTGATCGTGGTACAGTATTTATAACTGTTATCCCCGAAAGTGGAGAAGAAGGCGCACTTAACTTTTTAAAAAGAAAAAGAACAGAAATAAAAAAATATATCCAAAAAAGACTCCCAATTGCCCATACTCCATTTATTGATTTTGCGATAGATGAAGGTGAAAAATTATCCCAAAAAATCACAAAAATCGAAATCCAAGAAAAAAACAAAAACCAAGATTAGTCTTGGTTTTTGTTTTTTATTAATTTAGCTTATGAAGTTGTAGGTATAGCAGTATCCCCACCTACTGGATTTGGATTATAATTGTTTTGATTTAAAACATATTTTGAGTCACCAAAGGCAAGTATTGGTAAGAAAATAAAAGGTAAAATTATAATACCTATTGTAAATTCTGCCCCATGTCCAAATGCGACTGAAAGACGATGAGCAATAATTATCATAAAAATGATATTTACTAATGGAATTATCAATAAAATTATCCACCAAACTGGCTTACGCACGACTTGTAAATATACGATTATATTATAAATTGGAATAATTGATGCCCAACCTGGCTTACCAGCTTTTTGGAAAATCTTCCAATAAGAAGCAACCATTAAAACTATAATTATAATGTAAATAAGAACAACTATCGCCGGGGCATTATCCATAAAATAAATTTATACTTAAATATTAATATCTAATATTATACCATTATTTTTTTAAAAAATGTCAAATTTATTCAACTTTTACCAAATGCCCATTTACCCATTTATACCTTCTATAATCTTCTATATATTTATCCCCCTCATAATAAGAAAAGTCTTCAAATACATATTTATTATTTTCATTTACAAGTATATTTTGGAGTTTACTTAATTCAGTATTGAAAACAAATTTTTCTAGTTTTTTATCGTATAAAAAAATATTATAACTATCAACTCCTGAACCATTTGATGAAATTGAAGCTAAATCATTATACCCATCAAAATTGTAATCATCTTCTAAATATACAACCTGAGATCCATTTGAAATATCAGCAAGTGCATTAAAGCTATCATTTTGAGGCATATCAGATTCGTTAGTAGAGTCAATTATTTGTATAACTGAACCAACAATATTAAACCGCTCTTGGTCGCAAGATAAAATAATTTTTACTGGCTTATCTTCTTTAAGCTCACCATAGTAAATATGCTCTAGAATACCTCCTGTGCAATCTGGGTCACTACTGCGAGTTTGTGTTATTTTACGGCCAAATTCATCTTTTTCTTTTATTAAAATATCAATGTCTTTCTTTTCTATTTTTATAGGAGTTTTAATATCAGGTTGTTTTTTATTATTAAAAATAAAAAAAATAATTATTACACTAATTAATAAAATAATAATTATATAAGGTGTTTTATTTTTTATTTGCATGAGATCCAGGGCGGAATCGAACCGCCGTATAAGAGTTTTGCAGACTCTGGCCTTACCACTTGGCGACTGGATCAAAAAACCCTGAATATACCAAAATATATTCTCTGGTGCCCAAGGTGGGACTCGAACCCACACGGACTACGTCCTGGGGATTTTAAGTCCCCTATGTCTACCATTCCATCACTCGGGCAAATTGAGCTATTACTATAATAGTATAAAAATCTTAAAAAATCAATCAAAGGTTGAATATTTTAGTAAAATAGGTTAAAGTATATAAATGCCGAGGTGGCGAAATTGGTAGACGCACTTGCCTTAGGAGCAAGCACCGTGAGGTATGGAGGTTCAAGTCCTCTCCTCGGCACAACGTGACGTGAATATCAGAATTTTTTCTGATATGTGAGAGGGCTTGAAGACCCTGAATATATCGCACGGAACAAAGTGAGTACGATATGAAGGGTGTACAGAATCTGTAAGATTCAAGTCCTTGGTGATTATTTTTGCTATTTATCTGCCTTGTTAGCTCAGCTGGTAGAGCAGCTCCCTCTTAAGGAGATGGTCGGGGGTTCGATTCCCTCACGAGGCACAAAACTGTTAAGAAAATTCCCACTGCTGGGAATTTTTAGGTTTTGTGAACCGGAGCGATGTTTTTGTTTGAGCAATAGCGAAAGGCAAAAACCGCGAGGTGGGGTCGAACAAAATTTGAGTCAACAAATTTATGAGTGACCAATATAAAAAGCGAATACACCGAAAGGGTGTACAGCGTCTGTAAGACGAGATTCCCTAAATTTATGAGTGACCAATACAAAAAACTCCCCTTCGGGAGTTTTTTAATTTTATTTATTCTATGAAGTTAAAGTATTAACAAGTAAATTTAATATTCCATAAACAGTAAACATTATAAATAAACCAATTAATCCCCACATCATATGTTTTGTACCAACACTTCGAGCTTCTTCATTAGAAGAATTCATTATCATTTCTACTACACCCCAAACAAATATCAATATTGCAACTATAAACATTAATTGAATTAATGGTTGAACAATATTAGATATAATAGCCCCAACAACGCTTGAAGATGTCATAGGAATTTATTAACAGTTTTGGTTTTGGCCAGGAACACAAGGAAGTTCTACGTTTGAAGAACCAGGTGTACCAGTACCTAAAGTACGACGTACAATAGCAACTAGACCCCAAATTGTTGTAATTACAAATAAACCTAAAATACCGTATAAAATAGTACCTTTTGCTTTTGCTTGAGCTTCTTCAGAACCAGATGCCCCTGCCATTATAAATCGTACTACTCCAATGATAATCATTAAAATAGCAAAACCGACAAGTACACGGATTAATAAATTCATTAGACTTTGCCCTGTTGAGAGTAAAGTAAATGCATTTTGGTTACCAACATAAGCTGGACCAGGGTTAACAGATTGAGCCAAAGCTAGAACTGGACCAAATACGGCCATAAGAACACCAAGGATTTTGTACATAAAAAATAATTAATACTTAATTTACTATTATATGTTTATTATACCATAAAGACATTTAATAGTGCAAAGGAAATACCCTATTTATAAATCTGAATACTATTGTCTGAACCAACCTTTAATGGGAAAGCCCAAGTGGTTAACCATTCTTTTACTGTTGGTTTAGAATATTCAACAGCACAAACATAGCTTTCGGTATTTTTAAGTGTACCCTGAAGAGTTGTTTTGACAGAATGTGAGAAACCATTACTAAGACCTGGAACTGTTGTTTGAGTTTCAAGATTACCATTTATTTTAATATCTGGTTCTTTTATATCAACACAAAATATTCCAGCACTATCAACATCAGGATCAGTGATTTTTAAATCATAAGTAATTGTGTTTGTAGTAAAATCTGTAATTTTTGAATAAACTAAACTATTATTAATAGTATCAATCTTATCTAAAGGATCTTTAATTAAAAGATTACTGTTATTTGAATTTGAAGATGAAATATTAACAACTAAAAGATTAGATTTTTTTAAAGAACCTGCTAATTCATAAAAGATATGACAGCCTTGGTCCCCTTTACCATTTATGGTATATGAATTAGTTGTATAAGCCCCAGCATTAATTTGAGTTAAATTAGGTAATGGATTAATAGGGCCTAATGTTGAAGTATCACCAGAATCATAACAAATAAGTTCTAAAGTCTTGGAATCAGGGGTAAAAGTAGAATCTACATCAAAAGTAAATACCCCTGTGACCGAACCTGTACCTTGTGATTTTAAATTAAATTTTAAATTTTTAATAGCCGAAGAAACATTACTATTATTGTTTCCAGAATTATTATTCGTATTAGTGTTAGCATTGTTACCAAACCCTGTACCAATATTAGATGATCCAGTATTAGTATTTTTTTGTGTTGTAGAACTATAGCCACTATCTTTACCAATAGATGAAACGGTATCAATTAATACATTAGCAATAAGTTGTGCCCCTAGCAGTACAGCCGCACCAATTAGTGTCCAAGTAAGAGTTTTGTGAGCTTTCTCTATTGCTTCGGCTTTACCTCGAGCCATAACATACAAAAATCCAGAATAAATAACCATTACAACTACAATTGGTAAAATTATGTCAGATATTGCTTTTAAAATACTACCTAGAATATCTTTAATTTCCTTTTTTTCTCCTAATGGATTATCAATTCCAATACACAAACCAAAATCAGTTGATTTGTTAGCACAAGCATCCATACAACATTTATAAGATTCCCCTGCAATATCCCGTTTACCACTGGAACTAACCTGCATTAACCCGGCACATTGTTCTTGGCAAGAAGCTTGTGCATTTATACGATGAATAGGAACCAAGCTAAATAAAAATGTAATAATTAAGATTGATAAAAATATTTTTTTCATACTATTTTATATTTTGGACTTTATCTTTTAATTGTAAATACGGGGCAGAATCATCTTTTGCATTAAAACCAAACCCCACGGTTCGTCTAATAACACCAATAAGTGCATAAACTGAAACAATCACAAAGAACCCAATTATGCCCCAAAGAATAAATGTTCGTCCTTGGCTTTGAGCTTCTTCATTTGAAGAATTCGAAATCATTTTTACAACTCCATAAACGAAAGCAAGGACCGCAAGCCCAATAATAAAAGGCAGGACAACAACACGCACAGCACAACCGATATATTCTACATAACCTTTCAAGGTTTTGGCACTAACAACACATTGCCCATTACCAGCGTTAGTATCGATTGATCTGTCTATGCTGATGTTTTGCTCTGAAGTAAAATTAGTCTTTTGAGAGGTATAAATATCGTTTTGACCAGGTACAATATTGCTTTCTGCTGTCCAATTTACTTCGCTGACTGTTTCATCTTTAAAACCTGTAAATTGCGCCAAAGCAACTATGGGTAAAAATAACAATACAAATAATAAATTTCGAGTGATTTTAAACATAAATATATTATACACTATGGGGTTTTAATATTAAATTGATATCTGATTTGTTCTTTTTGGTAGGTTGAACCAGTAATAGTACAATTATACATTGTTTTGGTTTTTAACCCTGGAAGTGAATCACTAATAGGAATAGCAACCGGTAACCTTACCCCTAAAGATTGGGCCACCCATGAAATATCCCCCGAATAATTACCATTTGAGCTGTTACAAATATAATTGACTTGACTTTCTATTCTATGTGAAGCAATTAGATTAAAAAAAGCATATTCTTTATTTGTTGAGATACCATCAACACGCATTTCAATAGGCCCTACTTCTTGAGGATCAATATAAAATGGAGTTGTTACAGTAAATCCACGAATCTGAGGTATTCCTTCGATAAAGAATCGTGCTAAACAACTATACACGCTAGAATGCATAAATCCTGTAGCGGGACTTTTACTAATTTCTATAGAAAAAATTGATTCAATTATTTTAGATTTATTATTATCATCGGCATTATCTAACCCAACTAATTTAGTCCAAGACCCGCTAGCTGGACCCATTATTTGATTACAAGATAAATTTATATTTTGATCATCAACAACTAAACCATTTAAGACAGGAACAACAACACTATCCGGTACTGCTTGTTTAAAAACTGGAATTTGGCTTAATGGCTTTTGTGGTGGAGTATATGTTTTGTAAAAAATTCTTGGTGTTCCAATAAGCACAGGATACGATAATTTGGATTCGAAACCTTTTATTAATGGAATTGATGGAGTATAAACATTAAAAACCGTCTGCATATTTTTAATTGGTTGATCTTCATAACCAGCTATATTTTTTAAAGTCCTGCCTGATAATTGACAAGAATAGGTACCATTTGGCCTTAATCCAAACCCACTCCAAACAACAGGTATTGTTATTGGTGAATCAATAGTCCCATTTGAATTGGTTTTATTGGATCGTGTACTTTTTTTATTAATTGCAGTTACATCAAAATAAACTTTTGATTGATATTTATGATTTAAAGCATAAGAAACACAAACCAAATCCATATTAGGGTCAACATCAATTGAACCATTAAAAGTTAAGTCAATAGAATTAGATTTTTGATCAACTCTACTAATAGCAAACATTGTGTTAATAGTATTTTTTGAATTTTGAACAACAGGCATAACTCCACTAAAAGATACAGCCATTGGTTTATACTTTGTTTTAGGGTCAGATGACTTTAAATATACATCTAAAACACAATCCATATTAGTATTGTTTTTAAGAGATTTTGTTATTTCTATTGGTAGATTAATTACGATATCTCCTTTTTTTTGAGATTGATCAAACAATACCCCAAAATTTGAAATCAAATCTGCCCCATTATTTTTACAATTTAAATTACTATATCCATCAAACAAACTATCCGCATTATCATAAGAAAGAATAATACTATCTTCTGTAAATTTTGAAGTAAGGATTTTAAAATTTTTAGCTAACCCTGGTGTTACAGCCATAGTCGTAAATGAATTCCCTCCACTAAGAGTGCCTTCGGTATTTTCTGTACTACATACATAACTAGTATCTTCTTCAAGATTTAAATTTACAGTTCCAACACTAGAATTAGCTGAGATTTTACCTTGGGCTTCAATTGTTTTATTACCATCGTTAGTGGTACAAGATACAAGTATCGACATTGTTACTTTAGTTGTAGGATTTATAGTAACTGTAACTTTTGTATTTTTAGGATCCTTTGAATTTGCAACTAATTCGGCTTTATAAATACTATCCCCTAATGCTAATTTAGATGAAGAACCGATATTACTTAAAAATCCAGAGACTCCTACATTAGCCAAAAGACCACCAGAGGTGGTATTTGTGCGCCAGTTTACAGTACTATCCGAAAGCCCTGCTTTACCACGAGATGTATCATAACCAAATGCTTTAAATAAAGTGTAAACTATAAACCAAGAACCGAGAATTAAAAGTATTCCAATTACTATATTTTTAAAAATCTTTTTACCTTTGGTGCGCATTTCTTCATTAGCACCGCTAAACATAAACAAAAATCCGGAATATACTATAAGTAGTATAACGAATGGCAAAAGTAAATAAACTAAGAAAAATTTAATAATATTATTTATAAGAACAAAAAGATCATTAAAACTACACATGGCTTCCCCTTTACCACAAGGAATCGCAATACTAGCAGAAGAAACAAAAGGTACAACACTTATAAATAAGACTAGAATTAAAGTGATGGTGAATCGATATTTCTTCATATTATGGTTTTGCAATATCCCCAATATTTTGGGTTGTTGTGTTTTGGTTATAGCCATTTATGCTATTAAGCAGAAAATCCAAATTCCCACTGGCTTTTTCATATGCCCCATCAGCATCTGCCCCACCAGCTAAAATTGATTGGGTTAATTCACGGAAAATTAAATTAGTTTCTTTTTTATTTGGATCAAGCCATGACGATGATCGAAGAGCTGAGATTTGGAAAATTGATTGATAAAGTAAAGATGGATCAGATTGAGCTTTTAAATCACTAGCATAAACCGGTGGAAGTGATAAAACTTTACTAATTTGGGAACTATGCCAAGGACTAGCTATGGTTTGAACAGTTAAAAGAGCAGTTGGTTTGTTTTTGGAATATTTAGACATAGCAATACCAGTTAAATGTGCATAGGTTTTTTGAGTTTTTAATCCTCGAGGTTGTGGTATTTCAGATATAGCTAATGAAAGATTTGGGTTTTTCTCTTGCAAAGAAAATAGTTCACTAGAGAATCCAATATAAAATGCTACTCTTTCTGTTAAAAAAGATGAAGTTGCATCAGGAAGAGACTTGTTCCAAGAATAAACAAATTTATCTGGTGATGAAAAATCTGTAAAGAAAGTTATAACCGCAGGTAAAGATGGACCTTGACTTGTTTTGTGTGTGCCTAATGTTGAAACATAATAACCTTCATTATTAACCCCTACAATTGGATTCCCAACTTGGAGTAATAACAATGCGATTATATCTTTTGCATGAGTATTGTTTTCAAACCGGCCAAGTGAAATTGTACTTTGAATAAAAGCACCGGTTGGGTCTCTTTTGGTTAATTTTTCACTAATTGTATTAAATTCATCCCAATATGCTGGTGGGTTAACTATACCTTCATTAACTAATAAAGTTTTATTATAATAAAGAACCATTGGGTCAATTAAGAAAGGATAAGCAAGTATTCCTTTTTTAGATAAAAATAAAGAAAAAGCAGGAGGATAAGAATTTGTATAATTTTTTTGTGAAAGTACAGAATATGAGATTGGTTCAATTTGTTCACTAAATCTTGAGACAGTTGCATTGTCAACAAAAAACAAATCCGGAGCGGTCCCATCGGCAAAACTTTCAATTAATTCAGATTCATAACTTTCTGGATCTTTAGCAACATAACGAATTTTAAAATTCGTTATTCCATCTGCTAAATCGTTCATATAGTTTATAAAATTTGGGTCATCAATTGTACCCCAAACAACAACAGTACCTGTTCCTTTAAATGCTGATTTCTTAGCAGGGGTTGGAATATAGCCAGCAAAAACCATAACAGCAAAAAGTGCTCCGACTCCGAAAATTATTAAAAGTATTGTTTGGAATTTTTTCATTTTTATTTATTATTCATTACAATATTAAGAACATACACCTATAATACCATATTCAAAAGAATCTGTGTCAAAATTTTCAACAATAGTTATGCCTGCAGTGTCTAAATATTCCAGCATATCATCAAACAAAATCCGTGAATCTGGATGTGTTGTGATACCATGAGCATCTTCGTTTAACTCAGTTACCAAAATAAAACCTCCTTTTGCTAAAATTCTTGAACATTCTTTTAAAAAAGATTCTCGATAAATAACATTTCTTAATACCCCAGAGATTATTATTAAATCGTGTGAATTATCAACAAATGGTAGCGTACCCCCATTGTCGTACTCAAAATGAAAGATGTTAAATTTTTCATGGGCATTAGTGATATTTTTTTGTTCAAGTGATTTTATAATATTTTTTGTTTTTTCTTTATCTTTACTAATTGTCGTTAAACGAGAATTAGGGAAAATTTGAGACAAATAAAAATAATCAATATTAATACCATTATTAATATCCAAAATTCGAGAATTGGTTTTAAGTGGCAAATTTTTTATGACACTTAGAAGTTTCATAATTGGTTTAATCCAAAATTGCAAGTGATGCTAATCCATCCCCAGCTCGTAGTTTCATAATACTTACACCTTGAGTGCTACGCCCTAGTACTGGCACTGATTTAAGATCAGTTCTTATTGTTTGACCTTTTTTAGATATTGCAATTAATTCCCCATCGTCCCCGGCTATTCTAGCTGAAATAAGTGGACCAGTTTTGTCTGTTACTTTTGAAGTTAAGATCCCACTACCACCACGTTTTTGAACTTTGTATTCGGTTAGCTTTGTACGCTTACCAAGACCTTTTTCGCTAATTGTAAATAATGTTAAGTCTTTATTATCTTTAGATACAGAATTAACATTTATAATAAAATCAGATTTTTCTAATTTCATACCAATAACTCCAGAAGCAGTCCGGCCCATTTGGCGAATGTCTGATTCTTTAAATCTTATTGATTGCCCAAGTGAACTAACAAGCATTACTTCATCGCCTTTTTCAAGAGCTAAAACAGAAATTAATTCATCGGCTTTATCAAGAGTAATTGCGATAAGCCCACTTCGACGAACATCTTTAAATGATTCATAAGCGACTTTTTTAGCTGTACCATTTTTAGTTACAAGCATTAAGGATTCAAATCGGGCTTTGTCTTGTTTACTAATTGGTAAAATCGAAGTAACTCTCTCATCTGCTCCAAGTGATAAGAAATTATTTATTGATTTACCCTTTGTAGCACGACGGCCTTCGGGGATATCATACATTCGTATTTGATATGCTCGGCCTTGGTTAGTAAAGAATAATAAATCTGCATGAGTATTAGCATCAACCAACATCGTTACAAAATCTTCTTCTTTGGTTTCAATATCAATTGTACCGACTCCTCCGCGATTTTGTTTACGATATTCCATAGGGTCAGTACGTTTAACATAACCACCAGCAGTGTAAACCAATACTGATTCTTTTTCAGGAATTAGGTCTTCTTCATTCATTGATTTAAGACCACCTTTGACTATTTTAGTCTTACGTTCATCAGCATAAGTTGTACGAACATAAGTTAACTCATCATTAATTATTTTAGTAACCTTTTTAGGGTTAGCTAAAATACTTTTTAATTCAGCGATCAAATCTTGTTTTTCTTTAAGTTCAAGTTCAACGGCTTTACGTTCAAGCCCAGCAAGTTTTTGAAGGCGCATTTCAAGAATAGCTGTGGCCTGGAGGTCGCTAAATTTGAATCTTTTGATTAAAGCTTCTTTGGCAGCCGGACCGTCCTTACTTGCGCGAATTATTTTTATAACTTCATCAATAAAATCAAGCGCTTTTTTAAGACCAAGTAATATATGTTCCCGATCTTCAGCCTTTTTTAAATCAAACTGTGTTCTACGAGTTATAACTTCGCGACGATGTTTAATAAATTCTTCAATGAAATTTTTTAAAGATAAAGTTTGTGGAATACCATCAACCAATGCAACCAAATTATAATTGAAATTACCTTCGAGTTGAGTATGTTTATATAAATAATTAAGAATTTTTTGTGGATGAGCTCCAGTTTTAAGATCAATCACAACTCGCATATCACGTGTTGATTCATCACGAAGACCTTTAATTCCATCAATCTTTTTTTCATGAACTAACTCGGCAATTGATTCTACAAAGTTAGCTTTAACAACTCGATAAGGTAATGATGTAATTATTATTTGAAATTGACCACCTTTTTGTTCAACAATTTCAGCTTCCCCGCGAACAGTTACACCTCCACGACCAGTTTGATAAGCATGCAGGATATCTTTTTTGTCATATGCCACAGCCCCTGTTGGGAAATCTGGGCCTTGGATAAATTCCAGTAAATCTTCAGTTGTAGCTTCAGGATTTTCATTAAAATGCAAACACGCGTCCATAACTTCACCTAAATTATGTGGTGGAATATTTGTTGCCATACCAACAGCGATACCCAAAGTCCCATTAAGAAGTAGCCCTGGAACTATTGTAGGTAAAACCACTGGCTCGTTTCGTGTTTGATCGTAGTTTGGACGCCAATTAACTGTATCTTTTTCTAAATCTTGTAAAAAGACTGTAGCAATTTTGGACATCTTGGCTTCGGTATAACGCATTGCCGCTGCTCCGTCACCATCGATAGAACCAAAGTTACCTTGACCATGAATCAACGGATACCTGTAAGAAAAATCCTGCGCCATACCCACCATAGAATCATAAACCGCAGTATCGCCATGTGGATGGTATTTACCTAGTACGTCTCCAACAACCGCTGCTGATTTACGAAATCGTGCAGATGGAGTAAGACCCATCTCATGCATTGCGTACAAAATACGACGATGCACAGGCTTAAGACCATCGCGAATATCGGGCAATGCTCGCATAGTAATAACACTCATCGAGTAATCAAGATACGATTCACGCATTTCAGTGACAATTGGCCGAACTTGGATTTTGTCGTGCTCAATTAAAATTGGTGTATTTGGATTTTTCTCTTCTGCTCCGGCAGATGATTTTTTAGATATTTTTGCCATAAATTATTTCTTATTAATTACTGATTTACCTTTTTCGATATCTTTTGAAACTTCTTGTGTCGCATCTTTTATAAATGACGATGCTGGATTTATCTCTTGCTTAAAACCATTAAATTTATATAAACTACCCTTTGAAAATAAAACATAAAGCATGGCTATAATAAAAGTTAAAAGTATTGCAGCAAATCGGGCTTTTTGTTTTTTACTTTTAAAATGTATTGCTTCACTCATAAAAATTTATGGATTAAGCAACACTACTTCACCTTCTTTACCGGCTAGGTCTTTTTTCTTAACTGTCAATTTATCAACTGGGTTGACTTTATCTTGTCCCGCTTCCTTTAAAAAAGATTTGATTTTAGATTCATCAGACCCAATTGGAATAATTAATGCTGCGTCAGACCCAATTGCCATTTTGTATGCCATTTGATTAGTTAAACCATCATGACCAATTGGCACAAAGATAATGTCACAAGTTCCAATTTTGCCACGAAATTCTGGGGTTAAGGTTTCATCTGTTGCAAGACCTAAAAATACTAAACTCATTCCATCTAAATTCATTCGGTATACAGTATTAATGTATTGTTCTTTATCTAAAGTAACACTTGCACCAAAACCTTCGATAGATAAACCTGTGATTTCATAATTTCCTGGACCATCAATAACAAAAGGTACAGTTTGACCATATTCCATATTTTCTGGACCATTAGTTGCATCAGTATGGGTTGAAACTAAAACAACATTTGCCCCAAACCGTGGAACCTTGCCATCACTACTTTTTTTAGGTGGATTATAAGCCAAAATAAAATCCCCATATTGGATCTTTAAACAACTCTCTCCGTGGTATGTAACAATCATGGTTGTATTATAGC
>JACCDT011822196.1_pt1 | contig 14178 bp, 27 predicted proteins | sample 7446291 | NCBI WGS metagenome assembly JACCDT01 (sample SAMN15323446, study PRJNA562643) | freshwater metagenome | isolation source: river surface water | place: USA:Blue River Watershed | collected 2017-08-17
CACGCATTTACTTCACGACCCTGAAGCTCACGAATGACATGCCCGCCACCTACCTTAACAAGGATGGGATACCACAAGTGATCTTCGTACCGAGGAATAGGGCGAAATGACATAGTTATCTAACTAATGATTCAACAATATGATATTGACGAACGGCTTCTTCTACATTCTTCCAAGCGATTTCCAGCGCTGGATTTTGTTCTTCTTTTGTTTTTCGTAGTTGAACACTAGGCGGGTCTTGATCTGTCCACTCATCGGGTGTAGCATCAGTCCAATAATAGACAATAGCATAATGACTATCAATATTTTTGTAGTCGCGCCACTCATCCGTTTTCTTATCGTAATAAACATAACCGTGATCGTGGTCACCATCTGCTTTGCCACCCATGCCCCAACCACGATAACTCAGATAGTAACCTGACTTAGGAGGTTGTTGTAATTCTGTGCGATACCAAATGCTTGTTCTCATTGTTTAGCATCCGAATACTTGATTGTATCCATTAAAGACTGATGATGAGCATTAATATATTGCTGTGCCACCATTAGCATGAACTTAGCATGTTCCATACTAGACGGAAGAACAACCTTGTCTCCACGATAGAGTTCGTCTAGTGCTAGTCGGCATTCGTAATCAGTGTAGGGAATCATATCTGCTTTCCAAAAAGACAATAAACTTCAAACCACTTATTAGGCGTGTTCTCAATCCAATAGGGGTTCACACGGAACGATATTTCCCAGTCCCTAGAGAATTGGAAGTGTCGTGTGCCAAAGCGAATGTTAAACCACAAGTTACTCATTCCGGAATTTCTACTAGTTGAAAGATTTTGTAGGTTCGTTTATCTTTGCCCTTGTTGTCGGGTCGGTTCTGGCAATACTCACGAAAGTTGCGAGCTTCTTCCATAGTACCGTAGAATGTTTCACTGCCACTCGCATAGAGTCCTACTGAGCCGCTATCGCCTTCCCAGTAGAATCCTACACCATACATGAAATTTTTGGCTTGTTTTTTCTTTGCCATACAACACCCTTAAGATTACTCTACGATACAGATGATTTCTGACTCTTTAAGCATGAGGTATTTCTTACCCTCTATAGTAACAGGAATTCCTGCCTTTCTCTCGTAGATTAACTTATCACCAATTTCAACATCAACAGGAATAGTAATACCTTCGTCAGTAGTTCGGCCAGGACCTTTTGCAATTACAATCGCTTCATAATTGTGTTCTTCTCCGGTATGTGTGAACAAAATACCACCTTCGGTTTTTGCTTCATTTACAACACACTCTACTAGGACTCGATCTCTGGTAACATTTACATTCATTTTTAATTCTCAGTTATTTGGTGCGCTAGATGGGAATCGAACCCACAGTTGGGAGTTTTAGAGGCTCCTGCCGCTCCACGCGGACTAGCGCATATCTATATTGTATAGAAAAAAACAACTAAGGTCAACTGTAAATAAATATTTTTATGACTGAACTTTATCGATATTTGAAATCATCGTTGGCCCTAACCTTGTCTAAGAAAATTCAGGACATCTACTGGGACAAGATTGGCCCAATTAGAGAAGAGAATGATTCGTTGGCCTTCAAAACTATTATGCAACAGGGCACATATATTAGGTCTGTAATTAAAACTAACGATTCTGAAAAATTTGATTTTATTGATGAACTTCAAGAAGAGTTTCCGTTTTTATCTAAACACATGTTTGTGTTTGATCTTCCTCCACAGTTTATAACTCCTATACATATGGACAGCGGCCCTCCGGAAAGAGAAAGAATTAACGGAAAAAGATTACTTAGTATGAATATACCCATTCATGGGTGTGCCGACGGTAAGTGTTCTACAGAATTTTTTAACATCGATCCTAAGTTTTTAGTATATGTAAAAGAAGCATCTATTACGGGTGTAATACCCGGTGCCCCTAAAGAAATAATAGATCATTATGTATTAAAAGATTGTCCTATTCTAGTTAATACTCAAATACCACACAGGGTGAATAATTCGAATAACACTGAGAATAGGACAAGCGTTAGTTGGACCATTAAGGATTCATGGTCCTGGGAAGAAGTAATTAACTATTTAGAACCTTAGCAACACTGTTCATCACTGCGGCAATGCGGCCGATGTCACGAAGTTGTTCCACAGTGTAACCTTCCTTCTTGAGTGTGTCGTAGTGTGCCTTTACACAAAAATGGCACTTGCCAACAATACTTGCGGCAAGACTGTACGCTTCGAATCGAGCCTTAGTAGTACCACCGTGGCTAGCAATAGCGTTCATACGCAGTTGTGCAGGTAGACCTTTTAGGCTTTCATCTTCAGCCATCTCAACGTAGGGATACCAAACGTTGTTCTGTGCCATAATACTTGCGGCACACATAGCGGCATCACGTTCCTTAACATTGTCCTGTGTGTCTGTTTTAATATTCAAGTCTGTGTTTGCTAGAACCCAAGCAAGCAATTTACCATTGCCCGTTGCTACTAGAGCAGCCAAGGCGCAGGCTTCTGCTTCTACAGGATCTAGTGTTGAACGCTTGATAACTGCATCAAGATTCAACTTTGTGTCTTTGGCATATTCAGGTAATGCCTCTTTAACCAGATCTACCCATGTTGTCATTTAGTTTTCTCCGCCAATTCTTTATAACCTGCCCAACTTGGATGAATGCCGTCCTTACTCAATTTCGTAATCGGAAGAACGGTATCTCCATACTCTTGTGCCATTTGATTGACCATTGCCTGAATCTCAGGTTTGATAGCAGGTAAGATCCAAAACACTTTTGCATTTACTCCAACCTTCTCTCGAATACGCCGAAGTTCTGCTTTTGTTCTAACTCCCTTGTGGTCGTTACTACCTAGACTAATGATAACTGTTCGAGCAGTTAGATCATTCTTTAGGTAATCGCGATTCCACTGCCAAGTGTTCCATCCGCCTTTTGCGTAGGCAACACATTCTGGTCTAGCCATGTGTGTGCCTACAGCAATGCTATCACCGAGGATAAGGCAATCAAGCATCAGAGTGTCTCGCCACCGATAGTGCGGTTACATGCACACAGTTCGCCGGTTTGTAGCGCATCAAGAACACGAAGTGTTTCTTCTGGGCTACGGCCAACGTTCAAGTTGTTGACAGTAACGTGTTGGATAACGTTATCTGGGTCAACAATGAATGTTGCGCGAAGTGCGGCACCTGCTGGCGCATAGAATACGCCCAACTGTTCAATCAAGCTCAACTCGCCACGCTGTGTATCAGCGAATTGTGTGTGAGTAATCTTTTGTAGATCACTGTGTGCTTTTTGCCATGCTACTTTGCAGAATTCGTTGTCTGTGCTACCTGTTAGCAATACTGCATCACGGTCAGCGAAGTCACCTGCTAGTTTGTCATAGGCTACAATTTCTGTAGGGCAAACAAATGTGAAGTCCTTTGGATAGTAAACGATTACCTTCCACTTGCCTTCGAAACTTTGATCTGTAATCGTGAAGAACGCATCTTCTGGCTGTCCTGGTTTAACGCCTGTAACTGCAAACGCTTCTAACTTATCACCAACTGTTTTCATATTTTCTCCTGTGTGTTAAAATGAAAATTTAAGAACACTATGTTCTATGTTTTTATTGTACATTTATTTACGCTATATATCTAGCATTTTAATAGGTTTTTACAATAATTATTCCTATTAGGATTATTGCTTAAATCAATAATTGACCAACCGTTTAATATCTTTTTGCTTGACAAAAATTACTCTATGTACAGTGTCTTTAAATTTAATAGGCAGATCTAAGTGAACACTAACTCGAGGACCTTCGGTCTCATTGACCATGTTGTCGTTGCCCACAGTACCGATGAAAGGAATCTTATTCCACTTACCGAAGACTCGATCACCTATGTGCCATACTGGCTTAGGTCTATTCTGTTCGAAGTATTCTGCGTAGTTAGGCATTTTTAATTCCGATAAAATTTCTTAGGTCTCTCATAGCATCTTCTCTGCCCTGTTTGTAGGCGCTATTAAGAGCGTCTACAATCTGCCAAGGCTTTAGATCTTCCTTGCGTATGACATAGGTTCGAAAGTCTGCATTACCGTATCCGTGATCTAGAAGAATATCGCAAGGTTCGTAACCGTTGTCCGACTCTCTAATACAATAGTGTCTCATTTTTTACTCGAGTTCATTAACAAATACATGCTGACTTCGGGGCCATCGACTTTAACAATATCCTCGGGATATTTGTTCTGTTCCCACTTACTGCCAATCTTACAGACCTTGACCATTTTAGGATTGAGTTTTTTAACAGTGCCTATCCCTAGGCTATTTTGCTGAGGGTAGACTACACAATCTCCAGGGACGAGAATTCTGCCTAACTTGTCTTTGTGCTGAGGAATTTCTTTAGTCATATACTTCCCATGCGCCCTTCTCAGAGTTCCAATGACGGTTGTCGTAAAAGTTTAGGTTAACACTGTAACCAAAAAGGCCAATCCACAGATCGACACCTGCATGATCACACCTAGTTGTGATACGTAGGTCGACGGACACAATGTCATCTGACTTCAGTAGTTGGACTTCCCAAAACTTATTTTCAAAGGGTGTTTCGCCTGCGTTACTGTAGACGTTTTCAAAACGGTTCCACCAAGGATTAGATAGACTAAATCGTAGATTGATCATTTTGGTCTAATTTTTAACTTTGTATAAATGTTCTGTACGCCCACAGCCTGTCGAATAGCATCCTGCAGAGCATCGTGCTTACTGCCCTGTGGCATATCAGGATCATAACCAAGATCGAACAAGGTACGAGTATCGCGCAACTGCCAATAATTCCAGGGTAAAGGCTTGTTCAGTTGACTGTAAAGGTCTTGAATAATCATCAAGTCAAATGTAGCGCCATGGCTCCAAAACGCATCACACCCCCAGGCAAACTTATGGAACTGATCCATTGCGTCTACCAGACTGATACGATCATCCGGACTAAAGGCTTCTTCCATAATCTTAGGATCTTGTTTGGACCACCAATCTAGCGTATTAGGGTCAATTTCTCTGCCTAGCGCATCTTGATCATCAATACTGATCTTGAAGTAGAGTTTTTCCCCGTAGCCGTTGCCCCAAGGATTAAAATGCACAGCACCCAAACTGAGAACCACTGCACGAGGGGAGACTGCCATAGTCTCCATATCAATCATCAAATGTTTTGCCATAGTATTCCTTATTAAGTAAGTATAGTATACTTTTCTCGAGAAGTCAACTCACAATAAATATATTGGTAGATAAAGGATCAAAATGCTCCAACCATTAAGAGTTATTCAAAACGCTGTACCAGAAGCAGTCGCAATGTCTGCACGAAATGAATTCAAACAGGCAGACTATGATCGTATAACACAAGAGCGTAGAGGATATTACGGCAGAGAATTTACCGATAACATTCCTTTTGTTCCGACCCAAGATGAAGTATATCGTTCCGAATTCCACAGATCCAATTATCTAGAAACTAACGCTGTAATTAGAGAGTGTTATTACTCCTACATCAAACCATTGGTAGAAGAAACTACTGGTAAATTGGTAGCAGACGCAGATCTACGATGCTACAAAATGATCGAAGGTGGGCACTTCAGAGTTCATAGAGATGCTTACATCTCCGACGTTGGATTTATTTGGTACTTGACACGTAACTGGAAATGGGACTGGGGAGGCATTCTTATGTCCATCGGCGAGGACGGAAAAGTAGATCCAACTATCCCACAATTTAACCAACTAGTAATAATGAATCACAAAGACGGCCAAGTACCGCACTTTGTGACTCCTGTAACAGAATGGGCTAAAGAGCCACGCTATATGTTGGTAGGATTTTTAAAATCCCAGGGTGTGAATTAAAATAGTTTTTTAGGTAGTTGCTGTTCTTCTACACGCTTTAGCCAACGAGCACGGGCCGCGCCCTTCTTTCTCTTACGCTCTGTTGTTGGTTTTTCGTAGAACATTCTTTTCTTAACATCTTCGAGCTTACCCGAATCGTCAACTTTTTGCTTGAACTTACGCAGGGCTACGTTGAGCGGCATAGTTTCGCCGATTACAACCTTAATGCCCCTACCCCTTTCTTTATTTCTGCTCATGTTTTACTTTTTTATCAAAAATTAGTACGGCCGGACTTCCGGCAACAGTATCTTTACTTATAATAATTTTCGTCAAACCACGCTCTAATAAATTAACAGCATCGAACTGATAGGGTAAAAGTGTCTTTTCTAATATGTTCTTTAAACCACGGGCGTTGGTTTTTAGTTCTTTGGCTCTGCGGGCCACTTCTTTCAATGCACTGTCTTCGAAGTGCAGATCAATACCGTCTAGTTCAAACATGTACTTGTACTGTCTAACTAGGCTATTCTTGTTTTCAACTAGAATCTTAACTAGTTGATCTTCGGACAGTTCTTCAACGTTGGTAATGATACCAAAACGTCCAATAAATTCGGGAATGAATCCGAATTGAATAATATCTTTAGGCGTAACCTGCTGATAAAATTCTGAGTTCTTGTTAGGGTCTGGTAGTTTTGAACTAAAACCTATACCGCGGTTTTCAACCCTACGCTGTACAATCTTGTCCAGCCCGACAAATGCGCCACCGCAGATAAACAGAATCTTGCTAGTGTCAATTTCCTGCATGTCTGACCCAGGGTGTTTACGCTTACCGCTATAGGGGATACGCATAATGCTACCTTCTACCATTTTTAGTAGGGCCTGCTGTACGCCTTCGCCACTAACATCTCTAGTAAGACTTACGTTTTCACCTTTACGAGCAATCTTGTCGATCTCATCAATGTAAACAATGCCACGACTGGCTTTTTCAATGTCGCCGTCTGCTTCGTTGACAAGACGCATTAGGATGCTTTCAACATCGTCGCCTACATAACCTGCTTCTGTAATACTAGTAGCATCACAGATAGCAAAAGGCAGGTCTAGATATTCTGCAATCTTACGTGCTAGTGCAGTCTTACCACAGCCTGTAGGGCCTAGCAAGAGAACGTTAGTTTTTTCTAGACTAATTTCTTTGTGGGGATTATTGATTCGTTTAAAGTGTTGACTGACTGCAACACTTAGACTGATCTTAGCATCTTCTTGTCCTGTAATATACTCGTCGAGATAATCTTTAATTAAGGACGGATTAAGTGTCTTTTTATCAGACGGAAGATTTTTTACTTTCTCGTCATCTAATATGCTAACACATAAATCTATACAATCATTACAAATTGCGGCATGTTCGCCGACTATGAGTTTTTCTACGTCTTCTTTGCTCTTGCCGCAAAAATCGCAATTATGATTCACTTGTTTTGGCACCTAAAATACTCTCTAAAAACTCATCAACGCTGTTCACTCTGTTAGAATTTATATGACTATATACAGCGGCTAAATTTGCATCGTCTGTTTTATAGTACACGTTGTTTCTACTAAGAATGTAACCCCCAAGGGCCTGTGTGATTAAATTTACACCGTTAATGTTAATATACTTATACTCACATCGGTTGAGTGCATACAAAAACCAAACAGGAGTTGCTTCGTCTGTATAGACATAGAGATTGATATCACTGGACACATCGGCCTTTGACAGCCACTTGCTTACAGCATCCTGTTCTTCATCAGAGAGATGACAAAACAGAATGCTTGTATTAGAGTTTTCAAAGATATCCGGTGGCGTTATGAGAGTGATCTTACTCTTCATTTTTCTTTACCGCACTCCACACGCCGCTTTCACGTTGTTCTTCGTTTTGAACATAGGTTCGAAGAACAGCGGGAACACTGTTTCTGTTATAGCGTTGACCATCAATAATAACATAGTTTGTATCTTTTTCAAGAATAACAGTTGGTGCTATAGTATCTTCTAGAGCCTGCTGAACAATTTCTTCTGTAACAGTAGTCATAGTCTTAGGCGGTGCTTTGAAGACCTTAGTTACCTGGTTAGGCCTATTACCTGTGATAACAGTTCTAATAGGTTCCTTGTCAACAGGCGGCACAATTATGCTCGGTTCGATCACTGCTTCAGTAACTGTCGAAGTTGTGACAGTGGATTGTTCTTTGACTACGTCAACAGAGTCCTTTGGGCTGTCACCCTCCTTGGGAGTTATTTCTTCGTAAGTTGGAAAGAGATCATCTTTTAATTCTTCTGCGGTTGGCTTCTCACCCACATCTGCTACCCAAGGATCTGGTGCGTTGTCAAAGACATCTAGCAGTTCTTCTGTACGACCTTGCCAATCGATTTCTTTTTCTCTGTCTCTAAAGTTTTGGAAACTAATCTGACTAGACAGTAGTAGAATCAACGCCAGGGGATCAAACACTACGATGAGGATGATGATTACCCATGTTACTGCTTTTTCTAAAATAGTAGGATCTGTTTCACCATAAACAAAGTTAGCAATATACTTGATAGGACCGACTTCGGCTTCTATCTTTCGAATCTCTGCTCTTATCGGAGCAGCCTCTTCATTGAGGGTAGCAATTGTTTTCTGCTCTGCAGAGATTTCGGAAAGAAGTCTTGCACGGTCGCGGGTCTGTGACCTGCGAATTTGGTTAGCCTTATCTGCGCCTGCTTCTGACGTACTGCGAGACATGACTTGATCAACTGCGTCATCGAGCTGTTTAATGGCCTTACGATTAACTTCTATATTTTCCTTTGCGATATTGATCTTTTCATCGTAGACCGCAAGTTTGGCTAGCACATCACCACTAACAAGACTCTGCTCGCTGTGTGCCTTACTTAAGAAGCCAAAGATACCCATACTGGTGATCAGCATGAGCACTGCAATAGCACTGACCAAATAGAGCTTAATGCTCCAATGGGCAATGTTCCAATTTTGTTTGAGCCAAAGAGTTGCAGTTATTTTTCCTATGCCTAAAGCAATGCCCATAATGACTACAGGGATTACTGCGGCGGCAAAGATGGCGGTAAGACCTAAAATGCTGTAGTATTCTGCTACAACGGATATGACTAGGCCGCTAATAAGTGCAAGGTAGGCTAAAAGTTTTTCATTAAATGTTACTGGCATAAGAATTATTTATTTCGACCAGGCTTGCTTAGAACATTCATAATCCCAAAGATTATATCGGATTCCTTGTCTTTTTGGCTCCCTAGGGGAGCCGTCTACATTAAAATAAATCTTTAAACTATCATCTGCACCAGTATAAGGTTCATAAACGCTGTGAGGTATTTTAAAAAAATAATTTTTTTCAGTTTTGGGTTCAAACACCATGACTCGCAACGTACCAATTTTGTTTTTGATGCCGCCGATACATGCGTAAGACTTGGGCGAACCGTTAGGAGTTACATAATGGCTTACAGTTACATATTTGCTATCACTGCGATCATTAAAGTCATATCCTTTTTTGCCGCGAGAAGTTTGTTTTAATTTTCCATTACGAACAAGTGCATGTTCGGCCAATTCCCCCACATTAATTAGGTTCCTCTCCCACAGAAACTCTATGGCTTCTTCAAGGGTAAAATAGTCAGTACGATAGTACCAACTGAAAGCCATTTTCACCAATTCTTGATTCATGTTACCCTCTTCTCATCTTGGAAATATCAATTGCTTCTTCGTCGCTGAACACCGGCACAGCGTTACTCTTGTGCATCGTGGCAATACCTTTGACCTTGGTACCAGTATATACCTTTGGGGCGGCCATAGTAGCAGGACTCATATCAAGTCCATTGTTAAGACTGGGGATACGGGGGCCAGTGTCGCGGCGATAAACACCCGCCTGAGTTGGAAGCATAACTGGTGCCGCAAGAGCTCTCTTACGTTTCTTTTCTTCTGCTTCTAGACCCCACTTCTTTTGAAGTTCTTTCCAAGAGGCATCAAGGTCACGTGCCTTACGAGCCTCTTCGGCGTTGCGGAATTTCTGTTTACCTTTACGCTTGCCAGTGGTACTGAGCCACGGACCCTCAAGATGCATAGTCATGCAATTACTCCTCTAGAATAAACATTATAGCAAAAAACAGAGCCCAGAACAAGTGGCCGTACCACGCCAGGACAATAACCGCTAGCCAGCGCATTAGGCTGTGACAGTATCAGAAACGGTAGAGGTAAATGCTTGTGTTTGTAGTTTTTTTGGAAGGCCAGTAAATCGTAGGATTTGGCCTGTGGGGGCGATCTTAAAAGATCCTGCAACTACCCAAATTTGATGACCGGCTGCATCAATGCCTGCTAACTTACGTACTACACCGTTAAGTGTACCGTCAGCGGCTAGTTTGCCAGAATTCCAATGATAAGTTGCTTTGTTGCCGTTCCAGGTTTGGCCTAGAGCGTCTCCGGAATTTTTGGTACAAAATTCTTTAATTGCTTCAATAGTTTTATCGACAGACATGAAATTCTCCTTTCGACGTGTCAATATAACTATTATACGGTAAAACTATACCAAGAGCAAGAGGTAATTTAACCAAATTACCATTTAACATCTATTTTTGGTCTATCCTTCCGTTCCATCCACGGTTTAATAGGCCAAGATTTCGCATAAGGTTGAACGACTGTTTTTAAAATATCAATTAGTACTATTGATCTAGGCTTTGTACCTGTATGCTTTGTTCCATGTAACACCATACTGTCGTCGAATCCGAACAGTTCACCGTTAGTCCATTCGTGTTTCTCACCTTCTATATCAAAGACGCATCCTTTGGCTGCATCTAGAACTAAGTGCAATCTAAGATATCTATAATCAATACCCCAATGATGATTTAAAGTACTACCTGGCATACAAATGTTATACTGAACTGAACCTAGTATGTCCATATGCTCCATAATCCACTTGCCCATAACAGGCATTTTCCTTACCCTATCTTTTCTTAATAGGTATTCAGGACCACCTTTTTGAAAGTTTGGCCAAAACAGGTCGTCTGCTTCTTGAGGATCTAATACAGAGTCACGAATAAATGTAGGCATACATTTAAAATTTCCATGATAGACTAATCCTGCACCGGGCTGTTCAGTAGTATAATGATTAGCCTTCTTTCCTATACTTTCAGGATTTTCAAGTTCGCCTGCACCAATGTGATTAGGATACCACATTGTAAATTCGTCTCTAATTTTTTCCCAGTTATCTGTTAGGTAATCTAATGTAGGATTACCCCTATTGAAATAAATGTATTGACTCATATATTATCTTTGATACCATCCTCTTATGGCTGTTGGAAATCTATCTCGTTTTGTTAGGCCCTCTTGTATTGACCAAACTTCCGCATGTTCCTTAACAACAGATTTTAAGATATCTACTATTAGAATAATTCTACTTTCCTCTCCGGTGTGCTTAGTTCCGTGATACACAATTGCATCGTCAAAACCGATCAGATCCCCATCCTTCCATTCGTAAACTTCATTTTGTATATTGAACAAACAGCCCTTGGCTTCTTTTAGAGTTAAATGCAATCGAAGATACTTAGGATCATTTCCGAAATGATGTCGCAGTACTGATCCAGGTAAGCAGGTATTAAACTGTACCGAACCGATTATGTTATAGTTTTCAGAGACCCACTTGTAAAGGGTAGGCATCTGTTGTAGCCACTGTTCTCTGTAAAGAACTTTCTGTGCGCCTTGCTTCCCAAAATTCTCCCAGTGTAGTGACCTTGCCTCCGATTCTATTAACAGAGAGTCTTCTATTTTTATAACTGATGATTTAAACATGCCTGTATAAAGAGGCAAGTTTTGTGTCTGACTTGTAACTACGTTTGCTTTGATCTTAGGACCGTAAATTTTTTCGTGTTCTTCAAACCATACAACATATTCATCTCTAATTGCTTTCCAATTGTCTTTCAGATAATCTAAAAGTGGATTACTTTTAAAACGTATGTAGTGACTCATTTTAAAGATACTAATTTTAAAAATTCAAAAATTTTAATGTAGACCCAGCCTATGTCCAACTCAAACCATTTCTTACTTAGTCTCGGATTAGCAGGATCTAGGTGGTGATTATTATGCAATTCTTCGCCGCCTATAACAATTCCCCAAGGACTAATGTTACGACTATGATCTTTTGTAACACCGTTGCGATAGCCTGCCCAGTGACCTAGTCCGTTAACAACTCCGGCGGCCCAGAATGGAATCCATAGCATTTGAATTCCCCATATTACGAATCCAACCCAGCCAAACAACAAGACATTTATTAATAGTAGAATACCTATACCTAGTCTAGAATGGGCTGAATAGACTTTTTGTTCCATCCAATCAGACGGTGTTCCTACGCCATATGCGTCTACCATAGTCTTGTCTTTTGATGCTGTATGGTATAGAAGGGCGCCTTTAAATAAAACTTTCCACAATCCAAATACATGGGGACTATGTGGATCTCCTTCTTGATCGCTGAAACGGTGATGTTTCCTATGTATGGCTACCCATTGTTTGGTAACCATACCTGTTGTAAGCCAAAGCCAGAATCGCATGAAGTGGCTGAGTAGTGGGTGGAATTCAATTCCTTTATGTGCCTGTCCTCTGTGTAGAAAAACTGTAACACATATAATAGTAATGTGTGTCGCTATTAGCGTATAAATTAATTCGAGCATAATAGTACTTATACAAGAAAAGGACCCTCAGGTCCCTTCTTGTCCGTGTATTTCACGGTATTTTAACAAAGCCAGTTGGCGGGCTAAAAATAGTCGCCATCTAATAGACTCCGGAAGATCATCTTCTTCTAAATCATTGTCTTCAACCTTTGGACGACTGTATCCTCTGTGTATTGCATCATCAATATCAACTTCGTATTCGTCGTCCTCTAGTGAAAGAACAATGACTCGAGTTAGATTACTTCTTAGCAGTATCGGCTGGCTTTTTGTCGTCTTTCTTTGCAGGCTCACTTTTAGTGGCAGACGCTGCTGGAGCAGGTGCCGCTGCGGCGGGCTTGGCTTCTACTTTCTTTTCTTCTTTCTTAGCAGGTTCTGCGGCAAATGCGCTAACTGCAAACAAACCGGCGATTAAAGATGCAACTAATTTCATGGTAATTTCCTTTTGAAAAAGCACAGAAATTATTATCTGTGTAATATAATAACGCCGCAGTTACGATATTCGTTTACACAAAGATATCCAAATTTGTAATTATTCGCTTAGAGTAGAGACAAATTTGATGTTGTTAGTTTTTCTATAAGAATTTACCATTTGCATTTCAGCAAGAGATTTTAGAGAGTCAGACATTGTTTCCCAAGAAGCCTTATCCGCCCATCTATGCGTAATTAGAAATTTATTAGGATTGTTAGGATCTACATCCCAAGATCCATCTACATAACCTGGTGCAGAACGAACAGTTTGAAGGATGGTTGCATAGGCAGACGGATTCACATCTTTAAACCATAATACATTGGATGGCTTTTCTTGAACAGAATTATAAACGAACATTGTTTTCTCCTTATATGTGGAAACATATTGTTTTCTTATTTATCAAGAGCCTCGGACGAAAAAACATTATTACTTAGAAGAGTAGGAGAAAACCGTAAAGATAATACAATTCGAGGCTCCCGAGAGTAATTAACTACGTCGTGTGGTATATCTACATAGACTAGTGTGGGTTTGTCAATTATTTCAGATTCTAACAGAACAGGGTCGGTTTCCCAAGTTAAATGATAGGCAGGATTCCCTTTGTTCATTGTTTTAACTTCTTTAGTGTAAGTTCCCCCGAACCATTGCATTTCACATTGACTACCGTTCACTATAGGAATGTTTAGGGCCCAGGTAGGATAGTTATTCCACACATCAAAGTAATCAACATGAACACCCCGAGGTTCATTTGGTAACGAGTAAAAAAACATAGCACCGCGAACTTGGTGGGTTTTTCCTGTGAAGTTTGTTAGATCTTTAGATAATAATTTTTCGAGATATAACACTTCGCTTTGATCTAAGTGCTCCGACCGTTTAACTCCCATATTTTTTATGGTGTCGGCGTATCTACTTTTAATAGTTTCCCAACAGGTAAGAGTTATGGGTTTGCTAAACTTTTTCATATTAATATTTACTCAAAAAAAAGCCCGCCGAAGCGGGCTCTGAGGTTCTGTTGCGAGGCCTGTCTTGCCCCAAGCGGCCTTATCAGGCTGCTAATGCGTAAACTTCATCGTTTGCGTCTATTTTGTTTTGCTTGATTTAGGGTCATCGCCTACCCTGCTGTCCACTCTGTTACTCTTTGCCCTGTCGAAACCAGTCACCCCCATCAAAAGCACACATAAGCAGATATTACTTCACCACTATCATCTGTACC
>JACCDT010170920.1_pt1 | contig 14175 bp, 13 predicted proteins | sample 7446291 | NCBI WGS metagenome assembly JACCDT01 (sample SAMN15323446, study PRJNA562643) | freshwater metagenome | isolation source: river surface water | place: USA:Blue River Watershed | collected 2017-08-17
CTCCGGGCCGTCGCCGGCCTGCTGCCCGCGACGACCGGCGACATCACGGCGACCTGGCTGGACCCGCGCACCGCCGCGCCCGCCGCGGTCGCCCGGCGCCGGCTCTACGCGGAGCAGCACCCGTCCTGCGCGTGGGACCAGACCGTCGCCGAACTCGGCGCGCTCGGGGGCCGACCCGCGGCCTGGATGGATTGGGCCGGACGGCTCGCGCTGACGGACCTCGCGGAGCGCCCGCTGGCGAGCCTGTCGGGCGGCGAGCGCCAGGCGGCGCACCTCGCCCGCCTGTTCGCGTCGGTGGAAGAACCCTACGGCGCCCTGCTCCTGCTCGACGAGCCGACCGCCGCGCTCGACCGGGCACGCCGCGAGACCGTGCACGCCGCGGTCCGCGCGTGGGCGCAGGCCGGCGCCGCCGTGCTGGTGGCGACGCACGACGAGGCGTGGGCGCGGGCGTTCCCGCGGGTCATCGCCCTGGAAGAAGGTCGTCTGATCGCGGACGGTCCGCCCGCCGCGGTGTTCACCGCCGGGCTCGTGCGCGCGGTGTGGGGCGGCTCGGCGTCGTGACCGGCAACTGACCCGCCCGCGCGGCCGCGAAGAGGAACTGCTGGGCCAGCCCGGCGGCCGGACCGAAATGGATGCGACCGAACGCCTCGAGCCGGTCGGCGGGCCAGCCCCGCAGGCCATAGGCTCCGCCCAAGGCCTGCACGACCCAGGTATCGACCGGGAAACTTTCGAGCCGACCGAAGCCGAACAAGGCGACGCAGGCCGCGACTTTCGGGCCGACGCCGGGCAGCGCGCGCAGTTCCATCAACAATTCCGGGGTCGGCAACGCGGCGAGCTCCTCGGCCCACCGCGGACGGTCGACGAGCCGGCGCGCCGTACCACGCAGGAAAGCGGCGCGGTAACCGAGCGCGCACCGCTTCAGCGTGGCGTCATCGGCGCGCGCCAACGCGGCCCATTCGGGAAGGGCGTGGTGCCCGGCCCCAAGCTCCGCGCCGAGCTCGGTCGCCAGCCGGGCGACCATCTCGCGGATCTGCAGGATGCGTTTGTTCGAGCTGCATAGGAAGCCGATCAACGCGTCGCGCGGCGGCTGCCGGAGGATCCGCAAACCGGGATGCAACCGCATCGCCCCCGCGAGGACGGGGTCGGAACGCCAGGGCAGGTCCGCGGCCAGCCGAGCCTGCGCACCCGCGGCGTCCAGGTAGGCGCGCAAGGCCGCCAGACCGGCGTCGGCCGGCCCGAGCACGCGGCCCTCGAGTCCGGCGGCGCCGACCCGCACCGCCGCGACGGTCGCGCCGAAGACGCCCTGCCAGACGCCGGTTTCGTCGCGGCGCCAGCGGAAGGCCTGCCCACCGTCGAGCTGCTCGGCGAGCGTGGCGGCCGGCACCTCCTCGGCGAGGCCGAGGGGATGCCAATCGCTCCAGCCGACGGCCATGGCCTTCAGCGCCCCCCGAGGTCGCGCCGGGTGCCCCAGAGGAAGCTCTGCCGGGTCGCGAGGGCCTTGCCCTGCGCATCCGTCACCGAAAGACGCCAGGCGACCGGCCGCCACGTGGGCGGGCCGGCATCCTGACCGGTGAGGCCGATGACGAGCTCGCCGAACCAACCGCGCGGCAGGAGCTTGAGGGAAAAATCAAAACGCACCGGCGGGCGATTCTCCTCCCGTACGACCTCGAGGATCAGACGACCGTCGGGCGGCGGCACCTGGTCGAGCTGGACGTAGAAATAGTAACCTTCCCGGGACTTCTCCTGGGTGCGGAAAACGACATCATCGCCGTGGTGTTCCTTGGCGTGGAAGGCTTCGGAGGCGCGGGCGGTATCGGCCGCGGAGCGGTAGCGCTCGTGGACGTAGGCGATGCCTGTCGGTGGGTTACCGCAAGCCACGAGCCCCAGGACGGCGAGCGCGACCCCGAAGGAGGCCCTGCCCACCGCGCGGCTCACTTCTTGGCCTTCTTCTTGCCGGCCGCGGAACGGGCGGCCTTGATGCGCGCCTTCTGGCGTTCGAGGTAGGCGCGACGACGGCGACGCTTGATGACCTTGTTGTACTGTTGACCCATGGTGCCTGCATCCTTCCCCAACCCCTCCCATGGTCAAGGAGAAGGTTGCGAACGCCCCTCCGCCCGGGGGTTCCAGGGGTGAAAGAGTCCTTTCTGGCTGCCTGGGCAGGGATCGAACCTGCGACCAAGTGATTAACAGTCACCTGCTCTACCGCTGAGCTACCAGGCAGTGCGAAAGGACTCCAATCAAGGCAAGGTCCCGGCCGCTCTGTCAAACAAAAGTCGCCCCGGAGACCGCATCACTCGCCGGCGACGACACCTCGGGAAACCTCCCGCGTGCCTAAAAACAAGGTGTTTCCACCGAAAACGCCTAATCTCTGGACACCCTCTCGCCGCCTGTCTTCCTTGCGTCCATCACCATGCGCTGGACCCGACTTCCTGAAACCCCGAACGCCCCGGGCGTGGGCGGCTCCTTCCTGGGCGTGACCGGAGAATCCCTGCTGTGCGCGGGTGGCTCGAACTTCCCCACCAAGCCGGCCTGGGAGGGCGGCGCCAAGGTCTGGCATGACCAGGTCCTCGCCCTCGCCACCACGCGCTCCAAGAAGTGGACGGTCGTCGGCAAGCTTCCCCGCCCGATCGGCTACGGCGTCGGCGTCTCGATCCGTCAAGGCCTCCTGACGATCGGCGGCGCGGATGCCCACCGCCATTACGCCGACTGCTACGTGCTCTCCCTGGAGGAGGGCGAACTCAAGGTCCGGCCGTTCCCCTTCCTGCCGCGCCCGCTGGCCTACGCCACCGGCGCGCTCGTCGGTAGCAAGGTCATCGTCGCCGGGGGCACCGAACGACCGGACGCGACCGTCGCTTCCTCGACGGCCTACGCGCTGGACCTCGCGAACCTCAACGCCGGCTGGAAGGAACTGCCGCTGTGCGCCGGCTCGGGACGCATGCTCGCCCAGTCCGCGGGCACCAAGGACACCTTCTACCTCTTCGGCGGCGTCGCGCTCTCCCCCGGGGTCAAGGGCGCCGAACGCGAGTACCTGACGGACTGCCATGCGTTCACGCTCGGCAAGGAATGGCGGCGGCTCGCGCCTTTGCCGCGAGGGGCGGCCGCCGCGCCGAGCCCCTGCCCGTCGCTCGAAGGCAAGTTCCTCGTGCTCGGAGGCGACGACGGCAAGCTCGCGGGCAAGGTCGAGCCGCTCAAGCATCCCGGCTTCACCAAGGAGGTGCTGGGCTACGACCCGACCGCCGACGCCTGGGCCGCCCTCGGCGAGGGCTCCTGCGCCTTGGTCACCACCGGTTGCGCCAAGTGGAACAGCGGTTTTGCGGTCGTCAACGGCGAGACCCGCCCCTGCACCCGTTCGACCGAAGGCTGGTTGGTGCGCGCGGAGTAAGGTTGGGCTGGCGGAAGTTCCGACCGGGCCCTAGGAAAGAAGGACCCCGGCGACCATGAGACTGTTGCGCGCAATCCACCTCTGCCTGCTGCTCGGGGTCGCGGCCTTGTCGGCGCTGGAGCTGCCCGACATCCCTGATCCGCACGGCCGCGCCGGCATGATGGCCGCCGTGATCCTCGACGGCGACGGCCGCGAGGCGATCCTCGCCGCCGGCGGGGCGAATTTTCCGGGTAAGCCGCCGTGGGAAGGCGGCACCAAGGTCTTCCATCGGGACATCTTCCTTTGCCGACGGGGCGCGGACGATCGCTGGACATGGCGCAAGGTCGGCGAACTGCCGAGCCCCAACGCTTACGCCGCCTTCTGCGCCAGCGCCGACCGCAAGGCTCTCATCATCGCCGGCGGCGCCGACGCGGACAAGCACCTCGACGCCGTCTGGAAGGTCGACGCGGAGGGACGGTGCGAGCGATTCGCGGCTCCGCTCCCCGAGCCGCGCGCCTACGCCGGTTTCGCCGAAGTGAACGGCGCCCTCGCGCTGCTGGGCGGCAGTCGTTCGCCCGACGCCACCGCCGCGCTCGGCACGCTCGCGAGCCTGCGTCTGGACAAGCCTCAGGAAGGCTGGCGCCTCTCCGCCGACGAGGCCTCGCAGGCGCGGATCCTGCCGCTGTTCGGGGCGGAGGAGACGACTTTGCTGTGGGGCGGCGGCTGCGGGCTTTTCGCGCAAGGCGGCAAGCCGGCGCGGGCCTACCAAAGCGACCTCCATCATGCGAACAGCCGGCTGCAGGGCGCCGACTTCCATGGACTGCCGTCCCCGTTGGCGGCGCCCGCCGGCCCGGGCGTGGCGTCCGGCGCGGGCCTCTTCTTCGTGGGTGGCGATGACGGGTCCCACTACGGCAAACCGCCGGCGGACCACCCCGGCCAATCCCGCGACATCCTGTTCATCGACCTCGAGACGCGCGAACCCAAGGTCGTCGGCCAATGGCCGACGCCGCTGGCGACGGCGCCGTTGCTGCGCCTCGGGCCTGACCTCGTGACGATCAGCGGCGAGACCCGGCCCGGGGTGCGCACGCCGGCCTGCAGCAGCTGGACCATCCCCGCCAAATTCCGATGAACTTCACCCCGTCCGCGCCGGCTCCCTCCCCCATGCGCACCGCCTGGCTCATGGTGCTCCTGCTCCTGCCGGTCGCGCTGCTCAACTACCTCGACCGGCAGCTCGTGGCGACGATGCAGAAGTCGATCATGGGGTCCGTCGACGACCTGAAGACGCAGGCCCAGTGGGGACACCTGCTCGCCTGGTTCAAGTGGACCTACGCGCTGGCCAGCCCGTTCGCGGGCTACGTGGCGGACCGCTTCGGCCGCCGGCATGTCATCGCGCTGAGCCTCTTCGTCTGGTCCGCCGACACGTGGGCGACGGCGCACGCCACCAGTTACGACCAGCTGCTGGCGACGCGCGCCATCATGGGACTGAGCGAGGCCTTCTACATCCCCGCCGCGCTGGCCCTGATCGCCGACCACCACGGTACCGCGACACGCTCGCGCGCGGTGGGCCTGCACCAGATCGGCATCTACGTCGGCGTCATGCTCGGGAGCCTCGGCGGCTACGTGGCGGACGACCCGGCGCTCGGGTGGCGCTGGGCTTTCACCGGTCTGGGCCTGCTCGGCGTGGTCTACGCTTTCCCTCTCTGGTGGTGGCTGCGCGACACCCCGCGCGCCCGACCCGCCGAAGCCCCGCGGGCCTTCGCCGCGGTCGGCGACCTCCTGGGCAACCGCGACTTCCGTCTGCTGCTGCTTTACTTCACGCTGCCGGCCTTGGCCGGCTGGGTCGTCCGCGACTGGATGCCCAGCGTCCTGCAGAAGGAACTCGGGCTCACCCAAGGCCTGGCCGGCGTGAGCGCGGTGGTCTGGTGGCAAGGCGCGGCCATCGTCAGCGCGCTGGGCGGCGGTTGGCTGGCGGACCGCTGGATGCGCCGTTCGCCGCGCGGCCGGCAGCAGGTCAGCGCCCTCGGCATGAGCCTCATCGTCCCGGCGTTGCTCGGCGTCGGCATCGTCATCGGTCAGGGCTCCCTCCCGCTGGCCATCGCCTTCCTCGTGCTCTTCGGCCTGGGCTGGGGCCTCTTCGACAGCAACAACATGCCGATCCTCGCGCAGATCGCCCGGTCCGACCAACGCGCCACCGGCTACGGCCTCATGAACCTGGCGAGCATCTCCTGCGGCGGCCTGGCCGACGTCGGCTTCGGCTGGCTCCGCGACCACCAGGTACCGCTCAACCTGATCTTCGGCGGTTTCGCCGCCGTGGCTTGTCTCTCGGCCTGGCTGGTGCTTAGGATTCGCGCCACCGACGCCGACCGCGCCTGACCTTCCTTCCCATGTCCGCCTTCCAGTTCCACGGGCTCTGCCCCGCCACCCACACGCCGTTCCACGCCGACGGCTCGCTGAACCTCGCGGTCGTGGAGCGGCAGGCCGCGCACCTCCTCGCCCGGAAGATCGACCGGGTCTTCATCGGGGGCACGACCGGCGAGAGCGTCTCCCTGCAGCTCACCGAGCGCCTCGCCCTCGGCGACCGCTGGGCGGCCGTGGCGAAGTCGAGCGGCATCAAGGTCGTCGTGCACGTCGGCGCCAACTGCCTCGCGGACGCTGCGGCGCTGGCCGCCCAGGCCCAGCGCAACGAGGCCTGCGCGATCTCGATGATCGCCCCGTCCTACTTCAAGCCGCGCAATGTCGAGGACCTGGTCGCCTGCTGCGCGCAGGTCGCCGCCGCCGCCCCCGGCCTGCCGTTCTACTACTACGACATCCCGCCGCTGACGGGGATCAACTTCCCGGTCGATGATTTCCTGAAGCTCGCCGCCGCGCGCATCCCGAACCTGGCGGGGGTGAAATACTCCAACCCGGACCTCGGCACCTACCTGCTCGGCAAGCGCCTGGCCGGCGGCAAGTACGACCTCCCGTGGGGCATCGACGAGTACTTCCTCGCGGCGCTGGCGATGGGCGCGCGGGGCGGCGTCGGCAGCACGTACAACTTCGTCCCCGGCCCGCTGCAACGCATGATGATCGCCTTCCCGCAGGGCGACCTCGCCACCTGCCAGCTCGAGCAGGACCGGATGATGCAGGTCATCCGCATCGTCGCCAAGCGCGGCTACATGGGCTCCGCCAAGGCGCTCATGACGCACCTCGGCGTCCCCGTGGGCCCCGCCCGCCTGCCCAACGCCAACCCCGACGCCGCGGGCGTGGCGGCGATGCTCGGCGAACTCGAGGCCATCGGCTATTTCTCATGGAAAGACTAATCACGCTCAGCCTCCTCGTCCTCGCCGCCGCCCCCCTCGGCGCGGAACCCAAGCTCGCCGACACGCCGGCCGTGGCCGTCTTCGAGGCGAAGAAGAACCTCCCGCACGCGTCCGTGCGCATCCCGGCGCTGCTGCGCACGACCAAGGGCACCCTGATCGCCGTGGCCGAGGCCCGCGACAAGGCCACCGACCAGGCCGGCAACGACCTGGTGGTCGCCACGTCCAAGGACCAAGGCAAGCAATGGTCCAAACCTGCGGTCGCCTACGAGCAAGGCGCCGACAGCTGCAACAACCCGTGCCTCGTGCAGGACGCCAAGAGCGGCCGGGTCTTCCTCTTTTTCCAGACCTTCCCCGCCGGCGGCAAGGAGTTCGGCGGCCTCCCCGTCGGCCCGAAGGACCCCAAGGGCAACCGCCTCAAGTTCGTGACCTCCGACGACGAAGGCGCGACCTGGTCGAAACCCGTCGACGTGAGCGGCGACCTCAAGCCGGAGAACGCGGTGACGTGCGCCTCGGGGCCGGGCATCGGCATCCAGGTGCGCAAGGGCGCCCAGGCGGGCCGGCTCATCATCCCGTTCAATTCCCAGGACCCGAAGCGCAACTTCGTCAACTGGGTCGCCTTCAGCGATGACGCCGGCAAGACCTGGAAGCGCGGCGCCGAGGTGCCCCAGGAAGGCATGCAGCTCAACGAGGTGCAGGTCGCCGAAGCCGCCGACGGCTCGGTCTACCTCAACTCCCGCCGCTGGAAAGGGACCGCGCTGCGCAAGGCCGCGTGGTCGCAGGACGGCGGCGCGACCTGGTCGAAGGCGGTCGATGACGCCGCCCTGCCCGAACCGACCTGCCAAGGCTCGCTGCTGGCGGCCACGCAGGCGGGGAAGCCGGCGATCTTCTTCCTGAACCCGGCCGGCAAGGGCCGGGCCAACGGCACCTTGCGCCGCTCCGACGACGGCGGCAGGACATGGGCCGAATCCACCCTGCTCTTCCCCGGACCGTTCGCCTACAGCTCGATGGCGCAGGTCGGCGCCGATGTCGGCGTGCTCTACGAGCCGAACAGCAACACGGTCGTCCTCTACCGCGCCATCACCGGCGCCGGACTCGAAGGCCGGTGAGCGGTCCGCGGCCGAGCCTCGCCCTGACGCTGCTGGCGGTGGCCGTGGGCGCGGCCGAGTTCGACCCATGGTTCGGCGACGGGATGGTGCTCCAGCGCGATCAGCCGATCGTGGTGCGCGGCACCGCCCGCGCGGGGGCCGCGGTGCTGGTGCGGCTCGGCGACGTGGGCATCGGCGTCGACGCGGATGCCGACGGACGCTGGACGGCGCGCTTCCCCGCGCGCCCAGCCTCGACCCGGCCCGTGGAACTGGAGGCGAAGGACGGGGTGGCGGACGCGCGACTGGGCGACATCCTCGTCGGCGACGTCTGGCTCGCCACCGGCCAGTCGAACATGGAGTTTCCGCTGCGCCGCGAAGCGCACGCGGCCGAGGAACTGCCGAAGGCGACCGCGGCGCTGGTGCGGCTCCGCCACCATGCCTTCGCCGGGCAATACCACGGGGCGTCGCGGCTCGACGCCGAGACGATCGCGCGGCTGACCCCGGAGCGGTTCTTCGCAGGCTCCTGGCGGCGCTGTTCGCCCGAGAGCGCGGCCGAGGTTTCCGCCGTCGGCTATTACTTCGCGCGGCGCGTGGCCGCCACGACCGGGGTGCCGGTCGGGCTCGTCAATTACGCGGTCGGTGGCGCGCCCATCGAGAGTTTCATCTCCGCCGACGCGCTCCGCCGCAGCCCGGACTTCGGACGGAAGGTCGCCGGCGACTGGCTCGCCAACGAGTCCCTCGACGGCAGCTTCGTCCGGCTGCGCGCCCGCCAGCACCTCGCCGGGGCGACGCGCGCGCCCCGGGATGCGCAAGGTCCGAACCATGGCTACAAGCCCGGCTTCGCCTGGGCCGCCGGCCCCGGCCGGATCACGGCTTACGCCATCAAGGGCGTCCTCTGGTATCAGGGCGAAAGCAACGCGATCCGCGCCGTGGACGTCGCGGAATACGCGGACCTCATGAAGCTGCTGGTCACCGACTGGCGCGAACAGTGGCGCGACCCGGGCCTGCCCTTCCTGACCTGCCAGCTACCCGCCATCGCGGAACCCGCCCGGCTTCACTGGCCCCGCTTCCGCGAAGTCCAGCGCCGGCTCGAGGAGTCGACCGAGCGCTACGGGCTGGCCGTCACCCTGGATCTGGGCGCCCCCAAGGACGTGCACCCGAAGGAGAAACGCGAGGTCGGCGAACGGCTCGCGCGCTGGGCGCTGTTCCACTGGTACGGCCACGATGAGATCCGGCCCTCGGGACCGCTCCCCACCCAGGCCGTCTACGATGGCCGGACCATCACGATCGCTTTCCGCTTCGGCCAAGGCCTGGCCTTCAAGCCCGGCGTACCTCCGCAGCTCGAGGTGCTCTGCGAGGGCGGCCCCCATGAAGGCGAATTCCGGCCCCTCGGGCCGGCCCGGGTCGTCGGCGACCGTCTGGTGGTCGACTTCCCCGCGGACCCGGCGGCGCCCACGCGTTCGCCGGTCGTCGTCCGCTACGCCTGGGCGATGGACGCGCAGGTGGCGCTGGTGAACGATGCGGGCCTGCCCGCGACGCCGTTCGAACTGCGGATCAAGCGATGAAGTCCGCCGGGGCGGCCGGAGCCGTCTCCCCGTAGTAATCCCGGATGGCCGCGACCAGGAACGCCTTGATGTCCTTCGCGAGGAAGTTCCCGAAGTCGATCGTCTCACCCTGCGACGACACGACGATCGCCATCACCGGACGGCTGTTCTCCTTGGCGCCGCGGTACGCTTGGCGAACGACGACGTCCGCGCCGGTGGCCAGCTCCCAGGTCCAGCCGAGCCCCGGGAAGAAGCGCCAGCGGACCCTCAGCCGCTCCGGTGTCAGCCGCACGCTGTAGCGCGAGACCGTGAGGGCCAGACCGACGACGAAGAACGGGACGTAGAAGAGACCGAGCAGAGCGAACATCCACCAATCCGGGTTCGGCACCACCCGTCCGTTCATCTTCACGTTCCCCTGGGACCACGCATAGAACATGAAACCGAAGTGGACGACCGTGAAAATCAGCCAGATCCAACCGAAGCAGGACCCGAGCCGCGTGTCGTAGGTGATGGCCTCGCCGTCGATGGTCCGCCGCACCTTCGGGTGACCCGCTTCGACCGCGACCGCCGGCGACGGCACGGCCGCGTCGTCTGACTGGCCCGCGGCGCACCACGGGCAGAAAATCTCGCCCACCCCCCGCCCGGCGAAGACCTCGTCCGGGATGCCCTTGCCGCAGGCGACGCACGGACGGGCGCTCATCGGGCGCCCTCCAGCATCTGCCAGCAAAGCAGCTTCTGACGCGGCATATGGAAGGGACCCTTCCACATGTTGCCCTTGAGCTCGGTCGTCGGGCGACCCTGCCGGTCGAGGTAACCGTACCACTCGCCGTGCTCCTTGTCCGGGAAATGCGCGTAGCTCCAATCGTGCACCAGGCGATGCATCTCGGCGTACTTCGCGTCCCCGGTCATCAGGTGGGCGAGGAGCGTGGCGATGATGGCCTCGTTGTGCGGCCACCAGAACTTCATGAAATGCCAGTACTCCTGGATGGGCTTCCCGTACAGGTCCGTGAAATAGAGGATTCCGCCGTGCTCGCGGTCCCAGCCCCGCTCCCACATGTAGTCGAGCACGTCCAGGCCGAGCCGCTTCATCGCCTCGTCACCGGACCGACGGGCCTCGCGCAGGATGAACCAGGCCGCCTCGATCGCGTGGCCCGGATTCAGCAGCCGGCCGTCGAAATGGTCGTAGATCTCGCCGGACGGGCCGACGGTCTCCAGCACGGCGCGCAGGTCCGGCTTCACGAAATCGCGGCCGATCTCGGCGATCGCCTCCGCGGCCCACTGGGTGAGCGTCCGACCGCGGACGACCACGTCGCCCAGGTCCTCGCGCAGGTCCTGCGCGGTGACGAGCGTCATCATCAGCGGGGAGAGCCCCTTCATCGGACGGGTCTCCGGCGAGGTCTTCGGCGGGATGTGCCCCGGCTCGCGGTTGAATTTCAGGAAGAGATCGAACGCCGCGATGGCCCGCTCCTTCCACTTCGCCTGCCCGGTGGCATGATGCACCGCGCCGTAGGCGATGGCCGCGAAGCACTCGCTGAAGACATAGCGCCGCATGCGCAGAGGGTCGCCCTCCGCGGTCACGGTGAAATGCAGCTTGCCGGTGAGGTCCGCGCAACGGTCATGGAGGAAGTCCGCGCACGACAACGCCGCCTCGAGCCACTCCGGCCGGGGCTCCACCGTGTTGTAGAGGTTCGCGAAGGTCCAGGCCGCCCGGCCCTGGAACCAGACGGACTTGTCCGAGTCGAGCAGCTCGCCGCGGCGGCCGAGGGCGGTGTGGATGCCGCCGTGCTTCCGGTCGAGGCCGTGCCTGAGCCAGAACGGGATCACGTCCTGCAGGAGACCGTCGCGGTAGGTGCGGATCAGCTCGTCGCGGCGCTGGGCGAGATAGGGGGTCACGGGCGGGATGGTGGGAAGGTCCGCCCCGAGGTCAACGCAGGGTGAGCCTACCGGGGGACCGCGGCGTCATGCCGGATGCGGCCCTCGGCATCGAGGAAACGCACCCGCAGCGACTCGGCCCCGAACTCCAGTTCGGTGAACCCCGGGTAGGCGCCGATGAACTCCGAAGCCTTCTCCTCGAGGATCGGGTAGAGGTCGGCGCCGTTGCCGCAGGTGACGTAGGCCACGCCTTTGTCCCGCAGAAACTCGGCGTGGTGGTTGTGCCCGTTGAGGTAGAGCCGGACGCCATGACGCTCGAGCAAGGGCACGAGCCGCTGCACGTACTCCGGCTCCTTGGGGTGGAAGCCATGGTCCTTGAGCGGCAGGTGGCCGACGACCACTTTCCAGCGCGCGGGCTTCGCCAGCTCGGCCTCGAGCCAGCGCCACTGCGCCGCGGCCTCCGCCTGACCCTTCACCGTGAAGAACTCGCGGTTCCAGCGGTCGCTGAGCGAACAGGCGTCGAGCACCAGCACCCGGACATCGGCATCGGGGAAATGATGCGCGTAGTAGCGCGCGGGCATGACCCAGCGGCCCTTCGACCGGCCCGCGTAATCCAGCTCGGCCTGCGCGGTAATATCGTGATCGTGGTTCCCCAGGGCGGCGACCCAGGGCACCTGGAGCGCCGGAGCGGCGTAAACCTCCTCGAAGGAAGTCCGCCAGCGCGGGTCGTCCGCCGAACGCACCCCGTTCGGATAGAAATTATCGCCCGTCGTGAGGACCGCGGCGATCGGGGCCTGCGCGGCGCGGGCGGCCATCGCCTTGGCCACGGACCGTTGGAGGTCGGCGTTCTGGCGCACCAAGGGATACTTCCGCTCCATGTCCGGATCGGCCCAGCCCCAGTCGCCCAGCACGAAGGCGCGCAACGGCGCCGGCTCGGCGGCGCGGGCCGTCAGGGCGAGCAGGCAGGCGACGAGGAACCGGAGCACACCGACATGCTAGCTGGCGGGCGACAGACGGCAAGCCCTTGCCCGCCGGAGAGTTTGCTTCCAACCTCCCGCGATGCGCCCCCTCCTCGCCCTGCTGCTCCTGCCCTTGGCCGCCCTCGCCGACGGGGCCAAGTTCACCGTCGCCCTCCCGGCCTCAAGCAAGCCGGGCGAGCTCACCTTCGCCGCGACCTACCACCTCTGGGTGCCCGAGGGCGTGAAGACCGTCCGGGGCGTCATCGTCCACCAGCACGGCTGCGGCGAAGGCTCGAACAAGGCCGCCGTCACCGCGGCCGACGACCTGCATTGGCAGGCGCTCGCGCGCAAATGGGACTGCGCCCTGCTCGGGCCCGTCATCCACCAGCCCGAGGCGGCGAACTGCCGGCTGTGGTGCGACCCGCGCAACGGCTCGGAGCAGGCCTTCCTGCGCGCGCTCGCGGATCTCGCCCGGCAGAGCGGGCATCCCGAGGTGGCGACCGCGCCTTGGTGCCTCTGGGGCCACAGCGGCGGCGGGTTCTGGTCGAGCATCCTCCAGGCGAAATACCCCGAGCGCATCATCGCCATCTGGTTCCGCTCCGGCACCGCCTACAGTGCTTGGCAAAAGCCCGAGGGACCGCCCAAGGAGCGCCGGATCCCGGAAGTGATCCTGCCGGACGCGGCCTACGAGATCCCGATGATGGCCAACCTCGGCGCCAAGGAGAACGGCGACAAGCGTTTCAACGGAGCCTGGACCGGGGGCCTCGCGATGTTCAAGGCCTACCGGGCGAAAGGCGCGCCCATCGGCTTCGCCCCCGACCCCCTGACCTCGCATCAGTGCGGCGACCAGCGCTACGCGGCGATCGCCTTCTTCGACGCCTGCCTCGCGCTGCGCCTGCCGGAATCCGGCCACCTGCTCCGTAAGATCGACCAGTCGAAGGGCTGGCTGTCCCCGCTGCTCGGCGACGCCGCGGTGCCGGCCGCCGACTTCCAAGGCGAACGCGCGACGTCGAACTGGCTGCCGGACGCGACCTTCGCGAAGACCTGGACGGAGTACGTGCGGACCGGTGCCACGACCGATGCCACGCCCCCGTCCGCACCGTTCCAGCTCGCCGTCAAGGCGACCGACGCCGGCGTCGAGCTCACCTGGGACGCCCATGCCGACCTCGAGAGCGGGCTCCGTCAGTTCATCGTGAAGCGGGATGGCCAGGCCATCGGCCGCGTGCCCGCGACCTTGAAGAATCCGTTCGGGCGCCCGCTCTTCCAGGGCATGAGTTACGGCGACACCCCGACGCTACCGCTGGCGGCCATGCGGTTCGTGGACCAGGGCGCGAAGCCCGGCGCGAAGTACGAAGTGGTCGCGGTCAACGGCGTCGGGCTCGAATCGAAGTAAACGTCGTCGCGGCCGGACAACAAAAAGGGCCGCCCACCCGGGCGGCCCTTCGCTTTACCGGCGACCCGGGCTTACTGGCCCCAGGTGCAGGTGTTGCCGGCGTAGATGGCGCGGCTGCCGAGTTCCTGCTCGATGCGGAGGAGCTGGTTGTACTTGGCGACGCGGTCGGAGCGGCAGAGGGAGCCGGTCTTGATCTGGCCGGCGTTGAGGCCGACGGCGATGTCCGCGATGGTCGCGTCCTCGGTCTCACCCGAGCGGTGCGAGATGATCGCGGAGTAACCGGCGCGCTGGGCCATGGCCACGGCGTCGAAGGTCTCGGTCAGGGAACCGATCTGGTTCACCTTCACGAGGATCGAGTTGGCGGTCTTGGTCTTGATGCCGCGGGAGAGGAACTCGGTGTTGGTGACGAAGAGGTCGTCGCCGACGAGCTGGGTGTCGGCGCCCATGGCGTCGGTGGCGAGCTTCCAGCCGCTCCAGTCGGCCTCGGAGAAGCCGTCCTCGATCGAGACGATCGGGTAGCGCTTCTGGAGGTCCTGGTAGAACTTCACCATCTCGGCCGACTTGCGCTGGGACTTGTCGGACTTGTGGAAGGTGTACTTGCCGGTCTTCTCGTCGAAGAACTCGGAGGCGGCGACGTCGAGGGCGAGGAAGACTTCCTTGCC
>JACCDT010362574.1_pt1 | contig 14173 bp, 7 predicted proteins | sample 7446291 | NCBI WGS metagenome assembly JACCDT01 (sample SAMN15323446, study PRJNA562643) | freshwater metagenome | isolation source: river surface water | place: USA:Blue River Watershed | collected 2017-08-17
CTAATCCGATAGTCGATGTTGTTACCTTGCCGGTAGCTGACTTAGTTGAGACCTCGCTAAAGAACTTTGGATCTTTTTCGCCAGCATTTGCATGACCATCAGAGATAAGCAGCAGAGTTGAACCACCAGCAGCTTGGACCCTTGTTAATTCACGCAATCCCATGAGGTATCCCGCTGAGATATCTGTAGATCCCCCAGTTTGTAGATCGCGGATAGCTTTACGAAGTGAAGGCATGTGGTGATCAGCCATGGTGCGGGTTGGAACTATTACAAGTGCTGTGTCATCAAATGCGACAAGGCCAAATGCATCTTGAGGAGCAAGGCGATCTACAAGCTTGAGGAGTGAGCCCTTTGCAGCATCTAATGGCTGACCCTGCATTGACCCTGAGCGATCAAGAACAACTTGAACAGCTTGGCCTGGGCGGGTGCTCTGAGCAGGGTTTGCGGGAGCGGTTAGGTCGAGCATGAGCGTGACCTTGTCGGCTGCTTCCAGAGCAACCATATCTACATCGAGAAGGGCTTTTACATTCATATAAATCTCCAATTTTTGGGAAGGCAAAATAAAGGTGTTGTTGAAGTGAGTGCCGAACAAAAGGGCAGCTGTCGGGTTAGCCCGACAGAGGATGTGATGAGTTTTTACAGGTTATTCAGTAGGACCTGGTTTGGCGGCCCTGCGTGTAGCGGGCTAGCCGGTTATCTGAGCGGTTGAGCGTGGGGAAATGCGTGTGTTAAACATTTTTACCCCCTTAGTTTCTGTGATGACACAATTATAGCACATCACTTTTTAAAAATAAAATTGAAACGGATTGAGCTACTAGTTTGCTGCCTGGATGTACTCGCCGTCTTGGAATAAGCGACCAGATTTAAGTCCAAATGACAGGGCCATGTCTAGGCGTTGATTTGTTGCAGCCGAAACTTTAGTGACACCAAACAAGCGCGAGACTTCTTTATTCAGTTGTTCTGGACGTACACCGTGCGCTGCACTGCAAATTGCTTTCATTGCATTTGAAATTTCACATATTGAAATATCTTGAATATGACGTGCTGAATATTCTGTGCCGCGGCGCCAGGTAGTGAATGTTTTTACTGTCTGTCCCTGTGGAAAAATAAATCCCTCCTGATCACGCTCTTGTCCTGGCAAGGGAACCTGATTTATTGCGCTTACTCGGGTCGCAACAACACGTTCCAATCCAAAGCAGCCGCCCACAAATTTGGCGAATCGCTCAGGGCTAATTGGACCTTCTTCAGCGGTTAGTTGAGCGGCAATATCACTGATTGCCTTTCTAACCCCGGAGTCGTACAAATAATCAAGATACTTCTTGTCCGCAATGTAGGTTGGATACATCGGAGTCCACTCTTCAACCTCTTGCAACAAGCGATCGATAGGGTTTTCGCCATCTTCAACCTCATCTGAATTTAGTGTGGTGAAGATGGGTCCTAATTCAGTTTTTTTTTGAGCCTTTTTGACTGGCTTGGCACCTGATTTCAGTACATTCTCAACAACATCTTTGATGCGCTGAACCTCATCGGCAGGATTGCGAAGCCAGGAAGCGAGCCAAATACGTTCAATCGCCGGCCATCCCATTCGATCACGAAGTAAAGAGACAGATAGACAGTCTCTATCTGAAACTGTCTCACGTGAGTTCCAGCGGGGACCATCTAACAGAATTCCAAGAACCGCCTTGGTGCTGTCCTTCGGATCGTAAATTGCAATGTCCACCTTGAAGTCGCTGAGTCCAACCTCTTCGACCGCATTGAGTCCAGCTTCGCGTAGTGCGGCCAGAATTTGCTTTCGCATGCGGTCAGGGTGAGATTCATGTGAGACAAAGACTCCAGCCATGTCCTCATCTTCCTGATTGGCCATCTTGAGAAATTGAGCTAGGTGGCTAACTCCTGTAGATGAAGAATTTCTATTGATAAGTTCATCCGGCTTAAATGAACAGAACACTCGAACTTGTTTTCTTGCTCTCGTGATGGCCACATTTAAGCGTCGCTCACCACCAGCATTAGTGAGAGGTCCAAAATTTAATGGAAGATCTCCCTTTAAATTCTTGCTAAAAGCGACTGAAAATAAGATGACATCGCGCTCAGATCCTTGAACGGCTTCCAACTCTTTAACGAAAATAGTCTCGCCCCCTACACCTTCTTCCCATGCACGTTGGATGTCAGGGTCAGAGGAATCATTCAGTCTTTTTTCAATCTCATATTTCTGCTTTTGATTGAAGGTAACAATTCCTATTGAATCATTTTGTGTCTCAGGATCTTTCAACCTCTTTGCCAAGTACTTCATAATTGCATCAATTTCAGCAGGATTTGTACCTTGTTTGCCCTCGGCATCTTTGCCTTTATTTTCAGGTCTAAAGAATTGACCCCCCGCTACATATTCAAAACTCAATCCCTTAAATGACTTGTCCTTTGACGGTGATGGGAAGGAGTTTAATTTTCCGTCGTAGTATTTCTTATTCGAGAATGCAATTAGAGACTCATCTTCACTTCGGTAATGCCAATTGAGCATGACATCTGGAACTCTTGCGGTATCGCAATGATCAAGAATACTCTCACCATCAATACCCAATAAACCTTCATCAACTTCATCACTGTACTCATCACTATCACTCATGCGGACTTGTGCAACCGACGTTGGCGGCATCTGCTTAGAATCACCAACAACAATGACCGCTTTGGCTCTACCAATCGCGCCTATAGAGTGAGCAACACGAATCTGCGAAGCTTCATCGAATACGACCATGTCGAATGGTGGGAGATTTGGGTCGATGAAACGAACACAAGAATCAGGACTGGCCAAAACACATGGAGTTACTTTTGTGACGACTCCCCAGTTTCGAGCAAGCAAAGTTCTAATTGGTGTTCGATTCTTAGGCTGTTTGAGTGCTGCGACCAAGTCACCTATTGCGCCTACCTTCATAGATGTATCAAAGCCACGTCTTGCCAATAGAGCAGCCCCTGTAATGCGTGGAAGACGATCGCGAATTTCAATAAGGGAATCGCCAAGGTTTTTCACATGGTTATTGATTGTCATCGCTTCAAATGTGTTAAAGCCTCGCTCCACGATAAGAGTCTTTCCCAATGCTTCGTAATATCCATTAAGGAAAGCATTTGGTGCATCAATATAATTAACTCTTCCAGTGAGTATGGCTTTTCGAGCTTCAAACAATCCTGAATCAGCAAATGGCTGGGCCTGCGAAATCAAAGTCACCCAGCGGGTTAACTGCGAAGAGGAATGTTCAGAGGTATCCACAGCCCATAGAGGAATTGACTCTGCAAATTTCCTGCCAAAATTAGAGGTCCCAACCCACATATCAATAGAAATTTGATCACAAGCCAAAATATTGAAGAACTTTTGGGAATCTTCTCCTAACTGGACAAGCGAGGTGATGGCGGCTTTTGATGGTTCTGCCATTAACCCAGCGAGTGTTGACCCATTAATAGACCGTGAAGAGAGAAAATCCGTTAGATCTTTAGCTCTGCCTAGCATCGCCAAAATTGCATCAATATTTTCAGAATTGTAGAGATTCTGTGTTACATCAAATCTTATTCCTGGTATCTGAGATAGGTCTGTTTCAACTTGCTTCTTGCGCATGGAAAGAGCTCGAAGTGATTCCAAGGCAACAACAAGTTGAGTCTTGTCGCTTGTAATTGTGCTTCCTAAAATTCCAGTAAGTTTTTTGAGAAGGCCACCTTGTTTAAATCCCTTTATGAGAACAAATGAAGAATCAGCTTCTTGGGCTTTTGTAATCCACTGGTTAACATCAAGTGAATCCAAACGGGTTACATCGAAACCGATTTTTTCTATGGAATTCTTTAAGGTCGTGACACTTTGAAGTGCATTGCGGTGTGCATCAATAAATGTGGGTGAAGTAAAATCGACAACCGGAATACTTTTAGCTTCTTCATAAGTCAAAACTTTGGTGAGAACTAATTCGCTGGGAGATGAAATCCCTTGCAAGAATTCTTGGGCAGCTGGAAGAGTTTGAATAACTTCCAAAGCCGAGCGCATGGACCTCGAAAGTGATTTGAGCTGTGCTAATTCAGACTCTTCAAAATCAAGAGTTCGTGCAGTTAGTGACCATGGGTTAGTTGATGCAATACCCGTCTGTGGGCCCATCTCCGCAAGTGCTTTGGCGCTCCTTAATAGAATATCTCTGCTCTCGATCTTGGCTTCCGCGATGAATTCTCCCGAAATAGATAAGGTCGCTGTGCTTTGCACTGCAAGTTTTTTGTCTAACGCGGAATAAATCGACTCACCTAATCGACCTTTTTCATGTAGCCGATCTCGGTATTTCTGTAATGGGGAGAGAGCGCCCTCGTATTCACCCCTTGATATTTCGTAACCAACTTTATCTGCGGCAATAGCGATATCAATTACGTTCAATAACTGTTCTTTGACTGCCTTAGGCGTCATGGCTTTATCGTGTAAATCTAAGCTAAATGCACCAAGACCTGCATCATCCAAGCGCTTTTTCACAACATCAAGCGCATCTTTCTTTTGAGCAACAAACAGAACTCGCTTACCCTCGCTAAGTGCCCGCGCCAATAAATTGGTAATGGTCTGGCTCTTTCCAGTTCCCGGAGGCCCCTGCAATATAAAAGTTCGTCCAGCCATCGCAAGTGAAATTGCCCTGGCCTGTGATGCATCGGAGGAAATAGGAATGTTTGAAATTAATCCATCTAAATCATCATCAATTGGATCTGTAGAAGGATCTTTAAATTCATCATTTGGTGTTTCAATGAAGTGCTTAACAAGCGCATTTTGCTGAAATGTCTTCCAATTATCGAGTAAGTCTCTCCATAATCTATAAGTGCTGAAATTAAATATGCCGAGAATCGCAGTCTCATCAACTCTGTAATCATTTAGCCCGGCTGCGGCCAAAGTCTTCCGAATGTATTCAAAAGTACCATTGATATCGACACCTGATTCGTCTTCTACCAAGTTGACCAGTTTATCTAATTTGACACCCTCATCACGAAATAGTTTTTCTGCAAGAGAAAAGTTTGGAACTATCTGGCTACCTTCATCGATTGTGAGGTAATACTCTCTGCCTCGGTTTTTAGAGATTAAATTGACTGGTAACAAAATGAGTGGGGATCGAACAGGTGCGATTTCTTTCTTACCATTTCTAGTTACTTGGGCACTCCAGTTCAATGAACCGAGGGCCAAATAGAGTCCATTTGCTCCTGTTTCTTCCATAAATGTTTTGGCTGTCGAAGACATTTTTCGTAAATTGTTCTTATGTGCTTCTTCCTGAAAATTTGTAAGAAGCATTTTTTTCGCAAGATAACCTGCAAGAACTTCGCTAGCGTTTCGATCACTACCGACTTCACCGCGAACATCCAGTAAGCCGCTTTCTCCATTATCTTTTGCTTGATTACTATTGCTTGCAACAAGTGTAAGAGTTTGTCTATTCTGTAATAGATCCTCTACCACACCTAAAATTTCTGGTGCAGTGAGGAAATGAATTGAGTTTTCTCTCTTTTTATAACTAATCAGAGGATTTCTAAGACTAAGGTCTAACAATGAATCTAGCCAACGTTTCACTACTGACGGAACATCTAGTTGAACAGTTCCAGCAGCTGCACCATGTGCTCCTTCTGCAGCCATTTGTTCTTGCAAAAGTCCAACACTAAACTCGATTGGCTTATATTCAATTACTTGTGTTGTTCCATCTGGGGCTCGAAAAAGAGCGGGAAGTGGATGAATTGCGCGAGGTTGCATTGCTCTACATCCAACAATATTTATCAGAGAGCTCTCAACTGCATTCACACCCAATGCTTCTGTTACTGATACCCGAAACAAACTTTCTTTAGTGGCCTCATCAAACGGTAACTGGTTTTCACCTATGCAAATCGAAGTGGTCTCAAAGAGCTCGATATAACCGGCATCTACCAAATTCATCACATCGGTAAGGGATTGCTCTGTCCAGGCTGGGAAACCCCTGATTTCACTCTGAGATGCGGCAGTCCAATAACCGACAAAAGCATGGCGCGGGACAAAAGCAACAACTGGACTAAGACCAGCCGCTTCCAACAAGGATGCAAAAAATAGTGCGGTATCCAGACATGTACCGACTTTTTCTTCCAAAATTGTTTGTGCATTTCTAATGCGCTGTCCGTCAGGAAGATCCCAAGAGGCGGGTGGGTCTGAATACGTAATCTGGCGATTGACTACTGCTTGATAAATCGCAGACACCATGGGGCGAACATGCCTTAAATTTTGGTACCCAGAAAGTGAAACCGATTCACCTTGCTTTCGAAGAATAGACACAGCTTCATCCAAAACTGGGCGCAAAACTGGATGATTGGGTTGAACATATGCTGCAATGATTTCATTTGAAGATTCATTCCAAAGCCACGAATCAGGAGAATACAGTTTCAGATTCCAGACAGCCTCAGTTAAAACATTTAAATCCTCTTCAATTATCCGGATCTTTAACTCTGCAGGTACAGTTTCACTTTGTTGGAACAAGAGCTCTGAATAGAATTCCAGAGAGAGGTTTTCGAAGCCAACTGCAGCTGAAGCAAGTGTGCCAATTTTGCTTTGCCACGTCTGAGAGAGAGCATGCCCAAGAGAATGGAGTGAAACTTCGAACGTGACATTGGTATAGATTTTTTCCGAAATGGACTGAATCACCAAAGATCGAATAATTGATTTGCCATTAAATGCCGTGGCGTAAGTGATGGAGTCATCTGAGTCAATGGTGAATTTGAATCCATCGACAACCTTGTTTTCTAGCCGAGACAACCCATCCCCCTCGTTCGCCTGCTTGGGATTCTAATGGGAAGGCAATCACATGGGTAGGCTGAAATAAGCCGAATCCGGGGCCGGGTCTACTGAACCCTGACAATGATGGTCACACATTGAGGTATCTCAATAGGAAGTTTCAGGAGGTATTCCAAATGTCAGTTTGAGGATTTATGCTTTCGGCAATTCGCCCAACTGGGCCTAAGACAAGGAGAGCACCCGATGGGTCTTTTTGATAAGAAGAACGGTTCCAATGCACTTAACACCAAGGTAGCGAATCTGCTTCGTGAAGCCTTGCCGGATGTCGATTTTGTTGACGAAGGTCCCGGTAATTGGGGTGCTCGTAACGAGTCTGTTCTTATTAGAGTAGTTGTAAATACCGAAGATTTTCCAGACCGACCATTCGTAGATGTGATCGCATTTGTGCTCTTGGGTGTTAAGGATGATCTCAATCTTTATAAGTATCTAATGACTGAGAAGTCTTACATCTTCAATAAGTGGGAAGTTGAGGCGGGTGAAGAAAATGGAACTATCAATCTATTTCTCACAGCTCGTGTCTTAATTGATGATCTCGATGCCTCAGAATTGGGATTTGCAATCATGTCTACAGCGGTCATCGCTGATGATATTGATGAAGAGATCCAAAAGAAGTTTGGCGGAAAGCGCTGCCTCGACTTCTTCGGCTGGGAGGCCTAACTCTTAACGGCGGAAGAGCCCCTTCTTCTTTTGGGGCTCTTCCCCTAATAGTTCTAAAGAAGTTTTAGCTATTCCAGCAATCCATTCATGCTGATTCACTAAAGTTTGGAAAATCTCTACCAATTCGGTGCGTTCATTTTTATTCAATAATGCAATTCGTGACTTGACCTTTTCAGCGTTTCCTTCGAGGTGGTCAAGCACTATTGGATAAAAACGTGACTCTAAGTGGTTCTCTTGGAAATGAGCATCCTCCCAGATTTCTCTCAGCTCATCATGAGATGCGCCAAGAGCAAGGCGATGGAGGGCATCATTACTTCGGCAATTTCCACCCTGTTCATAATCATTTTCAGTGTCCCTAGTTGTCATGACTCTGTAATAACACTCATCAAAGATTCTTCGGGCCTCTTCGTGCTGACCTGTAGTGAGATATTCCCAGGTTATGTTTGAGAGGGCGTTACCGCAGCCAAGTTGGGCTGAGCGGGTGTAGGCCTCAATAGCTTTCTCTTTCTGCCCAAACTCATTGTATTTCCAGCCGATGTTATTCAAGGCATCACGCACCTGAGAATGGTTTTCCTCGAGTTCTGCATCTTTCAACATACAACGTGCAACTTGATCGATGTTTGACTTTGTAAGCTCTATCGTGTCTAACATGACACGGTTTGCAACTCGCATTCCACTTTCAGAGAGAGCAACTAATTTTTGAAGCCTCTTATCGTGGTTAGGCTCCTCATAAACCATAATGGCCTGAGCGGTTCTACTTCCTTTTTTAGCCAATTCGCTGTATTCGACTAAATTAGTATTGAAATCAAATTGTGGTGGGGTTTGGTAATCGAAGATCAAATCAAAGATTTCAGGTGATTCTGTGTACATCGAGGAGATTAAGTCCAGCATTCCTGTTATCGACCCTGCGATTCCTCTGACTGCAGACTCAAAATGGTCAGATTGCAATGAGAGATCTACTCCATAACCAAATTCAACTTTCTCAAATTCATGTTTGGTTGGTAGAGCCTCGCAAAACATCGCAGCTGGTGAAGATCCGATGAGTGACCAATACTCTTTTGAGGTTGTTACATTGAGGAAGGAGTTTGGTTCACTACCCTTTGGCAAAGAATTAAATATTGTTCCCAGGTCCATCATGGCCATCCCCGGGAAAATCACCTCTTGGTTTCTTACCAAGATCTCCAAGACTCGCGATTGAACACGATTTAGTCCATCTATCTTTGTTTTTGGGACGCCCTGACTATCAAACTGTGAAGTAAGAAGGCTGGTGTAAATGAGGGCTAAATCCTTGCCATCATCCTCAATTAGCTCACAGAAGATGACGAAGCCACCATTTACTGAGGAGAATGGTAAAGCAATTAAATTTTCATCCACCTGGTTATAGATAAACCCACACTTTTCAAAAAGATCCTTCATCTTGATTATTGAAGATTCATGTCCCGGCTTTAATGTTTCACCAGGAACAATCGGCATACCGCCATACGTTGAACGCACGTAGTTAACTTGATTTGCAGATAAAACACGAGTCATCCTGTGAATTGGCCCGCGCCCAGGACGATGCTCACTTGCACCAATTCCCTTGGCAAGTGCTGACCATGCTTTGTCCTCACCACCTTGAGCGCCTAAAAATGTCTGAACAATTCCTAACTCAGCACAAAGTGCGACGCCGAGATTGTAGAAACAATTCTCATCTCCCAGTTCAATGCCTTCAACCCAGGCAGAGATCTCACCAAAAGCATCTCCCTTATTTTTAGCAGCATCTGCCCTATCAAATATCGCTTGGATCGCATCACTTGATTCTAACTTTTTGGTGTTAGTCCCGTAACGTGCTCCAGCCGTGATTCGTAAGTTGTCTAAGGATTCGCGGTAGCTGACCTCTTCCAGAAAATCATTCATTCCATACTCTTCGACTAAGCGTAGAAGCTCTGTGTCATCCTGGATCTCATCGCGGAAGAAATCGGCAAAATGAATTGCCATCACTAGGGAGTCCCCGCTGCCCTGATGTGCAGCTTCCAAGAAAGATTGATAGAAATCATTAGGCGAGTACTCACTAAATATATCTAGATCTCGAGCGGCCGAATACTTGGCCCCAATATCTACTAGAGCCTTTGGCTCACCCTCTTTAAAACCTTTCTCATTTACATGCATGAAGAAATTAAGTGCATCTGACTCGGTCACTATTGGCCCCAAAGGTGCTGGGATTAAATCTCCAATTTGCATGTAACGGGTCAACATAATGTTTGCGATATTGCGGTTAATAATCCAATGCTCATCCAAGATCACATCTGCCCAAAACTCGAGTGCCTCTGGGTATTCTCCTGCCGCCATATGGAGATTTCCGAGACTAAAAATGATGTCCACATCTCTGGCAGCAAGACCCGTTTGCAATTGAGCTTTAAGTCTTGGAAGTTGCGGATCATCAGGACGGTGATTTGTAAGCAGTTCAACTAACCACGGAAGTGACTTTTTATCTCCACTTTCAACCGCTTTAGTAAAAGCCATAATTGAGTTATCCAGGTCGTCGACATCGGAGTATAAAAGAGCAATGCTGCGCCAGACATCTGTTAGCTCAGTACATTTTGAGTAGTACTCGATTGCTTTCCAAGTATTACCAAGTGACTCGTAGTATGCGGCACGCCCAGAATGACCCAATTGGACCTTATTCATCACTTGAATCCCTTTCTGGTAATCCGAGAAGTGTCGCTGCGGCTTTGCTTTCGTTGGAAGTATTTGGATTTTCAACAACGGCTTGACGAACACTTTCATTTGAATCTAGAGCAAGGACCGCTAGATCTGCTTCTGTTAAGAGGGTATTGCTTGCCACATATCTACGTACGTAATGACTTGGATCATTGATTAACTTTTGAATCAATGCTCGCGTTAAGTTTGTTCGTTGAGCTATTGCCTCTCGAATATTTGTGTCGCCTTTAATGTCATCGTCCCAGGATTCTTCCTGATCCGGTTGGAGTTTGAGCGCTTCATCAATTGCTTCTAAGAGAAACTCTTCTGAGCAACTAGGATTTTCAACCACTGTCCGCCTAGTGCCTGGAAAGCTATTCCATAGGTTTGTTAAGGTATCCATAGCGGTGGCTGGATTTGCAGCGACTGCTAATTGAATTTCTGGAATATCCTCGGTGGAAAGTTGATTAAGTAGTTCCTTGGTAACATTTAAATTTGAAGCAACACTCCGGCGCACGCCCCATTCGGAATCTCGGGCCAGTCTTTCTAATACCGCTAACGGAGCCTTGGAATTTCGCGCAACTTCATTTCTCACTATGTAACTTCTATGTTTTGCAAGCTCAGATAAACGTTCTGGCTTCAAGTTTGGGTTAGAAGCTGCTGCTGAAATCACAGCTAAATTTGAGTCTTGTGACAACTCATCAATAATTTTTGGATCAATCGACTGATTCTGCGAGAGGGCTTCTCTTACTGATGGCTCTATGTCTTTAGCCATCCATTGGGCAAATCTTGTGGGCAACTTTGGATTTGAGGCAACTACCGCTCTTAGTTCAGTTTGGGAGCTTAGAACGCAATACTCCATATCCTTTTGATCAAGTTCTGGGCCTGAAACTTCCGCTCGCACTTCATCGGTAATTTCAATGAGGCGATGATTACTCATGTTTATCTCCCCGATCCATCATTTAGTGACTCATCATATCTACGAGAAGATTGTCTACGGCGTCAACCTCTTTAACGAAAAGGTAAAGCATAGATTTCAGTTCGGGGCCTGATAGAAAATCTGCATAGAGAATCATTCCGGCACGGACTAGATGGACCCCTTTTTCTATTTGCTCCACAGGTACAAACTTCGCTGTTAGGCATGAAAGATTTCCTTGGGCGGCAATCAAAGTGGCTTTTTCAAAAGAAACACCGGGAGCCCTCAAAAATGAGTTGATCTCCAAAATACGATGACCATCCATTTCAACAAGGTTGATGACTATGTCTGGTGAGGCATCACCAGAGCCAACTCCCACGCCTGAAAGCTGAATGACATCGCCCTTTTTCTTTGGTGAGAATCCAAAGCTGACCAAAAAGTCAAAGACTTCGGCTTCAAATTTTGGATCCGAAATGTCATTTCTTTCAATTGCCATATTCTAAAGTGTTCCCTAATTCAATAATTTAAGCAATAATCGCGACATAAAATTGGAGGAATAATTGAGTAACTTCGATGAGTATTCGGCCGCGTACAAAACTCTCATTACCTGTGTAGCTGCACGCGTTCCCGTGGTCTTATGGGGTCCTCCAGGTCAAGGAAAGACCTCTGTCATTAAGCAAATAGCTGCTGATCAAGGAAGACATCTAGAGGTAATCCTTGCGAGCATTCGAGAGCCGCAAGACTTTGCAGGACTTCCGATGTTGTCTCAAGGAACTGCAACTCTGATGCCACCAGATTGGGCAAAGCGTTTGGCTGAAGTAAAAAATGGAATCTTGTTTACAGATGAAGTTAATACCGCGCCGCCAAGTGTTCAGGCTGCACTCTTACGTGTCTGTTTAGACAAGGTTGCTGGTGATTGTCATCTTGGTGATGACACCAGTGTGATTGCCGCAGCAAATCCACCGGAGCAAGCAGCAGATGGCTGGGATTTGGCACCACCTCTTGCAAATCGTTTTTGTCACATAAATTGGGATTTGCCAGCCGAGGTTGTGCGTGATGGATTAGCCGGAAACTGGGTGAGCTTCACAATAAAAGAACCCGATAGCAAGAGATTGAGAGATTCGCTGATTGCTGAACGTGCAGCACTTGCTGGTTTTCTAGCATCGCGCCCAGATTTAACAACAGTTCTTCCAAAAACCTCCTCTGAACAAGGTCGCGCTTTCCCGACACCTCGTTCATGGGAGATGGTTGCAATTCTTTCAGGTTGGATCACCGCTTGTGATCTAGAAGCAAGTGTGCGGAGAGTTGCGGTCATGGGTTGTGTCGGCGCTGGCCCAGCAGCCGAATACATCACCTATCGAGAGAATATAGATTTACCAAACCCTGAAGAAATTATCGCCGCTCCAAAAAACTTTGTGCTACCAAATCGGATGGACAAGATTTACGTGATTGGTGCATCGCTTATGGCTGTTCTTCGAAACAATATGACTGTAGAGCGTTGGAATGCGGTGGGAGTGGTACTGGAGAGAATTGCATCGGGTGGGCATCCAGATTTAGCGGTTACCTTTGCCAGAGATTGGCTTAAGGAGCGACCAAAAGGTGCGACCCCTGATTCGGCCCTGCTGAAGTCGCTGATTCCGCTCTTAACTGAAGCAAAAATGATTTAGGAATGCAGACCACTGTAGAACTCCTAAATACCGAAGAAGCTCGGTTGAGGGTTATGGCCGCAAAAATCATCGCGCAAGCAAGATGGCCATATCTTTCCACTTTGATTTTCTCTCTAAGAATCGTGGAAACCTCGGATCTTCCTACTCTCGCAGTTGATGCTGGTTGGCGAATGTATTACAACCCGGAGTTTGTACTAGAACAAACTCCAGAAGTTCTGGCAACTATGGTTTTACATGAAGCTATGCACTGCGTATCAAAACATAGTGAGAGATTTAAAGCTCTTGGTAGAGATAATTCAAGTCATGACACTTGGAACCTTGCGGGTGATGCAAATATTAATGAGATCTTGGACCAATCCAAGATGCCATGGGGTGAATTCAAACCGGTTCGATACGAAAATTTGGCAGAGTATGGCGTTGAAAAAGGGATGACAACAGAAATTACCTTTTTTACAATGGTTAAGTATTTTGAGGAGAATCCATCAAAAGAAAAGCAACAATCAGAGTGTGGCAGTGTTACTGGTGGACAAGCACGAGGTTATGAAATTCCGCAAACAGATGCCCAAAATCCAGCAATCAAAGGTGATCAACAAGATGTGATTCGTGATCGAGTTGCCCAAGATGTCATCAAACATGCGCGTGAAAAAGGCATAGGTTCAGTGCCTGGTGATTTATTACGCTGGGCTAATGAATTATTGAATCCCCAAATAGATTGGAAACGAGAGCTTGCGGGCCTCATGCGAAGTTCGCTTGCAACTGTTCTTGGAAGAAAAGATTACACATTTGCGCGACCTTCGAGACGGCAAAGTTCAATGGCTGAACGGGATCCAGAGTTTATTTTGCCAGCCATGAGAAAGCCTGCTCCCCCAACAATTGCCATTGTTATTGATACCAGTGGAAGTATCGGTGAAACAGAGATCACCGAATTCCTCTCTGAGATTGATGGCATAGCAAAGGCCAACGGGATTGCTCAGGGTATGTCAGTTATCCCCTGTGATTCTGAGGTTGGTGAGATTCAAAAGATTCGATCCGTCTCCGGAATAGCAGAGATCAAGTTACGTGGCGGCGGAGGCACAGATCTGCGCGTTGGAATCACCGCAGCTGAAAATCTCAAGCCAACACCAAAGATTGTCATTGTCCTAACCGATGGGTATTCGCCTTGGCCTGAAGTGATCGATCCGCAGATTGAGAAATTGATAATTTGTTGTAGCGTCAAAGATGCAATCGAAAATGTTCCACAATATGCCGCTGCTATAGATATGACTCGGTTATAGCATTTATTGAGAAACTATACTCTGCCTAAAGTTTCTCTGGCTTTCCACCCAATGTTTGAATCTTCAAGTGCTTCATCGGAATCCATTTCGGCATTCGCACTTCTAATTTCATGGCGGATAGAGCACTTATCAATTTGAGTTAATCTCTCCAAGAGTTCACGTGGAGTATTTGAGTTTCCAG
>JACCDT011648688.1_pt1 | contig 14172 bp, 6 predicted proteins | sample 7446291 | NCBI WGS metagenome assembly JACCDT01 (sample SAMN15323446, study PRJNA562643) | freshwater metagenome | isolation source: river surface water | place: USA:Blue River Watershed | collected 2017-08-17
CGTTGCACACGGCAGGCGATTACAAACGGAGAGGGTTTGTGAGGGGTAAATTGGTGGGCCCGACAGGATTCGAACCTGTGACAACACCGTTATGAGCGGTGCGTTCTAACCGCTGAACTACAGGCCCCACTATGTAAAAACCTTCTATATTCCCCACTCGCGCTTTGCGCTCATGGCTGGCCGCTGAACTACAGGCCCACTATGTTAAAACCCTCTTTATTCCCCACTCGCGCTTCGCGCTTATGGTTGGCCGCTGAACTACAGGCCGACAGTATTAGGTATCCAAGAAGCTGCGTAATTTCCGCGAGCGCGATGGGTGTTTCAATTTCCGCAAGGCTTTTGCCTCGATTTGTCTGATCCGTTCGCGGGTAACGGTGAATTGCTGGCCGACTTCTTCGAGCGTGTGGTCGGTGTTCATGCCGATGCCGAAACGCATGCGCAGCACGCGCTCTTCCCGCGCAGTTAACGTGGCCAGAATCCGGGTGGTCGCGTCGCGCAAATTGCCGTTGATCGCGGCGTCGATCGGAATCACCGCCATTTTATCTTCGATGAAATCGCCGAGCTGCGAGTCTTCTTCGTCGCCGACCGGGGTTTCCAAACTGATCGGCTCTTTGGCGATTTTCATCACCTTGCGAACCTTGTCGAGCGGCATGTGCAGTTTGGCCGCCAGTTCCTCTGGCGTCGCTTCGCGGCCCATTTCGTTCAGCATCTGGCGCGACGTGCGCACCAGCTTGTTGATGGTTTCGATCATATGCACCGGAATGCGGATGGTGCGCGCCTGATCGGCGATAGAACGGGTAATGGCCTGGCGAATCCACCAGGTCGCGTAAGTCGAAAATTTATAGCCCCTGCGGTATTCGAATTTGTCGACCGCTTTCATCAATCCGATATTGCCTTCTTGGATCAAGTCCAGGAATTGCAAGCCGCGATTGGTGTATTTTTTGGCAATCGAAATCACAAGCCGCAAATTGGCCTCGATCATTTCTTTTTTCGCGCGGTTGGAATCGCGTTCGCCCTTTTGCACGGTGGCGACGATGCGCTTGAACTCGTGCATCGGCAGCATGACTTTTTCCGATATAGACTTGAATTCCTGGCCGATCTTGTCGATTTCAGCGCCGTATTTTTCGACGAATTTTGGCCAGCCCTTGCCGCTTTGCTTGGCGAATTTTTTCGACGACAATTTATCAAGGTCGATAGACTGGTAAAAAGCGATGAAATCCTGGCGCTTGACGCCGCACTGTTCTGACCAGCGAAGCATGGCGTGTTCATGATGCATTATCTTTTTGTTGATATCGTAAAGTTCCTGCACCAACTGCGTGATCCGCGCCTGGGAAAGGCGCATGGCCACCAATTGTTCGATGATTTCGTGGCGCAGCTTTTCGTAATTTTTGTCGCTGCGCGGATCCGGCTTTCCGCTTTTCAGCGTCGCTTCGAGGCGCGCATTCTGAACCTTGCGGAATTTTTTAAACAGTCCGATGACCTTGTCCAAAGTTTCCGAGATGATCGGCAACAATGCCTGTTCCATCACCGACAACGAAATTTTGGGGTCTTCTTCTACCGCGGGGACTTCGGGCTTTTCCGCGGCTGTCGCGTCGTCGGATGCTTCTTCGGCGGGCGCGGTTTCGGCTTCTTCCTCTTCGGCGTCTTCTTCGCTGCCATACGTGTTGTCGAGGTCGATAATTTCGCGCAGCAAGACTTGGTTTCCGTCCAGCGCCTTGCGCCATTCAGCGATAGCTTTGTGCGTCAAAGGGTTTTCGCAAATCCCGGAAAGCATCATTTCGCGGCCATGCTCGATTCTTTTGGCGATTTCGATTTCGCCTTCGCGGGACAGCAATTCTACCTGGCCCATTTCGCGCAGATACATGCGCACCGGATCGTCGGTGCGGCCGGAATCGTCGGCTAGATTGCCGCGTTTTTCTTCTTCCTCTTCTTCCTCTTCATCGGCCTCGGCGGTTTCTTCCTCGCCTTCTTCGCCGTCAGCGGATTTAGCCTTGGCCTTTTTCGACTTGGATTTTTTCGGCGACGCCGCGGTTTCCGCATCCGCCTCTATTTCGTCTTCGTCGTCGCTGTCGATGATGTTGATGCCAAGCTCGGAAAAAACGGCCAGCGCGTCTTCGATGGTTTCCGAAGTCACCCGTCCTTGCGGCAGGGTTTCATTCAATTCCGTATAGGTGATGTATCCCCGCGCCTTGCCTTTGGCGAGGAGTTTTTTTACGAACGCGGCTTGGCCCTTTAAGGGTTGTGCATCGTCCGTTTCCTGATTGAGTTCGTTGTCTTCGTCGCGGTTTTTCTTTGGGGGTTTCGCCATGCCGGGTGCGCCTTAAAATCTTGCTTTGAAAATATTTAAAATGACTTAGTCTTTGAATTCCATAAAGGCTTTGTGTAAAACAAGAGAGTCGCCGCCAGAATCTAGCCTGGCGATCAAGCCTTAGCTTACATTATATAGGATATTTCCCTCGCCAGCGCAATGGGCGCAATAAAACTATCCTAGCTTTTGGGTTTGGCGGGCGAAGTGCCCAAAAGAGCGCTTTCCACTTCTTGTACGGCCTTGCTGGCCTTGTTTATGTTTTCCGCAAAACGGCTCCAACCTTCGGGGGTGAAGACGTTTTCCCCTTCTGCGGGCATTTGCTGCCATTCCGGCTCGTAGCGAAAGCCAAGCCACAGCCTGCGCCAATTTTCTTCGATTTCCTTATGGCTGTCCTGGCTAAGCCAATGGACGGTCTGAACCAGCTGGCGGCACATATTCTGCGCCAAAGATTGCCGGTGGCTGTCCAGCCGGCCGATCAAACCGCCCTCGGCGAATTCTTGTTCGCCCGCCATCGCAAGCCGGATCATGTCTTGCTGCAACTGATGCAAGTCGGGATCGTTAAGATGGATCTGCCCCAATTCTTCGGCGTAAAGCGACAGCAAAAATGGATGCAGCAAAATCGTACCCAAAAGCAATTCGGCGTTTTTTCGTTCGATCCCGACCGGAAGGGCCGCAGGCTTCATCGCAAAGGAATTCCAAGAAGGGTTTTTGGAAAAATTCTTTTTGCCGCCACGACCAAAATTTCTGGGCGGCGGCGCGGTCAGCTCGTCGAGCTTTGGCTGAATAGAGGATTGGTACATTCCAGCGATGGACGCGTCGCCGATCTGCTTGAGGCGCGCTTTGATGCGGCGCAATAAATCGGCCTTGGATTCCGGCGTGTCCAACGGCTTTGCCATAATTTCTTGTGCCAGCAATTTTTCGTGCAAGGGCTGGCTTATAGAAGACAGCTGGCGGAAAGCGTCGGCGCCATTGGCCTGGACGAAACTGTCCGGGTCATAGCCTTGCGGAATCGTGACAAAGCGGATTTCCTTGCCCGCGCGCAAAATCGGCAAAGCCCGGTCGATCACGCGGGCGGCGGCGCGCTGCCCCGCGCTGTCGCCGTCAAAGCATAAAAGGATTTTGTCGGTATAGCGCCACAATAACTCTATGTGCGATTCGGTCAGCGCGGTTCCAAGATTCGCGACCGCATTGGCGATCCCCGCCTGATGCAGGCTGATCGCGTCCATATAGCCTTCGACCACGACCGCTTCGCGGCTTTTTCCGGCATCGGGCATCGCCTGCGGCATCAGATACAGGGTGCGGCCCTTGTGAAAAATTTCGGTTTCCGGGGAATTCAGGTATTTCGGTTCGCCCGCGCCCAATATCCGCCCGCCAAAGGCGATGGGCTGCTTGCGGATATCGAAGATAGGGAACATGATCCGGCCGCGAAAGCGGTCATAGCTTGCGCCGCCACCTTCGGGCTTGATCAAAAGACCGGCTTGCAGCGCAAGATTTTCGGCGACTCCCTTTTCGGCCAGATGATTTTTCAACCCGTCCCTGCCATCGGGCGCGAAACCAAGCTGAAAATCTTTGATCGTCTTTTCCGAAAGCCCTCTTTTATACAAATAATTCAGCGCGTCGCGGCCTGCGGGGGATTTCCATAATTGCTGCTGATACCATAACACCGCCGCCTGATTGGCGGAGTATATAGTTTTCCTAAGTTCATTGTTTTGCGCCTGCTGCGGGGTAATTTCCGGCATCTGCAGTCCGGCTTTTTCGGCCAGCATGCGCACCGCGTCCATGAATTGCAGATTCTGTGTCTGCATCACGAATTTGATCGCATCGCCATGCGCGCCGCAGCCGAAGCAATGATAAAAAGCTTTTTCTTCGTTCAGTGTAAAACTTGGGGTTTTTTCCTGGTGAAAAGGGCAAAGGCCGGAATACTCGCGGCCCTTGCGCGTCAGCTTGACCACGCGGCCGACCACTTCCGCAAGCGACGTCCGGTCGCGCAATTGATCCAGAAAATTCGGCGGTAACGACATTTACCCCTGCAATAGCTCTTTTAAAAAGCCGCTGGCTTTGCCCATGTCCAATTGACCGGCATAGCGTTCTTTTAGCACCGGCATGACCTTACCCATATCCTTCATGCTTGTCACATTCAATTCTTGCAGGATTTTTTGGATAGCCGATTTGGTTTCGGCGTCGTCCATTTGCTTTGGCAAAAATTCTTCGATCACCGCAATTTCAAAAATCTCTTTGTCATAAAGGTCGTTGCGCCCCGCGCTTTGAAAAATGCTGGCCGATTCTTTTCTTTGCTTGATCATGGTTTGCAAAAGCCCAAGGATTTCGGTTTCGGACAGGGCATTTTGCCCCTTCATTTCCGCATTGATGTCCTTTTCCTTTATCGCGGCATTGATCAGACGCAAGATGCCGACCCTTTGCTCTTCCCTAGCCTTCATGCTGGTTTTTACCGATTCGACGACTTTTTCCCGGACAGATGCTGCGGACATGGAATAGGGCCTTTCCTTAGGTTTTAACGCTAATTTTAAATTTGTTGCTTATGCTGTCCTTTAGATTTAGCGGACGCAAGAGTCATGTCCAAGAAAAACTTCAAGCTAGTTATCAGCCAAAAAACTTCAAAATAGGCGATTCGCAATATTAAATTATGATATAATTATTATGTATAACAATAATACAAAATATATAAATTATTGATATTTAAGTTATTTTTAAAGTGATTATTGGTTAATTTCTCGTTTATGCTGTCATTAAAGTGAAACAATAATAATGTATCCTATGAGCATACGATAAAACAATATATAATCACATTTATGTGATAATTGGCACAGTGTAATGCGTACAGGATGGGAGATACAAATGAACAGAGACTCCATTAAAGGCTTGAAAAGCAACTCTTCGGGTTTTGCCGTCGCCTCGGCGATCGGGGCCATGCTGCTGATCGGGATCGCCACGGCGGTGATGATGAGCTCGACGCAAAATGCCAACCGGGCGCAGTCGGCGATCAACAACCGCGCTGCCCTGTCTTCTGCCATCAACGCCCTTACCGTATCCATTGCCCGCGACGCCGAATTGGGCGAAGACGGCATTATCCGCGCAAAACTTGCCCTTAAGACAAACCTATTCCAAGATGGCGGATTGATTCGCCCCGAACATGGCAGCCAAACCAGCCCCTCGGGCAGCGCCTATAAGCTTTGCGTTTGGCATAACGGCCCAAATCCGGGCAATCCGATTAACCCCGACGATGTGGAACCAATTTATGTTAACACCGAGGCGCAATCTTATTTAGGCATCGAAGCCGCGCCGTCCACCGCGATTATCGAAGCGGGCAAAGACGGTGTTGTGCAAACTTCCTGTGCCAGCCTGACCAGAGTGGACGAGGGATCCTCTTATACCCAATTAAAAACCAAGGACGAAATTCAAAGAGATTTGCAATCGGCCGGTATTGACGACCGTGTTTTCGCGACCAACATCACCGATGAAACCGATCGCCAGGCCGAAAGCATGGTGAACTTGCTTAGTGGACTAAGCACCTGCCCTTGGGAAACCCACAAGCTAGTTTATATGCCAAGCCAAGGCGGCGGCGCAGAATTTGAATGCGTGAAAGAACAAGACCCGACCGTGGCCGGCACGAATTTGGGAACCGGCGCGGGCGTTTATGCGGGCGTGATCGAAGACATCAATGAACCCGGCATTCACAAGGAAGACCCGGTCAAGCAATTGCAGTTCAAATCCATCGTCGGCCAAGGCCCGATCCAAGTCACCGATAATGGCAGCGAAATCGTTATCGACAGTTCTGGCGCTGCGGCTTCTGCGACCAATATCGGCGGCGGATTCCAAGTTTACAGCCAAGGCACCAGCGCGCCGTTCCAAATGAGGACTTTGCGCGCAGGCGCCAACGTGTTCATGAGCTATGTCGGCGATGAAATCGAAATCAGCGCCGCGCCAGGCGGCGGCGGAACCATTGTCGGCGGCCGTAACGTCGGCGCGGGCGACGGGCAGATTTATGCCGGAACTAGCGGCAACCAAATCGATTTCCGCACCTTGCGTTCGGTCGACTCGAACCTTGAAATCACAACCAATGGCAATGAAGTTTTGATCCGCAACGCTTCGCCAGCCAACGGTCTTGGCGGCGTCAACATCGGCGGTATCGACGCAGGCTTGCCGGATGATTTGACCAATAAAGGCATTTTCGCAGGCATCGTGAATGGCGTTTCGCAATTTAAGCGCCTGCAAGCTGGCGCCGGCGTTGTCTTGGACGACGGCAGCGCATCGCCGGACGGCAAAAAAGGCATTCGCATCGCGCTTGACCCGAATGGCGGCGTATTTGCGCCTATTCCACCAACTTGTAACCCTTTAACCCATAAATTAATATGGAACAACACCGTCCCCAATAATACGGATCCGGATGCGGGCATGAATAAATGGAGCTGCGTTCCCGATCAAACCGGTGGCGGCGGATCGAACAACATTACTGTCGCCCATACGGGCGGCGGCGTGGCCCTTGCCCCGCAGAACGGACAGACCAACGCCTTGACCTTAAAAAGAATCTCTGGTGCAGGCGCAGTCACCGTCACTGAAAGCGGCGGCGGCATCGTTATCAATGGCACCGGCACAACAGGCGGCGTAACCGACGCGGCCAATGTCGGCGGCGGCGCATCGATTTTCCGCGATAAAACCGGATCAACGCTGAATTTCCGTACCATCATGGCGGGTACGGGCATCACCGCAGTGCCAAATGGCAACGTTATCACCTTGTCGGCGCCGGGCGCAAATCTGTGGACGCTTTCCGGCAGCAACATCCATTATAACGCGGGCAATGTCGGTATCGGCACCAATGCTCCAACCGAAAAATTGCACATCGTGGGCAACGCGTTCTTGACCGGACGCTTGTTGACCACCGGCGACCTTGCGACCCAAGGCAATTATTTGGTCGCGCGCGATGCTGCCGGCGGCAATGCCGACAAGATCGACATCAAGCATGACAAATTGCGCGTCCTGCAAGCCGGCGGCGAGAAAATATCGCTGTCCAACGAAGGTACGATTCAGGTGAACAATCCTTCCGGCACCGGCCTGCGTTTCGGCAGCAATTGGGGCATGCATGGCGCTGGCGATTTCCTGATCGGACGCCACACAGCCAACAACACACCGCCCACCAGCTTGTTGCGTATCACAGGTGCCGGCGATACCGTAATCGGTTCCGGGGTGGCAGTACCGGATTTCGCAAAGCTGGCCGTACATGGCACCATTACTTCCACTTACGCGACCGGATTCCGCATTTTGGAGGGCAACGAGGATTTCCGCATCCGTTCGGGCGATGGTTTTAGCGAACCCGACAATACCTTGCAGTTCTGGAACATAACGCGGAACGGCACCGCGCCAGGATATGCCAATATCCATGCCGGTAAAGTCATTGGCGAAACCGGGCTTTATTCTAGAAGCCACACATTCACCCCGACGGGAGGCCCGCTTAAAACTATTCAGCCTGCGATTATTACAAGGCAGTCGGGCGATGTTTGGCAAGATCCCTTATCTGGCATAAGCGGAGTACCGGTAAAAGACGATAAAGTTTTATTTGCCTTTGTTGATGATTCGCAAGGCGTAGGGATCCCAGACCTCCATATGGGCATCGCGGGAGACCATATCGTCGCCTATAACGGTTTTATCACCAAGCATAACGGCGTTTTCATTACGCATTTTTCTAGCCCAACTGCCGATAGCTACAACCGCGGCATGAAATTGTTCACGGATAATTCTAATTCAGGATCAAACCGCGCTTTCGGCGTGGTGATTGATCCAAAGCGTGATGCCGCAAACACGCCACTGGATTCGACCCGGTTCCACATCATGAAAACCAAAGACGCCAATGCACGCGATTTTAGAGAAGTGAACTCTGTGCGCGAGCATGCCGATTTGCAAGCCAAGGACATATACTATGTCGCCTTGCAGCAAACATCCGACGGCAGGTTGAAAACCGGCATCGAGGCTTTGGTGGACAGCTTGGATAAAGTTCTGGCCCTGCGCGGCGTCAGCTATCAGTGGAAAGACGGCACCGAAGAAGCCGGTGCCGAAGGATCGCTGCGCAAAACCCACATCGGCCTGATCGCCCAGGAAGTGGAAAAAATCTTCCCATTCCTGGTCGATACCGACAAGATCACTGGCAAGAAAACCGTCAATTATGTCGGATTGATCGCGCCATTGATCGAAAGCGTCAAAACGCTGAAAGCGGAAAACGAAATGCTCAAAGCCCAGCTTGCGCAGCAAGCCGCGATGATGCAGTCGATGGAAAGCCGCCTGGCCAATTTGGAACAAGCCCAGCACAAGCAAGCCAAGCTGGTAAAGGCCGAAGCAAAATAGAAAGATTAGACTAAATCTAATTTCAACTTTCAGGAAAAGCCCGCTTTATGCGGGCTTTTTTATGTAATGGAATTAACGTTTTCTTAAATACTATTTTGCAAGTGCAATAAATTGTGTTACTATCCGGCCAATAAGTAATACTTATGGGGCAAGGAGTAATACTCAGGAATAAATTTTCAAAATTTTTCTTGATTTTGTTATTTCCTAACAATTTAGAATCAAAGCTTGCAAAGGAGCATGATAATTATGCTGTGCAATAACAAATTTTTGGCCAAAAACCGTCAAAATCAATCGGGCTATGTCATAGCCGGGATATTGGGCCTTATGGTGGCCATGGGCGCTGCCACAACCTTTATGGTCGATTCGGCCACAAGGCAAGCAAAATTGCAGCAAACCGTAACCCATCAGGCGGTCACCAATTCCACCTTTGTCAGCTTGAATAACTCGGCCGCACGCACAGCGACCCTCACTACGGGAAGCATCTTGAACCCAGTTTATGCGGTCAAAGACCCATCCGGCGGAACCCCGATTGGCGGTGGAGGATATGTCCCCGGCGAATTCGGCAGCCAAATGGACGGCAGAGGCAACCAAATCGTATATTGCGCCTTTTTTAACGGCGACGAAGCCGCCCCAGCCCCAGGCGAAAACGAAGTGACACCGATTACTTTGCCCGGCAACGCCAAAGTAACCCGCACCGAGATCCCCCGCGCGCCCGCCTATGCCTTTATTTCCCCAGGCAAAAACAGTGTCCAGGAATTGACATGCGATGAATTGACTACGGAAGAAGCCGGCCCTTATGGCACTTATACCCGCGCCAAAACCGAAGAAGAAATCAAAACCGAAACCAGCGGCGGCGTACCCATCGCGGGCGACGACAAGTTTATCGTCGTGACCATCACCGACGCCTTGAACAATAACGGCCAAGGCGCCGCCAATATGGTGTCGGGTCTAGAGGTCTGCGATTGGACCACCCAAAAGCTGATTTTTGAAAATACCGGCCCCGGCGGAACAACGGAATTCCGTTGCGTCGCCGAACAAGACCCCTATGTCACCGGATCGACCGCCGGCCTTGCCAGCGGCGCGGTAGCGCCGGCCAACACCGCGCGCGTATTCTTGGACAAGGTGCAAGTGCCTGACCAAGTCACGCCGACAAGCGAGCTGCGTTTCCGTTCCTTGGTCGCAGGAAACAACATCTCCATCAGCGAAGAAGGTGAAAATATCCGCATTCATTCCCTTGGCGGCGGCGGAGCCGGAACCATCACCGGCGCGGAAAACGTCGGAACCGGCCCCGGGCGGTCTTTTTCCGGCATTTCTGGAACCAATCTGCAATTCCGCTCCATCCGTTCGGCTGACAACAGGCTGGCCGTGCAAACGATCGGCAACGAGATTGTTTTGACCAACACCACATCGACCGCCGATTTGACCGGCAACAATGTCGGCGACGGCACCGGAACCGCGACCAACGTGCAGCGTGCCGATATCTTCAAGAACAAAACAATCGCCAACAATTCGACCTTTTTGAATTTCCGCCGCCTTCAGGCCGCAGGCACGCTTAGCCTGCAAATGCTCGGCGACGACACCATCCAAATCACCGGCCTTGCCATTCCGGGCCCGCAAGGCCCGCAAGGGCCTCCTGGCTCTGGCGGACAACCGGGCCCGCAAGGCCCGGCTGGCCCCGCTGGCAATTCCAGCTGGACCGTATCGGGCAACCACCAATACAACAACAATCCCGGCAATGTCGGCATCGGAACCACCAATCCGGTCGACAAACTGCATGTCGAGGGCAATGCGACGGTATCCGGACGTTTGCGCACATCCAGCTTACTGATTGAATCCAGCAGCAACACCAATCACCGTTTCCTTCTTGCCCCTACCGAACCGCCGACAGAAGTTATCGAATCGCAAGATCCGTATAGCAACAACAACGACCTGAACGTCAATAATCTGTTTAGGTTCTGGAACGGCGCGATCAATCGTCATGCCCGCATCCAGGTAGAAAAAGTGTACGCCTATAGCGGCCTTGAAACCAAGCATAACGGTTTGGATGTCAATTATTTCGACCAGCATACTTTCCGCCGCGGATTCAAAATCTATGCGACCACAGCGGGTGCTGCGGACGGCGATTTCCGTTTCGAGGCGAAATCCCCGCGTCAAGCCAATCCGTTTGACCGCAGGCATACTTTCGCCTTTAAGACGGCGGCGCAAGCGGACGGCAAATATGCCGACATCCGCGTCGGCGGCATCGCCATCATGGGCGACAACAACAATCATCAACTTGGCTTGGTCCCGCAAACCGATATAACGGCGGGCGGCATGGAAACCGGACCTGGCGGAGACACGCAGCGGAACATAGACAATCTGTTTTCGTTGTATAATTACGGCCAAAGCAAGCATTCCCGCATCATGCTAGACAAGGTTTATGCCACAAACGGCCTTGAAACCAAGCATAACGGCATCGACATCAACTACTTCACCGGTGGCCCGAATGGTGTCTTCCAGCGCGGCATGCGCATCTTGGCGGCGTTCGAGCCTACCACCGACGCGGATTTCTTGATTCAGTTGAAAACCCCGCGCATCGGTCCGCTTGATCCACGCAACACCGTTGCGATCAAAACGATGGACGGCCAAGACGCCGATTTGCGCGTGGGCAATCTGCATGTCAGCGGTGATTTGACCGGCGTCGACATGGCCAACAATTTGGTTAACAACAGCGATTATTTTGAATGGAACGCGACCGGCTCCATCAATCAAATCACCAACAACTTCAACTTTGAAAAAACCGGCCTTAACCCCGGCTTGTGGTTTGTATCGGCTAGCGGCACGACTTTCGAATGGGATATTTCTGACAGCTATGCCGTCGCTTATGATTTTTCCAGCGATACCGCGCCGGTAAAGCGTAAAGGGCTGCAAATCTTCAACCACCCGGACGGCAGCGCGCCATTGCAATTCGACGCCATTATACGCGTCGGAGCCAATGGACGGATCACCATACGCGCCATGGGCAACGGAACCTATCAAGGAAAGCCGATTTTCCAATCGAATATCCAATCGGTTACGGCGCACCGCATCAGCAACTAGGCTGAAATGCGGAACGATATCTATCCAAGGGGTAAGGCCAAAGCCTTACCCCTTAATCTTATCCGCAAGAAGCGTCATTTTTATCTTAGTTTTGCTTGACGCAGAGCCATGGATTGCTTATCCATGGCTCTTAGCATAAAAAATCAAAGGATTCGCATAATGCCCACAAGCGACTGGCTTGCAGCAATCACTCGGTCTGTGTCCTTATTCGACGAAGGACAAAAGAATAAAAGCAATAGCCAGCCTTCTGAGGCGACAGGGTGCTTGGTGTTGGCCGATGGCACCGTATTCTGGGGCAAAGGCATCGGCGCCGTGGGCGAAGCCGTCGGCGAGGTTTGCTTTAACACATCCATCACAGGCTATCAGGAAATATTGACCGACCCGTCTTATGCCGGGCAGATTATTACCTTTACCTTTCCGCATATCGGCAATACCGGGGCCAATCTGGAAGATTTGGAAACGATGAATCCGGCTGCGCGCGGCATTATACTGCGCTCGGACATTACCGAACCTTCGAATTACCGGGCGGTTAGCCATTTCGACGCCTGGCTGAAATCGCGCGGCATCATCGGAATTTGTGGAATCGACACCCGCGCCCTGACGCAACGCATCCGCGATCTCGGCGCCCCCAACGGAACTATATGCCATTCTAAGTCGAATAAATTCGACACATCTTATTTGCAGAAAAAATCGTCCGAATGGCCGGGCCTGAACGGGCTGGATTTGGCAAAAGAAGTGACCTGCCGGCAGACTTATTCCTGGACAGAAGCCGCCTGGCAAAAAGCGCCCGGCGGCCAGGGCGAAGGATTCGGTGCGATCGAAGCGCCTAATGCGCAAGCCAGCCTTCTTTCCGGCGACGATGCGGCGGCAAAACCGTGGCAGAAGAAAATCCGAACTAAATTCCATGTCGTCGCCATAGACTATGGCGCAAAACGGAATATTTTGCGGATGTTGGCGGAAAGCGGATGCAAAGTAACGGTGGTTCCCGCCACGGCCAGCGTTCAAGACATTCTGCAGCATAAACCCGATGGCGTGTTCCTATCCAATGGCCCGGGCGATCCCGCGGCCACCGGGAAATATGCGGTTCCCGTGATCCAAGACCTGATTAAGCGCCGCATTCCTATTTTTGGAATTTGCTTGGGACATCAGTTGCTGGGGCTTGCCTTGGGCGGACGTACCGAAAAAATGCCGCGTGGACACAGGGGATCCAACCATCCGGTCAAGGATCTGCAAACCGGCAAGGTGGAAATTACCAGCCAAAACCACGGCTTTATGGTTCTCCCCAATTCTTTGCCAAAGAATGTAAGGCTTACGCATATGTCGCTGTTTGACGGCAGCTGCGAAGGTTTCAGCATGACGGATCATCCAGTATTCTGCGTGCAGTACCACCCCGAAGCATCCCCTGGCCCGCATGACAGCCATTATTTGTTCCACCGCTTTGTCGAAATGATCGAACATGAAAAAGCGGTGACGATGCCGACAGCGAAAACAGCCAGCATTAAGTGACATCCCATGCCAAAACGCACAGACATTAAATCTATTCTGATTATCGGCGCGGGTCCGATTGTCATCGGACAGGCTTGCGAATTCGATTATTCCGGCGCCCAGGCCTGCAAGGCGCTACGCGACGAAGGATACCGCGTGATTCTGGTCAATTCCAACCCCGCTACGATCATGACAGACCCTGCCTTGGCGGATGCGACCTACATAGAACCGATCACCCTTGAAATCGTCGAACGCATTATCGAAAAGGAACGCCCCGATGCGCTGCTGCCCACCATGGGCGGTCAAACCGCGCTGAATACCGCAGTCATGCTGGCCGAAGCCGGGGTTTTGAAAAAATACAATGTCGAGCTGATCGGTGCAAAACTGGACGCCATCAGAAAAGCCGAAGACCGCGAGCTGTTCCGCGAGGCCATGACCAAAATTGGATTGGAATCGCCGCGCAGCAAAATGGCGCATAGTATCGACGAGGCTTTGGCGGCGCTTGAGGAAATCGGCCTTCCGACCATTATCCGGCCTAGCTTTACCTTGGGTGGCACCGGCGGCGGCATCGCCTATAACCGCGAAGAATTTCTGCAGATCGTTGAATCGGCTTTGCGCGCCTCACCAAGCCATTCCACCTTGATCGAAGAATCGGTTCTGGGCTGGAAAGAATTTGAAATGGAAGTGGTGCGCGACAAGGCCGATAACTGCATCATCATATGTTCCATCGAAAATATCGACCCTATGGGCGTGCATACCGGCGATTCGATGACGGTCGCCCCTGCCCTGACGCTGACCGACAAAGAATATCAAATCATGCGCGATGCGTCGGTCGCGGTGCTGCGCGAAATCGGCGTCGATACCGGCGGATCGAACGTGCAATTCGCGGTCAACCCCGCCAACGGGCGTTTGGTGGTCATCGAAATGAACCCGCGCGTATCGCGCTC
>JACCDT010567620.1_pt1 | contig 14167 bp, 20 predicted proteins | sample 7446291 | NCBI WGS metagenome assembly JACCDT01 (sample SAMN15323446, study PRJNA562643) | freshwater metagenome | isolation source: river surface water | place: USA:Blue River Watershed | collected 2017-08-17
CAGGCCCGCGAGGCGGCCGCCCTCGACCGGGCGCAGGCCTACGCGTGCGAGCTGTGCGGGACGCCGCTCGTCGAGCGCGCGGACGGCGTGCGCGTCTGCCCGGACGACGGCTGGCCCTGGCCGGCCGCGGCCCGCCCGCAGCTGCGCATCACGCCGCGGCACGTCGAGCAGGCGGTGGCGTGCGAGCGGTGCGGGACGCCGCTGGTCACCGGCCCGGACGGGCGCCTCGCCTGCCCGGACGACGGCTGGCGGCCGTGATGATCCTTGGCAGTAACCTACAAACGAGGCTCGCCCCGCAGCCGTCCAGACCGGAGGCCCCCAGATGCTCGTCTCGATCATCCGCACGGTCGTCCCGCTCGTCGTCGGCTGGCTCCTCGCGCAGCCCGTCATCACGCAGGCCGGCATCACCGAGGAGCAGGCCACGACGGCCGTGACCGTTGCCGTGCAGGCGGTCTACTACCTGGTCGCCCGGCTCTTCGAGCACTACGTCTCCCCGCGGTTCGGGTGGCTCCTCGGCCTGGCCCGGCGCCCGTCCTACGACAACGGGAAGGTCATCCCCGGCGACGTGCTGCCGTCGTCACTCGACGGCGCGTGAGACGCTGCTTGTCAGAAGTCCACAACTGAACTTCGACCTGCCACCTGGTGTGGCTGGCCTCAGAATGCAGAAGGCGAAGGTCACCAGCGATGCCCACAGGCGTCTACCCGCGCAAGCCCTGCCCTGACGGCTGCGCGTGCGGCAAGCACCGGCCGCAGCAGTGGTCCGCCGCGCGCCGAGCCGCCGCCGCGGCCGCCCAGCGCGACCGGACACCCCAGCACCGCCAGCGCCTGTCTGCCGCCCTGAAGGGCAACGCGAACTCGGTCATCCACGGCGACTCCAGCCGGGCCGCCGCGGTCCCCGAGTACCTCGCGTGGCAGAACATGCGAGCACGCTGCAACAACCCCAGACACCCCCGCTACGCCGACTACGGCGGCCGGGGCATCACGATCACGCCGCGCTGGGACGACTACGCCCTGTTCCGGGCGGACGTCGGCCCGCGGCCCGGCCCCGAGTTCTCCATCGACCGGATCGACAACGACGGCCCCTACGCCCCGGACAACGTGCGTTGGGCCACCCGGTCGCAGCAGCAGTCCAATCGGCGCGCACCGAAGGCGGTGCGCTGATGGGCGCGTGGTACGCAAGCAGGGAACAAGTCAAGGCGGCCCTCGACTTCGCGGAGACCGCGCGGAACGACGCCGCGGTCGACCGCGCCATCGAGGCAGCCTCCCGCCAGGTGGACCGGCTGACGAACCGGCACCGCGGCGGGTTCTGGCCCGAGGTCCGCACCCGCTCCTTCGACTGGCCCTCGCTGGCCTCGCCGACGCCCGGCCGGATCTGGCTCGACGAGCCCGGCCTCATCACCCTGACCGGCGTGACGTCCGGCGGCACGACGATCCCGACGTCCGAGGTCGTGCTCTACCCGGACAGCGGCCCGCCGTTCACCCGCCTCGAGCTCGACCGGTCCGGCTCCTCGTCGTTCGGGCTCGGGCAGACCCCGCAGGACGACGTCGCCGTGACCGGCGTCTGGGGCTTCGACCTGAACACCGCGCCGGCCGGGACGCTCGCGGCCGCGGTGTCGTCGACGACCGCCACCGTGCTCGACATCGCGGACGCGTCCGCGGTCGGCGTCGGGGACCTGGTCACCGTCGACTCCGAGCGGATGCTCGTCACCGGCCGGGCGTCCCTGGCGACCAGCGTGACCCTGGCCGGCGCCGGGCTGACGGCGTCGCCGGCGTCCGTCGCCGCGACGGTGTCCAGCGGGGCGGGCGTCGCCGTCGGGGAGATCCTCACCATCGACTCCGAGCGGATCCGGGTCGACGACATCACCGGCAACGTCCTGACCGTGAAGCGGGCCGTCGACGGGTCGGTGCTCGCCGCGCACTCGCCCGGCGCGGCGGTCTTCGCTCGGCGCCGGCTGACCGTCGTGCGTGGCGCGTTCGGGACGGCCGCGGCGACGCACTCGAACGGCGCGGCCGTCGTCCGGCACGTTTACCCGGGGCTGGTCGTGCAGCTCGCCGTCGCCGAGGCCGTCGCCGCGCTGCAGGCCGAGTCCGCGGCCTGGGCCCGGACGGCGGGCGCCGGCGAGCGCGCGCAGCCCGGCACGGCGACCGGGATCCAGGGGCTGCGAGACGACGTCATCGAGGCCTACGGGCGCTCGACGCGGGTCCGGACGGTGTGACCGTGACGACCGAGCTGCACGTGAAGGGACCGCTCTTCGACGGGTCCGCCGAGCGGATCATCGAGCAGGCCATCGAGCACGGCGTCGACGAGCTCGCGCAGCACGGCCTGGACCTCGTCCAGGCGCGGCTGGGTCAGGTGCTACGGCACCCGACCGGCCGCTACCAGTCGCGCGTCACGACGGAGCGGGCGCAGGGCTCCGACGCGTTCGTCATCACCGACGGCGGCGTCGTCTACGGGCCGTGGCTGGAGGGCGAGAGCGGCCGGAACAAGAAGAGCCGGTTCAAGGGCTACCAGACGTTCCGGCGGACCCGTGAGGCGCTGCAGCGGCAGGCGTCCGAGATCGCCGGGCCGGTCATCGCGCGCGACGTGCAGAAGCTGAACGGGTGACCCGGTGGCCCTCGACACGCACTCGATCCTCGACCCGATCCGGGCGCACGCCGCGGCGCTCGGCGTCTTCGACACCGTGGGCGGGCACGAGCCGAAGCGGGCGCCCGGCACCGGCCTGACGTTCGCTCTCTGGGTCGACCGGATCAACCCGATCCCGTCGTCCGGGCTGACGTCGACGAGCATCCGCTTCACCGTGCTCGGCCGGATCTACGGGCCGATGCTCGCCGAGCCCCAGGACGAGATCGACCCGGTGATGTCCGACGCGGCCGCCCGGTTCATCTCCGCGCTCGCCGGCGACCTCGAGCTGAACGGCCCGGACGGCTCCGGCCCGTCGGTCGCCCGCTCGATCGACGTCCGCGGGATCCACGGCGTCGACCTGTCCGCGCAGGCCGGCTACATCGAGCAGGACCGCGCCCTGTACCGGGTCTACACGATCACCGTGCCGGTGCTCGTGAACGACGTCTACGACGAAGCGAGGTAGTCAGTGCCCAAGACCACCGGGCTGGGTGACCAGCTCTTCGTCGACGGGAACAACCTGTCCGGCGACGCCGGGTCGATCCAGAAGATCGGCGGCGGCCCGGCTCCGCTCGACGTCACAAGCATCGACAAGAGCGGCTTCGAGCGGCTCGGCGGGAAGCGCGACGGCGGCATCGGGTTCACCAGCTGGTTCAACCCGACCGGCGCGCACCCGGTCCTGAAGACGCTGCCGACCACCGACCGGATCGTCACGTACCTGCGGGGGTCGGCGCTCGGCGCGCCGGCCGCCAGCTGCGTCGGCAAGCAGATCGGCTACGACCCGACGCGCTCGGAGGACGGGTCGCTGTCCCTGGTCGTCGACGTCCAGGCCGACGGGTTCGGCGTCGAGTGGGGCGACGCGATGACCCCGGGCCTGAGGACCGACACGACCCCGACGAACGGCGCGTCGGTCGACTTCCTCGCGGCGTCCACGTTCGGCTTCCAGGCCTACCTGCAGGTGCTGTCGGTCGTCGGCACGAGCGTCACGGTGACCCTGCAGGAGTCCAGCGACAACGGCGGCGCCGACCCGTTCGCCAACGTCGTCGGCGGCTCCTTCACCGCGGTGACCCCGGGCACGGCGCCGCAGGCGCAGCGCATCGCGGCGTCCCCGGCGAACCTGGAACGCTACCTGCGGGTCGTCACGACCGGCACCTTCACCTCCGCGGCCTTCGTGGTCATGGTCGTGAGGAACCTGACGGCGACGGTCTTCTGATGCGGCCGCTGTTCCGCGTCGACCCGGCGCTGCCGGTCGCCGCGTACAAGACGTACTCGATCCACGCGCGGCCCGAGGCGCGCCGTCCGGCGACGTGCGTGGACGTCGACTGCCCGGCGTACCTGCACGGCTGGACAACCGAGGTCGACGAGACCAGCGAGCTCGGCGCCGCGCAGGCCCACTACGTGCGCCGCGAGTCCGGGCGCGCCTTCACCGAGGACCGGACGCCGGCCGGGCTGACGGTCTTCACCTTCGACGCCGGCCAGCGGTGCTTCGCCGACCACACCACGGTCGACGACCGCCCGCCGGTCTACCTCGTCCGGTCCGGGGACTGGCGAGGCAACCCGGGCGGCCAGCACCGGGTCCACACCACCGCGCAGGCATGGGTAGAGGACTTTGGCGAGCACCAGCAGGGGCTCGCTGACGCACTGCAGAGAGGATGACCAGCAATGGCCAAGACCACCGGCCTCGGCGTCACGACCCTGTCGGTCGACGACTCCGGCGGCACCGTCCGGGACATCCGGAACGACATCACGTCCTTCAACTTCGCGACGCCGCGCGGCGTCCAGGACGTCACGGGCATCGACAAGAGCGCGATGGAGCGGCTGCTGCTGCTCGCGGACTTCTCGATCACCCTCAACGGGGTCGTGAACAACGTCAACACCGGCGCGACGTCGCACGCGGTGTTCCGCACGGTGCCGTCGACGAGCGTCAACCGGACGGTGACGCTGACCCTGGCCGGGCAGACCCTGGCCACGGAGTGCCTCTTCACGGACTACTCGTGGTCGCGGTCGCAGTCCGGCGAGCTCACCTGGGCGGCGCCGGGCGTCCTCGCAGACGGCGCGGTGCCCACGTGGGCGTGAGGTGGGAAGGCGAGCACGGGCCGGAGATCCCGCGGGACCAGCTTCCTTCCGGCACCAACCTGGCGCCGCCGGTGCGGGTCCGGATCCCGCAAGACGTGGCCCGGAAGGAGAACTGACGTGGGATACCGCCCCCAGCCCAAGCGGTTCCGGCTCACGTTCGAGCCCGAGCACGAGTTCCACGGCCTGGAGATCGTCACCAAGTCGGTGCCGATCGGCACCCTGCTGGCGATCCTCCGCGTCGCCGGCAAGGGCGGCACGGGCAGGCCTGGCGTGGACGACGTCGAGGCTGTCGCCGGCATGTTCGACGAGTTCGGGAACGCGCTCATCGAGTGGACCATGGAGCACCCCGACACCGGCGAGCCTGTGCCGGCCTCGGCGGACGGGCTGCGCACCCTCGACACCGACCTGGTGACCCGCCTGGCCATGGAGTGGGTGCAGGCCGTCCTCGGAGCCGCCGCCCCTTTAGGCGCCGGCTCGAGCAGTGGAAGGCCAGCGGCGGGCTTCCCGGTCAGTTCGATCCCGATGGCGCCCCGGTCGTCAAGCCTGGCGAGCTGATCGAGGCCGAGACCGTCCTGGACCTCTGCCGGATGTTCCACAAGCTGCCGAGCGAGGTCCGTGCCGAGGACTCCGAGCTGCTCCGGCTGCTCTACATCGAGCGGCTGGGGCGGATCGAGTCCCGGGACGGCGACGACCCGGACGACCTGTCCTACCTGAACGACCTGTAGAAGGGAGAGCGCCCCGTGAGCAACGAGGTCGAGCTGGTCATCAAGGCGACCGACAAGACGGCTGACGGGGTCCAGGCGTCCGCGAAGCACGTCCGGGCGCTCGGCAAGGACGTCGACGACACCGCGGCGCGGCAGCGGAAGGCCGCGGACGCGTCGAAGGAGTACGGCAAGGGGCTGGAGGGCGCCGGCGAGAAGGCCGACGCGTCCGAGCAGCGCATCATGGGCGCCCGGGACACGATCGACGGCCTGGCGGCCATCATGCAGGGGCCTGGGCAGCAGGGGATCTCGGCGTACCTGCAGGGCTGGGCGGACCTCGCGTCGGGTGTCGCGAACGGCATCGTGCCTGCCCTGCAGGCCTTCTCCCTGGCGAACCTGAAGGCGGCTGCGTCGACGGCCGCCAGCAAGGTCGCGATGGTCGCGACGTCTGCCGCGACGAAGGCCTGGGCGGCCGCGCAGTGGCTCCTCAACGTCGCGCTCACGGCCAACCCGATCGGCCTGGTGGTGGTGGCGATCGCGGCGCTGGTCGGGGCGATCATCCTGGCCTACAAGAACTCGGAGACCTTCCGGAAGATCTGCGACGCCGCGTTCAAGGCCATCGGGGACGCGGTGAAGTGGCTGGTCGACAAGGCCGTTGCCGGGTTCAAGGTCTTCTGGGAGTCGATCAAGGCGGTCTGGGACTGGTTCAAGAAGCTCACGGGCGCCAGCGACGACGCCAAGGAGGCCACGGACGACGTCGCCAAGGCCTCGGAGAACGCCGCGGACGCCTACCGCGACCAGGCCGACGCCATGGACGAGCTCACGAACCGGCTCCTCGGCCTGTCCGAGGGTGAGATGGGCCTCGAGGAGGCCATCGACAACGCCACGAAGGCGCTGAAGGAGAACGGCGACACCCTGGACCACGGCACCGAGAAGGGCCGGAACAACGAGAAGGCGCTGAACGACATCATCCGCGCCACCCTCAGCTGGCGGAAGGCCGCGCAGGACGCCGGGAAGAGCCAGGACGAGCAGAACCAGATCACCGAGCAGGGCCGTCGGGCGCTGATCAAGGCGCAGATCCAGATGGGCGCGTCGAAGGACGAGGCCCGCGACTACGCCGACCAGCTGCTGGGGATCCCGAAGGCGCGCTCGACGACGGTGGAGCTGCGGACGCCGAACCTGGCGACGGTGCGGCACAACTTCAACGTGGTGCTGCGGGACCGGATCGTCAACGTCCGGGTGGTCACCACCGGCAGCACCCGGATCGCCGACAACGACAAGTACACCGGCGGCATCATCGGCGCGATGGGTGGCGGCCCGCGTGGCCGGCAGACCCTGGTCGGCGAGTACGGCCCCGAGATCGTCGACCTGCCGGTCGGGTCGATGGTGCACAGCAACCCGGACAGCATGCGGATGCTCGGCCAGATGGGCGGCGGCGCCGGCGGCGGGATGCTCCACCTCACCCTGCAGATCGGTGAGCGGCTCCTGGGCGAGCTGCTCCTGGACCCGGTCCGCAAGGTCGTGCGGACGGTGGGCGGCGGCGACGTCCAGGCCACCTTCGGGAGCGCGTGATGGCCCTGCCCGGTGGCCGGCTCGACCGGTGGGTCACCCTGACCATCGACGGGGTCGACACGGACGTGTCGACGTTCGTCCTGCAGCGCGATCCGATGACCATCACCCGCGGCCGGTCCGGGGAGGGCTCGACGACGAACCCGGCGCGGCTGGCGTGCACCCTGGACAACCGCGACCAGCGGTTCAGCCCCCGCAACCAGACCGGCATCTACTGGCGGAAGATCGGCCGGAACACCGTGGTGAAGGCGGGCGTCCGCTACGGCGAGCGGTTCTTGGCGTTCCCCGGCGCGTCTCTGGCCTACGCGTCGGCCCCCGACTCCGTCGGCCTGTCTGTGACTGGGGACCTCGACGTCCGAGTGGACATCACGCTCACGTCGTGGCGGAACGGGATCGCCGTCCCGTTGGCCGCGAAGTGGACGAGCGTCGCCAACCAACGGTCTTGGTTCTTCCAGCTCGAAGCGACGACCGGCCGACCGCAGCTCTTCTGGAGCAACGACGGCGTCACGACTCTGCTGTCGACGGCCCCGATCCGGCTCCCCTGGCCCCCCGGTGGCCGCTGCACTCTGCGGACGACCATCGACGTCAACAACGGCGCCGCCGGGAACACGGTCACCTTCTACTACTCGACCACACCGGGCGTCGCCGGTCCCTGGCGGCAGCTCGGCGACCCCGTGGTCACTGCAGGCACCACGAGCATCTTCGACGGGACGTCGGCCGTGTTCGTCGGAGGCTTCGCAGCTGGTGCCGATTTCACCTCCGGCCGCCTCCACGAGGTCGAGATCCGCAACGGCATCGGCGGTAGCGTCGTCGCGTCACCTAAGTTCGCCGCACAGGCCGAGGGCGCCACGTCGTTCTCCGACGGCACGAACACCTGGACGCTGACCGGGACCACGGTCACGAACAAGCGGACCCTGTTCGCCGGCGAGATCGCCTCGTGGCCCCGCGGCCGCGACCAGACCGGCAAGGATCTGTTCGTCCCCGTCGAGGCCTCCGGCATCATGCGCCGCCTCGGCACCGGCTCCCCGGTCCTGGACTCCACGCTGCGCAAGGCGATCCCGAACACGGTGACCGGGCTCGTCGCCTACTGGCCGCTGGAGGACGGCGACCGCGCCGAGGTGTCGGTGTCGGGGCTGTCCGGTGGCCTGCCGATGCGGTTCGGTGCGCCCGCGCCGGCGTTCGGGCAGTCGTCGGGCGTCTTCGACGGCGCCGCGTCCCTGCCGACGCTCAACGGGTCCAAGCCCCGCGGGTCCGTGCGTCCCTACCCGTCGACCGGGTCCGTGTGCGTTCGGATGCTCCTCGCCATGCCGGCCGGAGGGTCGACGGACGGCGCGGTGATCCTGCGGATCCTCACCGGCGGCACCGCTGCGCAATGGGACCTCGTGTACGGCACCGGCGGATTGCTGTCGCTGTCGATCTACGACTCTGGCGGGACGCTCATCACCTCGACGACCCCGACCGCGTACACGTTGGACGGCCGGCCCGTCATGGTCCAAGTCGACCTCACACAGTCCGGCTCTGACGTCGCGTGGACGTTCTCCACGATCGAGCCCGGCAAGAACATCGGCGGCTTCACCTCGGGCACCCTCGCCGGCCGCACGGTCACCGTGGCGCGCGCCGTGCAGCTGAACCCGTCCGGTGCGCTCACCGACACCGTCGTCGGTCACGTCATGGTCGCCAAGACCGTCACGTCCCTGTTCTCCCTCGGCCCGTCCCTGTCCGGGTACGCCCGCGAGACCGCCGGACGGCGCGTCGAGCGCCTCTGCTCCGAGCAGGGCATCACCTTCGTCCCCTGGGGCGACCTCGACGACACCGTGCAGATGGGCCCCCAGCCGGTCGCCACCCTGCTCGACGCGCTCCGCGAGTGCGAGGCCGCGGACTACGGCGTGCTCTTCGAGCCCCGCGACGTCGTCGGCATCGCCTACCGGCCCGGCTCGTCGATCTCCTCGCCAGGCACCCGCGTGATCCTCAACGGCGGCGGCGGCCTCGGCGGCGACCTCATCGAGCTCGTCGACCAGGACGACGACCAGCTCACCCGGAACGACGTCTCGGTGACCCGCCGCGGCGGCACGACGTCCCGGCAGGTCGACACCACCTCGACGCTGTCCGTCCTCGCGCCACCCGCCGGCGTCGGCCGCTACGACACCGGGTCGACGCAGAACCTCTACGCCGACAGCCAGGTCGACGACGCCGCCAGCTGGGGGCTGAACCTCGGCACCGTCGACGAGCCCCGCTACCCGGGCGTCGGCGTCTCCCTGGCCCGCGACGCGCTCGTGACCGACTCCGTCACGACGGCCGCCGTCCTGGACGCCGAGCTCGGCGACGGCCTCGACATCACCAGCCCGCCGACCGGGCACGGCACCCAGACCCTGCGGCAGCTGGTCATCGGCGAGACCCTCGTCCTCGAGCACGCCGACCTGCGGGCCCGCTTCGTCTGCCAGCCGGCCCGGCCCTGGGACGTCGCCGTCTTCGACTACGAGCACCCCGACGAGCCGTCCCGCTACGACACCGCCGGCACCACCGTGAACGGCGCGCACACCGCCGTCACGACGTCCCTGGCGGTCACCGTCGTCGGCTCCGGCTGGGGCATCGCGGACGGCGCCTACGACGTCCGGGTGGCGTCGACCGGCGAGGAGATGCGCGTCACGAACGTGACCGGCACCGCGCCGTCCCAGACCCTGACCGTCACCCGCGGGGTGAACGGCACCACCGCCGGCGCGCTCGTCGGCGGCGAAGACGTCCGCCTCGCCCGACCCGTCCTCTGGGGGTTCTGACCATGACTGCACCGCTTGCAGGAGAACGCGTCACCGTCGCGGACTACCCGAAGGTCCGCGTGATCAAGAAGGCCGCGAGCGAGACCGTCACGAACTCGACGACCTTCCAGGATGACGACGACTTCAGCGTCACCCTGGACGCGGGCAAGACGTACAAGATCGACCTTCACGCGGTGATGACGGGGCCCGCCGCGGCCGACGTGAAGCTGCAGTGGGTCGTCACCGGTGGGGTGCTCGCGCTGACCAACCGGCACTGCATCGGCCCGACGACGGGCGTGACCGACGCGCTCGCCACGACCATGCGGTCCAACGGCGCGCCCGGGTTCGGGACGGGCGTGTCCTACGGCACCGACGGGACGAACGGCTCCCGGATCGTCGAGTCGTTCCTCGTGGAGACCACGACGAACAACACGGCCGGGACGCTCACGCTCCAGTGGGCGCAGAACACCGCCAACGCAGTCGGCTCGGCCATGAACGTCAACTCCTACATGGTCATCACCGAGGTCGACCTCATCTGACCCCGGCCGCCAGGACCCCCTTCACCCCCGACCGGAAGGACCACCGATGTATGCCATACAGCTCGCGACCGTCGCCCGGAAGGCGGGCCTGAAGGTCGTCGAGGTCGACGGCTGGCAGACCCGGGGCCACGGGCCGCTCGTCGCCGTCCGCACGGTGGTCTGCCACCACACGGCCGGGCCGTCCGCGGCCGCCGACCCGCGGCCGATGCCGTCGCTCGGCATCATCACCAGGGGCCGGTTCAACGAGCGCACCCAGCTGTGGGACCTCAAGGGCCCGCTGTGCAACCTCGGCCTCGGCCGGGACGGCACCGTCTACGTCGTCGCCGCCGGCCTGGCGTACCACGCCGGGCAGGTCCGCGACGCCTCCTACGGCAACGCCTACAGCCTCGGCATCGAGGCCGAGAACGACGGCATCGGCGAGGCCTGGCCGGCCGTGCAGCGCGCCGCCTACGCCCGGCTCTGCGCCGCCCTGGTCGTCGAGTACAAGCTCACGGCCTCCCGGGTCCTGGCGCACCGCGAGGTGTGCGCGCCGGTCGGCCGGAAGATCGACCCCAAGGGCATCGACATGCCGGCGCTGCGCGGCGACGTCGCCCGGGTCGCCGAAGGCCTGCGCGCGTCCCGGTCCCGGCCGCGGATCCCGCTGCCCCGCAAGCCGGAGTTCACCCTCGGCCGGCTCCTCGTCGAGGCCGGCCGCGGCGAGGACCCGCTGAAGGGCGGCGACGTCCGCGCCGTGCAGCTGCGCCTCATGGAGCTCGGCCACCCGCTGCACCAGTGGGGCGCGGACAGCATCTACGGCGACGAGACCGCCGACGCCATCGAGATCGAGCAGCGCCGCCGCGGCCTGCCACCGGACCGCAAGGTCGGCCCGGCGACCACGAAGGCGCTGGGTGGGAAGTGGACGACGAAGCCATGACGACCGAGGAGCGGCAGAGCAAGAAGTTGGACGAGATCTCGACGCAGCTCGTCGACGTCCGGGTGACCCTGGCCGGCCTGGCCGCCGAGGTGAAGGCCGCGAACGCGGCCGCGGCCGTCCGCGACACCCAGCATGCCGACCACGAGCTGCGGCTGCGTGCACTGGAGAAGTTCCGGTGGCTGCTCGTCGGCGGTGGGGCGCTCGGCGGCGGCGCCATCGGGTCCGTGGTCGCCGCGGTGATGAAGGGCTAGCGCGAGCGTCCCGGCGCGGTGTGGCTGGGCCGTGTCACCTGCCGGGGTCGACACAGCCGCGCCGGGAGCCGGGCAGGGTAGGCGCCGGGGCTGGTCCCCCCGGGCCGACGGAGCCCGCCCGGCATGAGAGGGGCCCCGCACCGTCGCCTTGGGGGTCGACGGGGCGGGGCCCCTCGTCGTCCGGGGTCAGCCGGCGGCCACCCACGGGCCGCACCCGTCGGCCCGGAACCTGGTGTCCTTGCCGAGGTTCACGGTCGCCGGACCGGTGCCCGGGGTGCCCTGCTCGATGACGTCGCCGGTGATCGGGTCGGTCACGGACCACCGGCAGTCGGGGGTGTCGCTGGCCTGCCGGTAGGCGCCCGGGTCGAGGTTCGTCCCGACGAAGTAGTCGCGGCCGTCGACGATCGCGGCGATCGCGGCGGCCGGCGCGGTGCTCGAGGTGGCGGGGGTCGGGGTGTCGTCGCCGCGGCCGCGGACGACGAGGACGGCGATCGCGACGAGCGCGACGGCGAGCCGACGTCCGGGAGTGCTTGCGCTTGAGCCATGCATGACATGGTGCGCCAAACCGTGACAACACGCAAGCCTTTCGACACAAGTGGGCCTGTCTTGACACTACGTCATGACGGGTCTACTTTCTGCGTCATGACCTCAGCGCATGAACACCGCAGCGACGAGGACTTCATGAGTCCCGTGGAGGTGCAGGCAGCCCTCGGTGTCAGCCGCCGGACCCTGTGGCGGTACCGCAAGGACGGCCGCCTCACCCCGTCGCACCACACCCCCACCGGGCACGCACGCTTCCGCCGCGCCGACGTCGAGGCGCTCCGCGGTCGAGGCCCGGGCGCCGTCGCCGAGGCCGGCCACGCCGTGCCCCGCCTGCTCGCCGCCGTCGCCCTCGCGTTCATCCTCGCCGCCGGCCTCCCGGCGCACGCCGGCGTCACCCTGCTCGTCGCGGTGTTCGTCGGCTGGTTGTTCGTCGGCCTCTTCGGCGCCGAGGTGTCGACCTGGGGCACCCCGGCCGGCGCCCGGCACCTCGAGCAGCCCGGCCGCCGCGACCGGACGGCCGACCGGTGACCGCCGCTGACGCCGCAGCCGAGGTCATGCGCCTCGCGCGGGAGTGGAGCGCGACCGGCAGGCACGCGGCGTACGCCGCGCTGGATGCCGCGGTGACGGCGCTCGCCGAGCGCGCCTACCCGGCGCCCGGAGAGTGGCGCCAAGGAGGCTTCCAGTTCCTGCTGGCCGACGTCATGCGCAGGGAGCGTCCCGTGTCGAGCGTGTGCGTCGACCTCCGGGATTCGGAGGTGTCGGTGACCTCGCTGTTCGGGAACCGGCTCAAGCCAGCCGAGGCGCGAGAGCTCGCGGCCCGGCTCGTCGAGGCCGCCGACCGGCTCGACCAGGCGTCGGCGATCGCTGACCAGCGCGCCGCGGCGGTGACCCGGTGAAGCGCCGGCTGCAGCGCGCCCTCATCCCGGACGCCGTCTGCTCCTGCGGCGGCCCCGTCGAGTCCGAGTGCTGCGAGCGGCTCCTGGCCGGCACCCGCTGCCCCCTCGGCGTCTGCCGCGCCTGCGGCCGGACCTGGCGCCGCGTCGCCCAGCTGCCGCTCGTCGCGATGGGCGCCGGCACGCGAGACCTCGAACGCCAGCCCTCGGTGCAGCCGCTCCGCGACCGCGCCACCCCCTGATCGGCGGTCGGGTCGGGGTCGAAGCTCCGCCGGTCACCCCCCGAGCCGGTCGGCCAGACGAGCTCCTTCCCTCGCCTCGCGCCGCGGGCCCCCGACCCGACCGCCTTCCACCCCCACCCAGGAGAACCCACGATGAGCAGGCACGCAGCCCCCGGCCCGATCGTCATCGACGTCCGCGGCTGGTTCGAGCAGCTCCCCGCTTCCGGCCGCGCCGCCGTCGTCCTCGCCGGCATGGCCCTGGTCGTGCTCGTCGTCCTCGGCGCGTTCGCGTTCGCCGATCGGGACCGCGCGGCGGCCCGGCTCGCCGACCCCAGCAACGCCGGCCCCCTCGAGTGGGCGCAGGCCCGGGCGCTCGCCGGGCCCACGTCGTTCCCGCCGCGGCAGCGCGTCTTCCACGACCACCTCGGCTTCGGGACCGTCCCGGACGGCCTCGCCGCCCGCAGCCCTCACGTGCCCGTCGTCTTCGACACCGACCAGGGCCTGCACGCCCTCACCCGCGTCCGGTGGATCCCCGCCACCGCGCTGCTCGCCGTCACTCCCGACGACGAGCGGCTGCTGATCGCCCTGCACGACCGCGGCCGGCACCGCGGCAACCCGACCACCTGACCGACCGACCCCGAGAGGACCACTCGGAATGACCATCGACCTGAACAGCCTCACCCTCGCCAAGGGCGGCCACGAAGACCGCACCGAAGGGACATGCCTCCTGGAGGCCGTCGCCTGGTTCGCCGGCGAACCGCACACCGACCGCCCGTCCTGCACGTCCGTCGTGCTCGGCTCGATGGGTCGTGGCCTGAACGACGTCCTGCCCGACGAGAAGCGGCAGCAGCTGGTGCCGTTCGTCCCGCGGATGGTCGGGACCGCAGGCGACGGCCATGACGAGGCCCGCTCGTACCTGGCCCTGGACTGGCTGATCCGGACGTATACCCCTGCATGGCTGGATCTTGCGGGCCTGACCGCAGAGGCGCAGGCGCTTCGGGACCTGCGGCGGATCGTCGACCTGGTGTCGGCGCAGGCCGCCGGACCGGTTGTCCGCGCGGGCCGCGACAAGGCGGCCGCCGCCGGGG
>JACCDT011613080.1_pt1 | contig 14163 bp, 5 predicted proteins | sample 7446291 | NCBI WGS metagenome assembly JACCDT01 (sample SAMN15323446, study PRJNA562643) | freshwater metagenome | isolation source: river surface water | place: USA:Blue River Watershed | collected 2017-08-17
GGCACTTCTTTGAGCAAGTCCATCCACACTTTGAAGAGTGGTGGGTTGATTTTGTAATCGTGGTTAAAGCTGCAAAACACCACGCCTTCTTCGGGCAAGCCAAAGTCGGTGCGCTTAGGTGTTTCGGGCGAGGGCACGACCGAGTCATCACGCGGCAGGTAGCAGTGTGGCAACTTCAGAATCTTTTCGCCGTAGTGCTGCTCTAGCTCATCGGGAATGATGCGCGGGTCAGAAATCAGGTAGTCGACATAGGGCAAGCCCAGTGTGCCGGGGAAGCCAAGGTAGGTCACTTGTGCAGGGGCAGGGCGGTGCGCCAAGATGTCTAGGCGCGTGCCTTCGGTGTGGCCCGACAAGTCGATGAGCACATCAATTTCCATGGCGCGCATGAGCTTGGCCACATCGAGGCTGGTCATGCCGTGGCAGTCAATGTAGTGGTCAAACGCGCAGCGGTAGCGTTTCCACAAATCGCTGTCGTCGCTCACGCCGGTAAAGAAGCCGGTCAGCTCAAACTGCGATTTATCGAATTGTTCAATCAAGCCAATCAGCAAGTAGCCCACGGGGTGCACGCGAAAGTCGGCAGACATAAAGCCCACGCGTTTTTTACGGTGCTGGTATTTCTCACCCTTCCAAAGTGGGTTGGGTGAGGCTTGGTATTTGTCGGCGGCATACAGCTCGGCGCATTTGCGGATGCTGCGTGCGTCGTCTGTGATGGCCCTGATGGTCACGGGGCCGCAGGTCAGCTTGCCTGCTTCAATGCCCGCGATGATGCGGACCTTTGAGGCTTCAAAGTCGGTCCAGTCGCAGTTGCTCAGGCGTGCGCCCATGAGGTGGCCTTCGCCATACGCATAGTCGGGTGCCACTTGCAGGGCATGCGCAAAAGCGCGTGTGGCCAATGTGTATTGTTTGTATTGACCCAGCAGTTGGCCTTGGCCTTCTAGCGCGCGCACATGGTCGGGGTTGATGTCGGTGGCGGCGGTTAGGCACAGCAGCGCATCGTGGTGGCGGTTCATGGCCTGCAACAAAGCGGCCTTGTTGGTGTAGGCCTCCATGTAATGCGGGTCAACAGAAATGGCTTGGTCGTAGGCTGTCAGTGCGTCTTCGGCCAGGCCGAGGTCATGCAAGGTTTTGGCTTTGGCAAAGTGGCCCAGTGGCAGGTGTGGCGATGCGTCACAGGCTTGGCTGAAAAATGCCAAAGCACCGGGTGAATCCATTTGCGCAGATCGCGCCACGCCCAATGAATAGAGCGTTAAAAAGTTGTTGGCGTCGAGTGTCAAGGCTTGGCGCAACAGGGCTTCGGCTTCGGCGTGTTGGCCAGCGCCTTGCAGGGCAATGGCTTGGGTGTTGAATGCCATCACCTGCGGGTGGCTGGGCGTGGTGTTGCCGCCACCATTGCTGGCGTGGGCCAAACGCACGGTGTCGAGGTGGGCTTGTGCGCCGGGCAATGTGGGCTCGGCCTTCAAAGCTTTTTGCACCGCCTTGAGTGATTCGTCCATGCGGCCCAAGTTAAACAAAATCACCGAGTGCGCTAAATGCGCTTGTGCAAATTTGGGTGAGCTGGTCACCACTTTGTCGATGTGGGTCAAGGCTTCGACAAAGCTGCCTTGCGCCGAGGCAATGGCGCTGAGCGAATACAAGGCCACGGCATTGTTGGCATCCAGCTTGAGTGCTTGTGCAAACAACGATTTGGCCTCGTCGTTCTCGCCAGCATGCTGGTGCGCAATGGCTTTGTCCAACAGGGCTTGCAGAGCGTTGCGATTTACTTTGGCGTTCATGTCTGGTGTGTCCTTAGGCTTTACAGCCACTCGAGAGGTACGTTTTGTCCGGCAGAGGCCAGCAGCTGTTGACGGCGCAGGCGCACGTTTTGGCTGGGGGCGGGCCACTTTTTGTAGATGGATAAATAGTCCGACACGGTGTGCAAGCCATTGGCCGTGCTGGATGAGCCGCGTCGTTGATGGGGGTTGACGTAGTCTTTGTAGACCACGGCGCCCACAATGTTGGCGTGCGTGAATGGGGTGTCGCTGGCGACATTCAGCAAAAAGTCCCAGTCGTCCAAGCTGCTCAGGTGCGGGTCTTGTTGACGGCCATGCACGGCTTCACGCGGAAAGATGGCGCTGTGGTTTTGAATAAAGTTTTTCACATACAAAGCTTCCACATCCATCTCGGCCACGCTGTATTCGTTGGTTTGCAGGGGCTGAACTTCAAGCGCTTGGCGGTTTTCTTGCACCACACGGTAGTTGGTGTAAATCACGCGACCCGGGTGGGCGAGGGTGGCTTGGTGGGCTTTGTCTAAATAGTCGGGCAAAAACGCATCGTCGTCATCTAGGAAGATGACATAGCGGCCACGCGCATGCGCCAAGCCTTGGTTGCGGCTCAGGGCGGGCCCGAGTTTGCCGGTGCGTTTGATGAAGGTGTCTTGTTCTTGCAAACCTTGAGAAACCACGTGCATGGTGTCTGCGTCCAACACATCGGCCACCACAATCATTTCGTGGTCGGTGAACCCATTGGCACGCACAGACGCCAGCGCACGGGCCAGCAGTTTGGGCCGCTGGTGCGTCGTGATGATGATGCTGAAGTAGGGCGTAGCCATGTGGCGGTTTTTTGACAAGGTGTGACTTTGGTCGAGTCATTAAGCAAAACCTAAGCCAACTTGATAAACGAGGCTAAGGTGTCAAGCAAAGCGGCAATCAAGGTTGGCACAGAAATCGCTTGGTACGTTGCAACCTCATTGCACAACCAGGAGTTTTCAAATGACCCTTATCCAAGAATTGATGAACCAAAGCGCCACCGGCAGCATGCTGCAAGGCGGCTCGATCAAGCGTTTCAGCCCTTTGGAAATTCGCGAAACCATTCAAACTTTGGTCGCCACAGAACAAATTGACACCGCTTACGCCTTGGGCGAAGCTGGTTTGGCTATCTATCCCGCCAGCGAAGACATGCTGGCCATTTGCGGCCTGTTGGCTGTGATGCGCCAAGACTGGCCAGCCGCCGTTGAGCTGCTGCAAGAGTTGGTCGAAGCACAAGGCCAAAACATTCAGCCTTTCACGTATGTGATGTTGGTTCGTGCGCTGCGTTGCAACCTTGACCCAGCGGGTGCATTGAAGATGGCCAACCAAGGCTTGCACTACTACCCAGGTCAGTTGGAGTTGGAAGCTGAGCGTTTGGCACTCGACGAGTTTGCTGGCACCAGCATGCCTTCTGCACACACACACTAAGCGGCAAGTTTGCCGCTCATGGGCGGCAATGCTTTGCCACTGACATGCAACATACATCGCGATGCAAGTGGAAGACATAAGCCAACTCGGGCTTGACCAAGTCATTCAACTGGCTGAACAGTTTCAAAAGGCAGGGCGCAGCGCTGAGGCGATTGCGCTCTACAACCTTTGGACACAACACAGCCCGTCGACCGACCGTCACATTGGGTTGTTCAACCAAGGCGTCATGCAGCTCAACGCGGGCGACATCGACGGGGCTGAACACGCCTACCGCTTGAGTTTGGAGTTGTATCCGGGCTTTGCCCAAGCGCGCATCAACCTCGGCCTGTTGCTAGAACGCAAAGGCCAGTTTGACGAAGCCATGCTTCAGTGGAGCCAAGTGGCTGCGTCGGGTTACTTGCAAGTCGCGGCCAATGTCGAGTTGCAAACCTTGGCGCTCAACCACATTGGCCGCTTGCAAGAGCAGCTCAAACATTACGACTTGGCCGAGCACGCGCTCACGCAAAGCTTGCAGCTCAACCCGCGCCAGTCAGATGCTTTGCAGCATTGGGTGCATTTGCGCAGCAAGCAATGCAAATGGCCTGCAATGCAAGCCATGCCAGGTGTGTCGGTCAATGCCATGCTCACGGGGACATCTCCCTTGGCCATGCTGGCCTTGCACGATGACCCCGCTTTGCAGCTCATGGCAGCACAGTCGTTTGTGCAACGCAAGTTCAACTTGCCAACCCAACGCCTGTGTGTGAATGCACCGTATCAGCATGAGCGCATTCGCATTGGCTATTTGTCTGGCGATTTGTGTACCCATGCAGTGGGCCTGTTGATGGCAGATTTGCTTGAGGCTCACGACCGAACAAAATTTGAAATCTACGCCTTTGACTACAGCGTGGAAGATGGCAGCGCCTACCGCCAACGTTTGAAAAATGCGTTCGACCATGTGGTCGATATCCGTGCGTTGGACGACGCGCAAGCCGCCACCGAAATTGCCAGCGCCGAAATTGATGTGTTGCTCGATTTGCACGGCCTCAGCTCGGGCGCACGCCCTGGCATCTTGGCCATGCAGCCTGCGCCTTTGCAGGGTACTTATCTTGGTTTCATTGGCACCACGGCTTTGCCTTGGGTGCAGTTTGTGGTGACCGACCGCTTTGCGTTGCCCGATGCACTGGCCCCCTATTTTTCTGAAAAGCCTTTGTATGTGGACGGTAGCTTTTTGCCGCTCAACCACACACCCACGCCACCGTGCAGCCAAAGCCGCACTGAGCTAGGTTTGCCCGAAGACGCCTTTGTGATGGCGTGCTTCAACAACGTGTACAAATTCAACACCGAGATGTTTGCCACCTGGATGAACATCTTGAAGCGTGTGGACGATGCCGTGTTGTGGCTGCTGGACGACAACGCCAGTGCCACGCGTGAACTCAAAAAACAAATCGCGTACCACGGCATAGCGTTGGACCGTGTGGTGTTTGCCAAGCGCACCTCGCACCCCGAGTACCGTGCACGCATGCAACTGGCCGATGTGTTCTTAGACACCACGCCCTACAACTCGGGCTCCACCGCCCGCGATGTGCTGGACTGCGGCTTGCCCATGGTCACCCTCAGTGGGCGTACCTTTGTGTCGCGCATGGCGGGCAGCTTGCTGCATTCCATTGGCTTGGATGAGCTCATCACCGATAACCACAACGACTACGAAAACTTGGTGGTTGATTTGGCAGCAGACCGTGCCCGCTTGGCCTCGTACCGCCACACCTTGATTCAAGGCAGCAAAGCCCGCGAGGCAGCGCCTGCCAAGCTGGTGCAAAGCCTAGAAGCGCAGTTGGCGCAAATGGTGCACGCGCTTTAAAAATAAACCGTTCAGCCCCTGAGCGGGCTTAAGTCTTGGGCCGTTCTGTCGATTCAAGAAGATCTACTCTTCTTGGTTGCTGCGCCCGTGTCACTCTCTGTTTCTACCGTTTCTCGTTTGTCTTCCATCGGCAGCATGGCGTCAGCGACGGCGGGCGCTTTGACTGTGGCGCAGGCCATGACAGAGCTCACGGCCAAGCGCCTCACGCAGCCCGTGGTGGTGGAAGACAGCCAAGCCAATTTGCAAGGCAACCTTGCCAATCTGCAAAAGCTGGCCGTGGCCGGAAAACTCAGTGCCTTGAGCTTCACCGACAACGACACCAGCTTGCAGTTCAGCGCTGCACAGCTCAATACCAGCAGCGCCTTGTTGGCCAAGGCCGTTGCCTCTGGTGTGACCGTGAAAGTGGCAGACACAGCGGGCAACACCGCACGCATGGCATCGCGCATCAGCACTGCGTTTGAGGTGACCGTTACCGACACAGCGGCGAACATTGAAAAAAACTTGACGGGTTTGCAAACCTTGGCCGTCACAGGCAAGTTAGACACACTCGCGTTCACCGATAGCTCGCCAGTACTCACCATGAAGGCCAGCCAGTTTGGCGCTACAGCTGCGGTGCGTGCCAAGATGTCAGGGGCAGCCATCACTGTCAGCGACAGCGCGGCCAATGTGGCCAAGGTCAACGTGTCGGCCGCCAGTGCTGTTGCCATCAAAGACTCAGCCTCCAATGTGCTGCGCAACTTCGAAGCCATGCGCACCTTGGCTGCCACTGGCCCCAGCATGACGGTTACCCTCATCGATCGTGCGCCCGTCATGACGCTGACGGCGGCGCAATATGTGGGCAGTGCTGATTTACGAGCCAAGCTGCAAGGGGTGGCTTACACCATCAAAGACACGGCCCAAGCCATTGCCGACAACGCCAATGCCTTGAGTGGTGTGAAAGTGGCCGTGACCGACACCGCTGCCAACGTGCAAACCCACATCGCCACATTGCAAACATTTGCCGATGCAGGCAACTTGAGCTTGCTCAAGGTCACCGATGCCAGCAAAGCCAAGCTCAGCATGACGGCAGCGCAGGCCTTGAAGATGGGCAACATGTCTGGCACCGCCATCACACTGACTGACACGGCTGCCCATGTGCAGGCCAACTTTGATGGTTTGTTGGCGGTCAAAAAAATCACTGCAGTTGCGCTGACCGACACTGCACGCCCTGTGCTGCAAGTGAGCGAAGCGCAATACAAAAAAGGCGCGGCCTTGTTGGCCAAAGTGTCGGGCGCTGCCGTGTCGGTGCAGTTCAGCGGCAACTTGGCCAACTACAAAATCAAGGCCAATGCCGATGGCAGCTTTGCGGTGGGTAATGCCACCTACAAGAAGGTGAACTTCTTTGCTTTCCAAGACACCACCACGTTTGCTGACACGGGTGACGCCAACCTCAACGCCATGGTGTTGGGCGGCACCAACTACTGGTGGCGCGACACGGCGGGCGCAGTGACCACGTCTGATGCGCAAATCAAAACTGGCGTGTATGCCTTGGGCGATGGCAGCAGCAAGCAAAGCTTCACCTACAGCTTCATGACTGCCCTGCCCGATGGCAATACTTCTGATAGCAATAATTTCAGGGGCATGACTGACGCACAAAAAGCGGGTGTGCGATTGGCGTTTGACTACTTGTCGTCCATCATCAATGCCACGTTCACAGAGTCCAACGAAGCGGGCCAAGCCGACATCAACTTTGGCACCAACAACCAAACCAGCAAAGGCAGTTCGGGCTACGCCAACGTGCCCAATGGCAGTGGTGACCACCCCGTGTATTTGTTCTTGGACAACAGCCCTGGCAACACCAACACCACCATGACCCAAGGCAGCTACGGCTGGCAAACTTTGATCCATGAAATTGGCCATACCTTGGGCCTCAAGCACCCCGGCAACTACAACGCCAGCGGCGGCACCATGCCTGGCCCGTTTTTGCCCAAGGCGCTGGACTCTCGCTTGTACACCCTGATGTCTTACAACAACCCAGCAGGTAGCTTAGAGGTAACGTCTGCGACCTTGCCTTCTGGCGCGACCCGATACACATCAAGCACAGTCAACGCCAGTACTTACATGATGTTTGACATGGCGGCTTTGCAGTTCATGTACGGCGTGGGCACAGGGCAGGGCATCAGCGACTACCAAGTCACCTCATTCACCGCCGATTGGTCAGGCATGCAAACCTTGTGGATGCCCGAAGATGGTGTGATGGACGCGTCGGCCGTCAACAACGCCAACATCATTGATTTGCGTGCGGGTGCGTTCAGCTCGATCAATGTCATCCCCAAAAGCATCACCGACAGTTTTCCAGCCTCTTTGAAAACCGCAGCCACTTACATGGGCTTGAATAACGTGGGCTTGGCCTATGGCAGCCAAGTGACTAGCGCCAAAGGTGGCTCGGTGGGCGATGTGTTTTACACCAGCGCAGCAGCAGACGTGGCCATTGATGGCGGCGATGGCAATGACACGGTGTATCTGGCCGGCACGGCCGCTGATTGGGTGGCCAACCAGGGAACGTATACCAATGCCAAACTGTCTCGCAGTGTCAGCATGAGCAGTGTGGAAGTGGTCAAGTATTACAACGCTGACACCTACGCCACCACCCATTCACGATTGGATTTGTCAGCTTAAAGACCCAACACCGTGCGCTGTGCGTTGCTGAATGCGGCACGTTGATCCACGGTGAGCGCAGCAATCTGTTGTGACGTGAATGCCGACAACTGTGAAGTGCTGAATGCCACGGTTTGTGCCGTACCCATGTTGGAGATGTTTTCCACTGGAATGGCTGGCACTTGCCACGATGTAAACGCTGCCACCTGCGCGGTGGTGAATGCTTGCATTTGACGTGTGCTGAAGGCACCGATTTCGGTGGTCGTCAAATTGGAAATTTGGTCTGACGAGAAGGCCGGAATCTGTGTGTACTCGAAGCCACGGATTTGTGAGGTCGACATGCCTGCCAACTGTTCGGTCGACAAGGTTTGAATCTGGTCGGACGACAGCGTTTTGAGCGAACCGCTGGCAATGGCTTGTACTTGTGCCACGGACATGGTTTGCAATTGATCGGCGGTCAACACCCCCACTTGGCGGCTGGTCAAGACGTTGATGTCGTCTGTGCCCAGAGCTGGAATTTGCGTGGTGGTGATGGCCTTGATTTGGTCGGTCGTCAAATTGCTGACTTGCGTTGGACGCAAGGCCACGATTTGGTCTGACGTGAAGGCAGCCAACGCGCCTGTCGACACAGCCGGAATATCCGTGTGTTCGATGGCGGTGATTTGCAGTGTGCCCAAGGCAGGGAACTGCGATGCCGTGATGGCGCCAATTTGTGTGCTCGACAAGGCCACGATGTTGTCTGTCGTCAAAGCCGACAGCAAATTGCCCGTGATGTTGCTGAGCTGCGTGGTGGACAGGGCCGCCACTTGGTCTGAGACCAAGCTCTCGATTTGGCCGGTGGTCAAGTTGTTGAGCTGGGTCGATGTCAGCACCGCGATCGATGCAGGACGGATGGCTGGCACCAAGGTGTTGGGCATGACGCTCAACTGGTCGGTGCTGAGGGCGCCAATTTGCGTTGGGTTCATGCCCCAAATGTCGGCCGTTTCCAGCGCTTGAATTTGTTGGCTTTCCAAGGCAGACAGTTGTGCGGTGCTCAAGCCCACGATTTGCGTGCTGCTCATCGCGGTAATTTCTGCCGCGGTCAAGCTGGTGAGCTGTTCGGTCGAGAGCAAGCCCACTTGCGTGACGGTCAACGATTGCACCTGCGTGGCAGACATGCTTGGCAGCTGCTCGGTGGTGAGTGCAGCCAGTTGTGCGGTGGTCAGGGCGCGAATTTGAGCGCTGTCCAAACCATCGATTTGCTCGCTCGTCAGTGCTGCCACTTGTGAGGTCAGCATGCTTGGAATTTGTGCTGTGGTCAACGCCGCCACTTGGGTGGAGGTGAGGTTGGTCAAGTTGGTATTGCTCAAGCTCGACAACGCGGTCGTGGTCAAGTTGGCCACTTGGGTGTCGGTCAATGCTTTGAGCTGGTCGCCTGTGAACGCATTCATTTGCGTGGTGGTGAGCGAGGCCAGTTGGTCTGTGCCCAGTGCTGCCACTTGTGCGGTACTGAGGTTGCTCAGCTGTGCGTTCGTCAAGTTGGGCAGCTGTGTGGTGGTCAGGGCTTTGACTTGCGTTGTGGTCAAGGCACCCATGTCGCTGGCACTCAAGGCGGCCAAGGCACCTGTGCTGATGGCACCGATTTGTGCTGTGGTCAACACTTCGAGCTGTGTGGTGAACATGGCGTCGAGTTGTGTGCCCGTCAATGCGGCCACCTTGGTGGTCCCCAAGGTGCTCACCTGGTCGGTGGTCAGGTTTTGAATTTGATCGCTCACCAATGCCGCCACTTGGCTGGTGGTGAAGCTGTTGAGCTGTGTGCTGGTCAAGGTGGTCAGCTGCGCTTCGTTGAGCAATTGAACTTTGCCCACTGTCAAATTAGACAGTTGTTCGGTGGTCAAGGCTTGCACTTGGTCCGTGGGCAAGGTCAGCATTTGCGCGCTGGTCAGGGCGTTGAGTTGTGCCGTGGTCAACGCAGCGGTTTGCGTGCTGCTCAAATTGGCCAGCTGTTCTTCGCGCAGGCCTGCCATGTCTTGGGTGTCGATGGCGATGATCTGCGAGGTGGAGAAGGCTTCTAGCTGCGAGGTCTCAAGCGCTGCCAATTGGCTGCTGCTCATCGTGGTGATGTGCGCGCTGGTGAGTTTGCTAATTTGGTCGGTGGTGATGGCAGCCACTTGCTCGTTGGTGAACGCCGTGATCACGGCGTTGCTCAGGTTGCCCACCAAAGAGGTTGACAAGCCTTCGATTTGCGAGGTGGTCAAGCTGGCCACTTGTGCGCCTGTGAGCGAGTTGAACTGTGTGGAGGTCAACGCATCGATCTGATCGCTCGACAGCGTGCGCAATTGGGTTGACAGCAAGCTGCCCACTTGTGTGTTGGTCAGCGCACGCATTTGGTCGGTGACCAAAACTTCGATTTGGTCAGTGGTCAGCGCCTGTAATTGGGTGCTGCTCATGCCAGCCAAATCAGCGGTTTCAATCACACCAATTTGGTCGGTGGTCATGGCAGCCACTTGGTTGGTGAACAAGGCACCGATTTGTGTGCCCGTCAGGCTGACGATTTGGTCGGTGTCAAACGCTGCGATTTGTTCGGTTGTCATCGACACCAAATCACGCGTTTCGATGGCCTGCATTTGTGCGCTGGTCATGACCGCAATTTCGTCGGTCGTGATGGCTGCCATTTGCTGCGCTGTGAAGGCGGCAATGTCGCGGGTTTCGATGGCGGCAAATTGCTCGCTGGTGAACCACGTCACTTGTTCGGTGCTCAGGCTTTCGTACTGGGCTTGTGTCAAGGCCACGATTTGGTCTGTGGACAAGCTGGTCAGTTGCTCTGAGCTGATAGCGCTCAGCATCTCGGCACGCATGGCTTGCATTTGTGCGCTGCTGAATGCGGCCAGTTGTTCGGTCGACAGGGCTTGCATCTGTGCGCTGGTCATGGCACCCACATCGTGAGTGGGCAGGGCACCGATTTGTTCGGTGGTCAAGATGCCCACGTTTTCCACGCTCATGGTGGCCATTTGATTGGGCGTGATGGCGGCAATTTGCTCGGTCGTCAGCGCTTGCACTTGGTCTGAGCTCAAGGCATTGATTTGGCGTGAGGTCAGGCCCACCACGTCAAACGCTTCAATGGCCACGATTTGTGTGGTGTCCAAAGCGCCCAACTGTTCGTTGGTCAAGCTGCTGATTTGTGCACGGCGCATGCCAGCAATTTGCTCGGTGGTCATGGCCGAGATTTGTTCGGGGCCAAAGGCCACGATTTGGTTGGTGCTCATGGCCGCCAAATCGCCGGTTTCAAGGGCGGCCACTTGGTCGGTCGACATGGCACTGATTTGCAAGGCCGTCAGGCTTTGCACTTGGCGTTGTCCCAAGGCAATGATTTGGTTGGTGTTGAGTGCGCCCACTTGGTCTTGTCCCAAGGCAGCAATTTGTGCGTTGGTCAACGACGCCACTTGGCCCGTGGTCAGGGCATCAATTTGGTCGGTGGTGGTGGCGTTGAGCTGCGTGGCACTGAGCACCACCAAGTCACGGGTTTCAAAGCCCGGCAACTGGTCGGTGGTGAAGGCCTGCATTTGGTCGGTGGTTAACACGCGCATGTGGTTGCCTGTGAAGGCAGCCAGTTGGTCGCTGGTGAAGGCCACCACTTGGTCGGTGCCCATGGCGGTCAGGCCAGCGGTGGGAATGGCTTGCACTTGCGCGGTGGTCAATGCCGCCACTTGGTCGGTGGTGAGCTTGCTGAGCTGTGCGTCGGTCATGACGCTGATTTCTTTGGTGCTCAGCGCCTGAACCTGGTCGGTGGTGAGGGCCACCATCGCATCGGTGGTTAGGTTTTTGAACTGATACGTCGTGAGTGCTGGCAGCTGGTCGCTGGTGAGGGCTTGAATTTGGTCCGAGTTCAAGGCAGCCAAGTCTCGTGTCTCGATAGAGGCAATTTGGCTGGGCTTGAAGCTTTGAATTTGGTCGGTGGTCATGGCCGCAAACTGGTCCGTCTCTAGGGCCACGATTTGCGTGCCTTTGAGTGCGTTCAAGTCTTCGGTCTCCAGAGCCACGATTTGGTCAGTGCTGAGGTTGTTGATTTGCGCCGTGGTGAATGCGCCCATTTGCTCGGTGGTCAAGGCCACCACGTTGTCGGTGGACAAAGCAATCAGGTCTTGGGTTTCAATGGCCGCGAGTTGTGTGGCGTTGAATGCCACCACTTGGTCGCTGGTGAGGCTGCCCACTTGGTCCGATTGCAGCGCTGCCACTTGTTGGCGTGTCAGGCCACGGATGTCTTCCGAGGCGATGGCGGCAATTTGGTCGGTGGCCAAGGCCGCAATTTGTTCGGTGCGCAAGCCGCCAATTTGGACGGCACTGAAGGCCTCAATTTGCGTGCTGTCTAAGCCTGCCAAGCCAGCGGTGCTGACCGCGGCCAATTGGGCGGCTTTGAGATGCGGAATTTGGTCGGTGGTGATGGCACCCACTTGGTCGCTGGTCAAAGCGCCCATTTGGCTGTTGGTCAAGTAGGCCACTTGCTGCGCCGTGAACGCGCTGACTTGTCCGATGTTCAATGCCGCGATGCTTTGGGTCGGGATAGAGACCACCTGCGAGGGCTTGAGTGCCGTGATTTGGTCGGTCGTGAGCGCCTGCATTTGCGAGGTGCTCATGGCCGACAGCTGGCGGCCGGTGAGGGCGGCCACATCGGTGGTGGTGATGGCGGCAATTTGGGCGTCAGACAAGGCGCCAATTTGTTGCGAGCTCATTTGCACAATTTGGCTCACGCTCAGTGCGCCCATTTGTGTGGTGCTCAAGCCCGCAATGGCCTCGGTGCGCAGGGCACTGATGAGGCTCGGCTTGAGGCTGGTCAGCTGGTCTGTGCCAATGCCGCCCAGCTGATCGCTGGAGAGCGCGGCAATTTGTGCGGTGTTGAACACTTGCAGCTGCGAGGTGGTCAACGCGGCCACTTGGCTGGTGCTCATGGCGCTCACGTTGGACTCGGCCAAGTGTTGAATTTGGGTGTTCTTCAGGCTGCCGATTTGTTCGGTGCTCAAGGCTTGAATTTGGCCACTGCGCAAGGCGCTGAATTGCGTGGCGCTGAGAGCGGCCAAGTCTTGGGTCTCCAACGCCGCTACTTGAGCGGTGGACAGGTTAGAGATTTGCGCTGCATTGAAGCCCGACACTTGGCGCACGCCCAAGGCGGCCACTTGTGAGGTGCTCAGGCCTTGCAAGTCACGTGTTTCAATCGCACCAATCTGTTGGCTGCTCAAGCCCGCCAGTTGGTCGGTGCCCAAAGCGGCAATCTGGCCGCTGGTCATGGCTTGAATTTGTGTGGTTTTGAGTGCGCCCATTTGCTGGCTGGTCATGGCCTGCAGCTGTGCGTCGGTCATGGCGGCCACTGCGTCAGTGGTCAATGCCGCAATTTGGTGGGGGCGCAGGTTGTTGACTTGGGTAGTGCTCAAGCCCGCCACTTGGCTGGCGCTGAGGGTGGCCATTTGCTTGGCCGACAGGGCCAGCATGTCTTGCGTTTCAACGGCGGCCAGTTGCTCAGCACTTAAAGCGGCTAACTGGTTGGTCGAGAACGCGCCCACTTGGGTTGAGGTCAGTGCCACCATTTGGCCCGTGGTCAGACCCGACAAATCACGCGTTTCAATGGCTTTGATTTGTGTGGCCTTCATGCTGGCAATTTGGGCAGTGCCCAAAGCGGCCAGCTGTGTATCGATCAAGCCAATGATTTGCGAAGTCGTCATGGACTGGATTTGTCCAGCCGTCATGTTTTGCAGCACGCTGGTGTCAATGCTGCCCATGCGTTGGCTGTTCATGGCCGCCACTTGGCTGTCGCGCATGCCTGCCAGCTGTGAGCTGGTGAGGGCGTTGATTTGTGAGGTGGTCATCACGCCAATTTGGGTGGCGCGCATGGCGTTGAGCTGGTCCGTGCTCAACGCGGCAATTTGGGCGGTGCCAAACGTGGCAATGTTGGCCGTTTGCAGGGCTTGCATTTGTCTAGCGCTAAAGCCAGCCAATGCACCTGTACTAATAGAAGCTGTTTGTGAGGTGGTCAAAGCACCCACTTGCGAGGCAGTGAGGGCGGCTATCTGTGTAGAGCTGTACCCGGAGATGTCGGTGGTCGTTCCGAACGCCGGTGTAGGCGAGCTCATTTGCACGCTAGCGTAGGCGTAGCTGCCTAGCGTGTTGCTGAGAGAAGAATTAATACCGTTTGACATAGGGAACGAACTTTTAAAAAGTGTTGTGTTGAGTACTCGACACCACACATGCAAAATTCGAGCCGTATTTATGACCAATTGGTAATTATTTGAAAAAACGGCATTTGCAGTTAAAAAACGGCAAGCTGTTGCCGTTTTGCCGCCATTTCCTTGCCGCTTTGCCGCTTACCACCTTGCCATTTAGGGTAAATATTTCTTTCAGAACCCCTCAAGTTGTCGGAAAACAAGTTGGCACGGTTACTGCTTGATAGCTTGGAAATTTGATTGACCCGTATCGGGCAGGAGAAAAAAATGGCAGTTATCAATACCA
>JACCDT010774992.1_pt1 | contig 14160 bp, 17 predicted proteins | sample 7446291 | NCBI WGS metagenome assembly JACCDT01 (sample SAMN15323446, study PRJNA562643) | freshwater metagenome | isolation source: river surface water | place: USA:Blue River Watershed | collected 2017-08-17
AATTCTTCTGGTTCACAAATGTAATATTGTTTTAAGTTTTAACAAAAAAGCCTCATTTGAGGCTTTTTTGTTAATCAAATATGTTTGCAAGGTATTGGTCAATATCTCGCTGAGAAGCATCGTAGAAATTAAGCTTCTGGTCATACAGTTTTGTAGCAAGTGCCACCCCAACATATCTCCAATGCCATGGTTCATATACATAATAAGCATTGTTTTTTGGGTAGGAAAGTATAAATCCATACTTGTGTGCATTTGTGCTCATCCACTTATATGCTTCAGTTTTATCAAACCCTGCCAGAACTGCACCCACTTTTTCTGTAGTGAAGTCCAGCGTTGTGCCTAGTTGGTGTTCTGAGTAGCCCTGGTCAGCAGAAAATTTGTTTGCACCGGAGCCGTATGTTGTTTTGTATTCTGACTTCAGACTTGCCTGTGTAGAAAATGATCTGAAACCAGATAAAATTTGTATTTCTATACCCTGACTTTTTGCAGAGTCTAACATTTCTGTTAAGTGGGGGATTATGTCTGAATGAACTTGAACTTGTTTATTCTTAACATTTAGATACTTGGGATCAATATCACTTAGTTTAAGTGGTACATAATTTTCATTTAGAAAATAAATTTTAGAGTATTTTTTCAAAAGTTCTACATCAGTTTCACTTAATTTTTTGAGTTGACCGACTGTACTAGTGATATCTTGTATCTGGCTTTGCATATAGGTACTGTTCTGTCTTTCTACAGTAAGAAGGGTTGTAACAGCATCTTTTTCTCCGGAGGTTTTTTGGAAATTCTTCTGGGATATTTTAAGTGCATTGTCAAAGACGGCAAGCTGTTCCTTTAGACTAATATTTTCTTTTCGCAGATTCCAAAAAACATACCCATCATAGGAAAGTGATGCAATAGCCAGTATTATAGAAATTACTACAATAATTTTATCTTTTTGAGACTTGTTCTTTGCTACTTTTTCCATTTATATGATTATATCACGGAAAGTATAGTCTACTTGACTATAAATTCCTCGATATTGATGTTGTTATGATGGCTAGTATATATTACTTTCCCGTTAAGAATCGTGATTATCTGAGGTGATTCGTGTTTTATATCAAACCATTCTTCTATCTTTCTCGATAGAACAGGTTCAGTCTGGACTGTGACCATGTATATAATGGGTTCTAGTTTTCTTGTAACAATTTCATTTTCTATCTTGTCTGCTAGTCTGCTACTAGTCCCACAGTCATCAGAATACTTGAAAATAGTCACTACTTTGCCTTCAGAATCTTCTATAATACTAGAAAGATGTGTAGTTTTTTTGAAAAGTCGCATATTCCCATTATATCAAAAAGAGGGTTTATGCTATATACTTATCGAAATGACTTTAGGTAGAGACAAAATTAAATACTTGGTTTATGCAGTGTGGTTTTTGCTGTTAGCTATTTCATTCTACTTTTATTTTTTTGCTGGTGATGCTATTCAAGCAAAACTTTCTGGAATTTTTGGTTCTTCAATTATTCTCGGATATGTTATCTACCTTATAGCTAGTTGTTTGAGAGGTTTTACCTTAATTCCTATAACGTATTTTATAGTTGCGGGGATTATATTGTTACCACCATTTCCGCTTTATATTCTCACAATGATAGGAGTTGTTGTTTCTTCTGCCAGCGTTTACTATTTTTCAGAATATCTAAATTTTGACGAGTATTTTGAAAGAAAGCACCCCAAGGAGATTCAGAGAATCAAGAATTTTCTAACAAAAAATGAACTACCAATAGTTATTGGTTGGAGTTTTGCACCATTTCTGCCTACAGATCTTATCTGTTATGTATGCGGAGCTATGGAAATAGATATTAAGAAATTTTTGTTTGGAGTTGTAGTGGGAGAGGGGATTTCTTGTGCCATCTACATATTTCTAGGAAAAGAAATATTAACTTTTATTTTCTAATCACGGTCTCTTTCTTTTGATTCTCGTATTCGTCGAAGAGTTTCGTTAAGTAACGGTGTATCTTTGTCTTCACGGCCTTCCTCTTTTTCAATTTCTTTTGTCTTTAATTCTCCTGGTTTACTTTTCTCTGTTGATGTAGAAGTTGTCGAGGTAGATTCTGCTTCCATTGTTGCGCTAAACATCATCATTCGTGAGTCCATAGCTGGGTCGACCTGTGGTTCTGGCGCGCCCGCCTTTTTCATCGTAGTTGTATCTGTCCTTTTGTCAGGGTTACTCTCTATCTTTATTTGTTTTTTATTTTTAAGGATTTCCTCAACGAGTTCTTTGTGTTTTTGTAGAGATTTTTCTATTTCCACTTTGACCTTTTTTGCACTTTCGGTGTTTCCTTTATTATCTAGTGTATCTATGCGAACCATAGTGTTTTGTAAATCTTGGCTGAACTTTGTTTCGATCTGAGCTTTGACTATGTCGTTAAGTTTGTTTTGAGAAGAAAGTATCTCTGCTTCAGAAAGTCTTTCGTTTATATGTTTTGCTTGTACAACGGCCTTTGCTTCTGTAGAAATAGCAGTAAAAGTTTCTACTTTTTCGTTCAAGTTTATTTTTACAGGGTAGAGTAAGTTTCCTGGCACTGAACTATTTGCAACGATAGATGTTCCTCCTGTTGCGGATATAAGTATGACAATGACAAACGCGCTAGCTAACATTTTGTGATGTAACAGAAAACCATTTTCAAAAGGGGATACTATTTTATCTCCGATATTTACATACCACACATTATGTATCGGGTTTTCTTCTATAAAAGAGTTCAGTCGGTTGAACATTATCTGCTTTTCAGACTCTGATAGTTTTTCATTTTTAAATTTTTTGAATAAATCAGACATTTTTTTATTTATTATATTTTCCTAACTCCTTTTCGACCAGTTCCTTCAGCTTATTTGTTGCCCTGTTAAGCCTCACCGAGACAACATTTTGAGTTACACCGAGGTTGTCTGCAATTTCTTGTATAGAAAGCTCTTCTGTATATTTCAAAAACAAAATATTCGCATACATGGGAGGTAGTTCTGATGTCATTTTCATAACTTTCTCTCCGTCTATTTTGTTTATCATAGACTCTATTTCGTCTGTACTGTTGCTAGGTTCGAAACCATTTTCAGCCAAATCTTCAAGAGAATCTACACCATAATCCTTTCGTCCTCTTCGTCGGTATTCGTCTATTACAAGATTACCAGCGACTCTGTACAAGAAAGCTCTAATGTTTTGGATCTCTCCATTTTTGGAAATATGTACCCAAGTCTTCATAAAAGTCTCTTGGGTAAGATCCAGAGCTTTCTCTCGATTATCTATCTTAAATGATACGAAGCGAAATATAGCATCTGAGTGCATTTGATAAGCGTCAAGGAACATTTTTTCTGTGGCTTTATTTGGCATTTGAGACGTTGAGTGGGGGATTTTCTTACCTATTCAAGATTATTTTATTATCTATAATTCTACCAGATTTTAACCAAATGAAAACGCACGCTCCGGATCCGTCCGGGCGTGCGTCAGTTCTCGTCCGTAACGGTTACACCGTTCACGGAGAGGTAGTGGTAGGTGATGGTCAGTGTTGATTCCCCAACAAGCCTAACTTGAGCCTTTGACTCGAGAAATACAGGCAGTCTTGCGCCCGCAATCTTGTCATAGACTCTGGTTAGATACACATTTCTAACCAGCAGCTTGGGATTTTTGACAAGACGCCCTTCAACTCTGACTATGTCACCAGTTGGAGTTACGAAGATTGACCCGTCAATTAGCAGGTGCTCCTTTCGACGGGGCTTGCTAAAGAGCTGATACAGGTCAAAATTGACCTCTCCAACTGGAGTGAAGGAGTAGTTTTTTTCCGTAAAAGCTACCCGTGCAGGGTTGAGCTTTGCCGTTTCCTCGACTTCGTCATTCAGCCCCCCTAGGACCTTTCCAAGAATGAATCCCGAGCCGGTTTGGCTCAGAACTCTGTAGCTCAAGTTTCTATTATGGAGTCTTGCTTCAATTCGCATTTCTCCATACATTTTATACTTGGCGTTACTTGCAGATATGTCTCGTATCGCCAAGTAATCAACAACCGGGGTACTTTCTCTCGAAAGGAACCTGTCAAGAATGTTGTCTTCCTCTGTCTGTCCTTTCGGGATCGAGACAAGGAGGACGAGCAGAACTGCCACTACGGCCAGTCTTTTCATTGTTCCTCCCTTGGAACGATCTAGGGGGCATTATACTATAAAATAATTACTTTGTTTTAGGCGTGGTTGTATTCCACTTTTAGTTTCTCAATGCCTCTATGTATCTGCACCGCAAGTGTATTTTTTGTTTGACCAGTTATTTCAGACATTTCACTTAGTGATAAATCTTGAGCATATTTCATTTTCAGTATTTTCCTATACTTTACAGGAAGTTTCTTTATCATCTCCATAGCTTTTTTCCCGTCCAACTTGTCTATTTGTTTATCAAAATCATTGAAGCCAAAGTCGAAACCATTATCCATTAGAGCATTGAGGGATGTTGGTTTATTTTTTCTATACTCGTCTACTATTAGGTCATTCAATATGTGGTACAGAAAACTTTTCATCATTACTATTTTTCCACCACGAACCATATATTTCCATGTTTTTATAAAAGCATCTTGCACAGTATCTTCAGACAAAACTTTATCGTGTAGTTTGAAGAAAGAGTATTTGTTTAGATCTTTTGCATAGTTTTTGTGAGCTGTTTCTATTAATTTTTTCTGCACATTCTCTTCTTTTTTATTCATTAACATTAAAAAACTTTTGGGATATTTATTAATTTAAATATCACAAAATTTTTGACCGCTTACTATATTTAGAGCCTTTTAGTTAGTAGGGCTATTTGATATAGGTATTTTAGTGTTTTGCTGTAGCTCTTAAAATTTTACAGTTAAGATTACAGGAGGGGGAATAGTTGAATACTATTTTTAGTGTATCACAGTGGGGGATAATAGATGCTGCAACTATGTAGTGATTTTAACGGCATAAGTAGTATGAATAAAGAAATAAACACAGAAAATGGCGACAGCAAAGGTTATGCTGATGTTTTGTGGGAGGAAAGTTGGACATATATCAAGACTGTTGTAGACACAGTTAGAGAACCTTTTTTGGTTTTAGACAAGGATCTTTGTGTAATGGCCGCAAATCAATCCTTCTATCAAACATTTCAGGTCGAGCAGAAAGAAACAGAAGGTAAGCTCGTATATAAGTTGGGAAATGGTCAGTGGAATATTCCCTCATTAAAGAAACTTTTAGAAAACATTTTACCGAAAAATTCATTTTTTAGAGGTTTTGAGGTTAAACATAATTTCCCACTGATTGGAAGAAAAATTATGATATTAAATGCGCGTCAGATATATCACGATAGGGAAGATGGCAAAAGATTTCCACCTATTATACTTCTGGCTATGGAAGATGTAACCGATATTATGGATGTAGCAGATATGCTCGCAAGGCGAACCGGGCAGTTCGAGAAGAGTATGGCAGATAGGACTAACAAGATGGAGCTAAAAATAAAAATTCTATAAAAAACGATAAGGAATTTTAAAGGAAAGTAGTTTTCGTTGTAATGCAATTTGTTTGTGTTCGGCTTAGATGGTGTTACTAGCAGTTTGGTTTCCAGTCTTTATATTACAGTTCAGGCTATTCTAGAATTTATCTTTATCTTGCTTTTCACAGCAGTAAAATTATTCAGAACTAGATCCTGTATTAATAAAAAACTATAAGCCAAATATATTAAATACAAAAACCGCTCACAAGGCGTTTTTTGTTTTGTTGGCGAATATGCCAAATTAAGTTTGTTTGATACTATTCTGCTTGGAGGCTGGTCATGAACATAGGACAGAAACACACCTACGTCGGCCAGTTTTTCGAGGAAATTGGTTGTACGATAATGGGTGGAATGCTTACGCGTGATGAAAGGGGGGACTTTTTTCTACCGAAGTCAAAAACTGGGATAGAAGTAAAGGGTTCAACCTTTCAGTCCTCGTACGGTTTTCGTCTGAGTTTGCAACAGATAGAGCAATACGAATCTAGAGTGCTGTCACACGAGGTTGAGAGTTGTTGGTACATGCTTTTTGCATACAGAAACCGCTCTTTGCGAATTGGAGAAGGTAATAAAAGAATCACGGAGCTTTCTCAACATAGATCATCTCGTTCCATTAGTGCCTACCTTTCTTCTGCGGTAAAGTGGGCAGTTCTGGTTGATATGTCTATAGTCTCTCGTTGGAAAGAAACACTACCGAGGCAGAAAAAAAGCATCATGGGTCATCTTGGTATGGTGACTGTGGATGTTAAATGCTCTGTATTAGAGGAAATTCTTGAAAAAAGGCTAGCGTCTCACTTGGTTGAGATAGGTCTTAATCCGCAGGATTACAGGAGGCTTACATTCGATGTAAAGGGATACTCTTCAGCAGAGTTCCCTGTGACTGCTGTTCTTTTGGTTGAACAAGCTTTGACACTTCGCAAGATGCTGAAGAGTAGAGGTCTTGTTGCTCATTTAGAATCCGTATAACCGTCGCTGGCAATGGCTAGCGACGGTTTCGTGCTTATTTGCACTTTTCGCAAAGACACTTTCCGTTTTTAAAGTATTCGTCAAAGTATTCCTTTCCGTAATCATAGTTTAACTCTTCTCCAGCTAAAATTTTCTTTTTTGAAAAAATGTATATTCTGTTTTTGTATTCTTCTATTTCGCAATTTGGTTTGCAGGAGTGGTTTATATATTTGGCTGTATTTTCTGGGATATAGCCGTTTATCATTCCATTTTTACCAACACCAAAAAGATACTTACTCTTTATCGTGTACTGCTCCTTCTCTGGAACTATTTTCCCAATGTATTCGATAAGGCAAACACCTTTTGGTATATCTTGTTCAGCAAAAAGACCCTTACCAGAGACTCCTCGTTTTACTTTCAGTTTGTAGATTCCTGTTGAATATTTAGATTTAGTCGGCATTTTATTTTGAATTTACAAAGGTAGATTATATATTAGTTTTAGTATAAACAAAATGTTTGCACGAGGCGAAGCCCTGCGCAAAGACGAAATGATAGTTGCATAAACAACAAAGCCCACATGGTGCGAGACTGTGTTGTCTTGCTTGGTGTGGGCACGGAGTAAGATTCGCGTCAGGTGGTAGTTTCGCTCTTCAACCGAAGAGCCTTGTATTGAGTCTCGATTCTGAGGGTGATTTCGGCGAGTACCTTTGGAAATGGATACTCATCATCCATCTCGATATCGTCCCTTGTTGGGTCGAGATTGGAGAAACTTTTCGATTTTCCCGAAGTAACTCTCACTCAAGTCGATCATTTATTAGACTCATAAAACAGAGAACCGCCCACCAAGAGCCGATGAGCGGTTCTGTAGTGAGCGGTTAGTAGCGACTAGAACAGGCCGTGACGGACTTCGGCACCCTCGTAGACCCCCAGCCAGTCCTCGGTGATGAACCAGGACGGGACGTGAGACTTTTCGAGAGTGCCTTCTTCCTTCAGGATGCGGTAGGCCCACACGCAGTGCTCTTCCGAGCCGCGTGCGACATGACCTTCTCTGGGATTACGAGCCTCGGGCCAGGGCGAACGACGACCGATCTCGTTGAGACGGTTGTGTGTGCATTTCATCGGAGCACGGAAGCCGCCGCTGATCTCGACGTACTCCTTGTCGAGACCGAGAGCCGCGCGCAAGAGCTTGGTGAGCTCTTCCATACCGATTGCCGACCGCAACTTGGTGGAGATCAGACGGATCACCATTTCACGGCCGACCGCGTAGAATGGATGCTTTACGTGGTTCCAGCTCGTGCCGAAGTTACTGCCGTGCCGATTCGCCTGCGCGGCCTTCGGGCAGTAGATACTCCGCACGGCCTGATGGCCGATGTAGGCGTCGGTAGCTCCGTTGACCATGCCGACCGCTTTCCATCCGTTCATCACGGGATGGTAAGACGGAACGACATGCAGATCCCAGCTTTTGACCGTCGGGACACTCTGGCTGTTCCAGAAGATGAAGTGATTGGGCTTCGTGACCGTGAACCGCAGAGTCATTTCATTTTCGAAGATGACGCGTTGCGGAACCAGGCTGTACTGGAGATTCGGGACGCCGACCTGGAAGACGGCAGCCTTGATCGCCTCGTCGGCGGTCTTGTGGATCGCGACGATGACATCCACCTGCAGGTGGCGAAGCTCCCTGACGATCGTCTCGCGGTCGAGCTGCTGGATCTTCTCGGGGATGAGCCCGAAGTCCATCAGACGATATGAGTCGCTAGTGGTGAGTCTGTTTTCGTGATACTCGGCAACCATCAGACCACCCATCGCGGGCACCCTGCGGTTCTTCACGAACTGCTGTGCATGCGATGCCGCGAGGCGAAGCACTTGCAGCTGGATGTCGTCGGAAGAGTCGGCATAGAGCACGATCTCGTCGACCTGTTCGCTGTAGTCCAGATGGATCTCCGCAACGGGCGTTTTGCCCTTGTAGATGATCCATACGCGGCCGCTGATCTTCAGTTTCAGTGTCATTTCGAACCCTTTCGTTCGCTAGTGTTGTGAGGATCTATTTCCGATTTTATTATATATTAAAACGACATAAAAGTCAATATGTCAAAAATAAGTTTGGACGTCCAGTAAGTTGCACGAGGCGAATCCTCGCGTAATACTCAAAACACCTCAACTACTCAATAGTTCCAGCGCCAAAGCAACACAATGTTTACAAAATATTTGGTGAGTTTTTGGATTCCCAGTGCAATTCCACTTCAACCCAGTTTCAGATGCAATAAATTCGACTCGTCGTTTCGAGCCCCCACCTTCAATAACTCTTCCATCCAGTCCGCCAACCCATGCCTCCACTCGATAATCTCCAGACTCAATAATCTTTACTGCACCCCTGTCTTTTATAGCCTCTCCATAAATAATATTTGAGGGTATGGAGTTTTTATCAATAAAATCTCGTGATATTAGTTGCGAAATTAATTGAGATTTTTTCATAAGTAGATTATAGCAAAAAAATTCTGTTTTCAGCTCCTAACACAAACTAGTATCCATCAGTTTGTTCCCACAACACAAAAAACGCTACTGGGGCGTTTTTTTTGGCTCCTCTTGAGTTGCGCAAGGCGAGGCCTAGAGCAACTCATTAAAGCAAAACCCGCGCGACTGCACGGGTCGTGCGGTCGAGCGGGGGCTAGGCTCTGAGTTTTCAGAGCAACTCCTTCACTTTATCGATATTGTCCGTACCCTGTTCTTGCTACAGGTTCGGGAAGAAGATGTTGATTGGCACTGCGTTGCCAGGAATACACGGGAGAACCATACCGATCTTGTGCTTGTCATTGGTGGGCACGATCACTGCCGTCAGTGTCTTGCAGGAAGCCCAATCGGGTCCTGATGCCGTAAGCTTCCGTCCAAGGCTCAGGGTCTGATGTCCCGCCGCCGGTCCGGCATAGTGTGTGCCGATTCCTTCGATAACCAGGGAACCTTCGGGGAACTGTTCCTTTGGGGTGGCACCTGACAGATGCCATTTGCGCCAGAAACGCGGGTCTCGTACCTTGCTCTGATTCATTTGGATTCTCCACGGCTGGGTTTGTATTTCTAGAAAAATATTATCATGTTTATAGTATTTGTCAATTAGTGGCTCCTCCTGTGAAAAGAAGTTATAAAGTTCTTTACATACCCGAGGTGAAGCCTCGCGCAAAGACTAAATCCTACCTTTTTCTTGTGGTGAAGAAATTATACTGTTAAATAGTTCTTGGGAAATATACTTTGGAACATAAATAGCTCCACTTGATTCGATGTTTCTACTAAAAGCTCGTAAATGGTTACGTGAGCCTTTTTGTAAGTTTTTATAAACTTGGAGAATATCTGACTTTCTTGTATTAGAAATAGCATCGTCAAGATCATTTATATCGAGGTCCTCAATAGTTGCTCCCACTATCAAAGCGTCTAATGATGACTTTTCACCTTGTGTTATTAAATCATTATATAATTTCTGAATGACAGGGGAAGTAAATACTCCAATAGATTCATTAGCTGAAGGATCCTCTATTTCATAACGAATCAATAAGGCTTTGACTGCATCTGTGTGTGTTTGTTCTGAATTAGCGATGTTGGAAAAAATATTTAATTTCCACTTGTTACCTAGGGTTGTATATACGTCTCTAGCAAGTTTTTCTTCTTCTCTCATAAAGATTAACCACTTTCTCTCATCTGTCGTCAATCCTAGGTTGGAGTCAGTATTTGTCACTTTTTCTACTACGTACATGTCTCCTGGATCAATAACGTATGCGTCTTTTGTATTATTTGATGTTTTGTAAACTAGAAAACTAATGATAATTAAAATAAACAATATGACCAACAGAGTGTATTTTTTCATGCATACATTATATCACGCATCTAAAATGCCAGATAAACAATTGATAACTATGTAAATTGAATAAAATTGTTATGGTCATATATTCTTTACGTAATTAAACGCTTATTACAACGGCATATTGTACGTTAGATTATATAAATAATATAAAATTAAAAAATGAATACACAACACGATGATCACATAAAGGAACAAGAGGCACTTGGGAAAACCCAAGAAAAAGAAACAGAAGAATTACGAGAAACACAAAAAGCAGAAACAGATAAAGAAAAAACTGAACTTGAAAGCCAAGCAGAAGATGCACGTGCAGACAAAGAAACTGCTGAAAATGAGGCCATAGAAAAAGGTGTTGAAGAAAAAAGGTTAGATAATGAAGCCAAATCATTGGCATAAAAACTAGTTTTTAAATTTACTTCACGCAACGCAAAAAACGCCACAAGGCGTTTTTTACATGCGCGAGGCCTAGCTTCGCGTATTAATAAATATTATTATCCTGTTACTTAACTCTCTTTAACTAATACAGAATTAAGCGTCTTGTTTACATGGAACTCCACTTTCTCTCTAGAAACACTAATATTGATATTTTTAGAATATTTTTTAGGAATATTAGCTAATTCTTTTTGAAGACTATCCTCCGCAAAAATAAGTTGTTTGTTTGTTAAAATAAGTGATGATTCGTCAAGATACATCTTGATAGCTTTTCTAGCAATATTAGTCTTACCATCTTTGTATTCTAATTTTACTTTGTATACAGAACCATCAATCTTAATTTGATCAATTTGATTTATAATTTCTACTTCATTAATTACTGAAATACTTTTAGAACTTACTATTTCTTCGTCATTAAAATTAAATTTTTTCATCCATAAATTGTATATATTAAAATATAAACTTAAAAAAAGAAAAGCTGTCAGGGTTGGAACTATTAGGTGCTTAATATGCGCCCAGATTCGTCTGGTATAGGTAATAATTTTACTACTTTGATGTATATAATTTCTATCATGTTTTTTAAGAAAACTGGTAGCGTAATAGATGTATATCATATACCACACTGCCACATACAAAGACCACAACAACAACATAGACATTTGAATATTTAGCAAATACTCCTTTCTTAAAATAAGCACATATGCGAGAGAGATAATATAAGTACTAGTTAATATAATTCCAATACGCATAGCCACACGAAACTCTTTAGATACACCATTTAGTGCAACTCCAGCAGGGTGCCACAAAAGCTGTCTTTTTCTTGGCATATCCAAAAAAATCGTATAGAAGTAAGTAAAAATATTATTCATAGCAGCTAATTTACTACCCATTTTAGGTCTATGATTCCTCATTAATACAGGCATTACAAATAACTCATACAATAATTTTGGTATAAATAATATTGAATTATAAAGAGCAATCGTATTCGGTTGAAATGCAATTAGAGCAATAAAATGAAATACAAGTATCGGTGTTAAAGCTTCAGAAATATAATAAAGCGGATTCATAAGATATATTATCTTACCCATCAATCCAATTTTTGCTTTTATATAATAATCGAATAATATCTGTAAAGATCCAGAACACCACCTATTATGCTGACGAAAATAATCTTGCAAAGTATCAGGACTTGTACCAATGCTGACAATTAAAGGAATGTACTTTACTTTGTAACCACCCCTTGTAATAGATAATCCTGTTCGTACGTCTTCTGTGCCCCAAACTTTAGGTGTTCCTCCTACTGACATAATCGCAGCTCTCCTGTATACAGCACTTGTTCCAACACAAATGGCGGCATCAAATCTATCTCTTGAAACTTGATCTAGACTATAGAATTCTTCTACTATATTTCCACCACCAAATTCAATTGGACTACTTTCATGCTTCTCTTTTGTCTGTTCAAAATACTGAGGTGTTTGTAAAATACCGATTTTAGAATTAGATAGAATATATGGCATACAATGATATAAAGCATCAGGAATAGGAATAAAATCAGCATCAAGAATGAAAGCAAACTCTTCTCCATTTGAGTGATCCCACCCATACTGTAGATTTCCAGATTTTTTATATTCACCCTTATTTGGTCTACTTAAATATTTAACTTTATACTTTTTAGATAACAACTCTATTTCAGAATTGCCTTTATCATCTAATATATATACATTCCTATTTTTATAATATAAATTGTTTACTCCGATTAGTGTTTTTTCAAAAACATCTTTACTTTCTCCACAATATGGTAAAAATACAGCAACAAGAGACTCTTCATTTTTTTGCCAAAACTTCTCTACAAAATCTATGTGTTGTTTTTTTGAAAAACCGGGGTATATAGTACGTAGAAAATTACGCAGTAAATGATTAAAGAATAATAATAATGCAATAGGACCAAATATAATCCAGTACCACGTACTCAACGAAAGAAAACGAACAAACCCGATTCCGGCAATAACAGTAGAAATAAAGCCTAATAGTCCAACAAATCTATACTTCCAAGGACTCTCTTGTGTATATAAAAATGGATTAACGTGTTGTAACTCCTTTATTTCAGTCATTATATTTTTTATTTATTTAAGAATCTATTCAACTAAGCACAATATAAACGTTATAGTTTTTACACTGAATATCATGATAAGTCAACAGGCATAAATATTATTTATTCACAAACAATATTTTTGTGGCTCTCATTGGCAATCTCCAGTCTGGGTTACCCAGACCTTGCTCCCAAATAGCTTGAGGATCTTGCGTATTTAAGTAAATAAAGCCCAATAGTTTTTTATAATTTTTAAGATCTTTCATCATCCACCCAAGCCATTCTAATTTATAATCATCTGTACCGGTTACTCCCATCTCTGAAATCAATACCGGTTTTTTATAATTTTTCACACGATCATATCTTGGTTGAAAAATTTCTTTAAATGATCTCTTGTGGCCTACATACTTCTCATCATATTGATCAAAGCTATATATTGATAAACCTATAATGTCTACATACTCATCACCAGGCCAATATTTCTCTAGACCAACCTCACCAGCAGGTGACCAAACGAATCTAAACTTTTTTCCTTGTTCCCTACAAATATCAACAAAACGCCTGTATGCATTGATATATAGCTCGGGTGTGCCGTTTGTCCATGGATATCTCGAATTATTGAGTTCCATCTCGTGACCCCAACGTACATAAACAAGTGAATCGGATTTAGATAATATACTACATATTTCTCTCGAAAAATCATCATACTCACCTAAAATAATTGCTTCTAGTAAAGCATCATTATTTTTATATCTAAACCCAACTGGTTTTGGCCAAGGCTCAAGAGTAATTAAAAGTGTTCGATGTTTACTAATCACATCATCTAACATTGAAACAACTAAATTTTTATCTTTATTCCATGCAAAATAACTAGATGTAATTGTTATTTTATTCTCGTCAGTAAAATAATTCTCAGGATCATGAAAACCTATAATTTTAGGTTTATCAAAAATGTATTTATTATAAATAAATATGAATACTACTATGATTATAAAAAGTAGAGTTAATATTTTTACTATTCTACTTATCTTCATTAATGGTAGTATGTGTAAAAAACAGAGTATAGTCAACTAAATAAACTCTATCCTTAAAACACTATAATTATCCCGTACTATGCATTTTGTGTCCAACATTGATTTGGAAAGAGTTCATTGGCGATTATAATCAAAAAATTTTGAACTGAAAAAACGCCATAAGGGCGTTTTTCTGGCTCCGCGGGTAGGGATCGAACCTACGACCAGCCGCTTAACAGGCGGCTGCTCTACCACTGAGCTACCGCGGAATGTTTTACTCCACCATAAGAAATAGCGGAATATAAGAGATAATATCAAAAAT
>JACCDT010262711.1_pt1 | contig 14153 bp, 11 predicted proteins | sample 7446291 | NCBI WGS metagenome assembly JACCDT01 (sample SAMN15323446, study PRJNA562643) | freshwater metagenome | isolation source: river surface water | place: USA:Blue River Watershed | collected 2017-08-17
ACCTTCTTGCCTGAAATTGGCTTGATGCCTGCAAGTGGAGCTAGATCCTGTGTTGATGAGTTACCTGAGCGGAAAACATACTTGTTCGCTGCTGATGTAACGAGGTCATTCTTTGCAGGACCTGAGATGTACAGAACCTTGTTCTGCTGTGCAAGAGGAGCAAGTGTTAGTGCAACACCTGAAGAAGCGGTACCTGTAATGATCTTTGTACCGTTACCAACCATCTCCTTGAAAGATGCGGTTGCTGATGCTGGATCTGCTCCATCATCCTTTGATGTAACTACAAGCTTCTGGCCATTGATTGCCATCTTTCCGCCTGTGTAGTACTTCAGACCCCACTCAAGACCTTCATTGAATGCAATGCCGTATGTTGAAAGTGGGCCAGATGTTGAAGTGATAACTCCAATTTTGATATCAGCAGCAGCCTGAGCTGGTGCCATGCTTGGTGCTAATACTGCAAGTGACAGTACCGCAACACCTAAACGGGTAAGTGAGCGCTTGCTCATCAATTGTTCTCCTCATCGAGTTGTTAGGTCCGCGATCGTCGGACCATCTTGTGCGCAAATCTAGAGGGTGGGACGGGCTACTAGGAAGTTCTGAAGGTTTCGATTTGGTTACGTTTTCCAATAAAAGTCGATTTTAAGTGGCAACCCCCATTCGTGGGTTGGTTTTCAGCGGAGTCACAGGCACACTTGCACCATGTCATTACCAACACAACGCATTCTGGTTCCTGTTCGCGGTGGCGATTTAGCGGTATTTCAATACGGAAATGGTTCCGGGGAACCGGTTCTGTTAGTTCATGGAGTTACCTCCTCTAACCGCGCCTTCCAATTATTTGCCGATGCACTTATTGCTCGAGGTAAAGCTCCCTTTGCTGTTGATCTGCGAGGGCGTGGAGATTCAAATTCCTTGCCAGCGCCATTTGGAATGAAACAACATGCAGAAGATATGGCAGCGGTAATTGATCACTTTGGTTGGAACAAGCCAGATGTCATTGGTCATTCCATGGGTGGTTTTGTGACAGCAGCCTTAGTTGGTTTGTATCCAGACAAAGTTGGAGAAGTGGTCTTTGCAGATGGCGGTGTTCCACTTCCTATGCCACCAGGAATGACCGTTGAACAAATTATGCCTTTTGTGCTTGGACCTGCGATGACCCGCCTTGCGATGGAGTTTGAAAATCATGAGGCGTACCGAAATTACTGGAAGCCTCAACCAGCTTTTGTTAAAGGTTGGAGTCCTGTTCTAGACGAGTATGTTGATTATGATCTTCGTGGAAGAAAGGCGGCAACGAATCCTCAAGCTGTTGAAGAGGATTCACGTGATTTGTTTGGCGATGATCTGATTGTTAAATCTCTACAGGGTTTGAAAAAGAAATCAATTTTCATAAAGGCAGAACGAGGATTGCAAAATGAAGAGGGCGGTTTATATCCAATGGCTGTGCTGGATATGGTTTTGCCTTCTTACCCAATGCTTCAACTGGAGTTCTTGGCCGATTGCAACCACTATGACATGTTTCTTGAAGCTTCCGGTGCCGAAAAGGTTGCTCAGCTAATTTACGGAGATAAGTAATGACCCTTTCTGGAAAGCGCGCACTAATCACAGGATCATTCCAAGGAATTGGGCTGGGAATCGCAACCTCGTTAGCCGCCGAAGGTGCCTCAATAGTTCTTCATGGCTTGGCAGATGAAGCAACTATTGCCAAGGCTGAAAAGGCTGTAATGGATGCGGGAGCTGCAAAGGTTGAAAGTTATGTCTCAGATCTTCGTGATGTTGCTGCAACTGAAGCGCTGATTACAAAGATTCTGGCAAATGGTCCAGTAGATATTTTGTGCAACAACGCAGGGATTCAGCACACTGCAACGATTGAAGAAATGCCTCGCGAAAAGTGGAATGACATCATCGCCATCAATTTGACCTCGTTTTTTGACACCATGCGCTTGCTTCTGCCGCAGATGAAAGAGCGTGGATATGGGCGTGTAATTAACACGGCTTCTGTACATGGATTAGTTGCATCAGCTGCAAAGGCTCCATATGTTTCAGCAAAGCATGGAGTCATTGGTCTAACAAAGGTTGCGGCTCTTGAGTATGCAGCCGTAGGCAACGGTGTAACTGGTGGAGTTACCGTTAATGCTATTTGTCCTGGCTGGGTTGAGACCGCATTAATTGAACCGCAGATTCAAGCCAAAGTAGATCTTCATAATGGTGATCGCGCTAAAGGAATAGCCGATTTATTATCTGAAAAACAACCATCTCGTCGTATGTCTACTCCTGAAGAGATCGGTGCAATTGCTGTTTTTTTATGTTCACGCGCCGCACACAACATCACTGGTGCTGCAATTCCTGTAGATGGTGGTTGGACCGCTCAATAACATCTACAAAAAATTGAAAAGAAAAGCGGGGCCAGATTTCTCTGGCCCCGCTTTTACTACCCTCGATTTACAGAAGGCGATGTCTTAGTTATCGCCGTATGACTTCAGCCATGGAGCGCGAATTCCCTTATCGATAGAGAGGCTGCCAGCTTTACGAACTGCTGTGTACAACGCTCCACCTGAAGGTAGCTTTCCAGTGCTTGATGCTTGAACCAATGACTTGGCAACAAGCACTAGCTGTGCTGATGTGAAGTTACAGTGATTTGTTCCTTGTGCTGCTGGAACAGATGTGATTGGAGAGCCCGCTTCATTGAACTTTGTATAACCCTTTTCAGGAGTTATGTTCCAAAGCATCAAAAGCTTATTTGTAGGGTTCTTGTAATCACGTGTTGATTGGTATGCCTTAACTGCTGCAGCCTTCTCAGCTGCATACTGCTCTGCGTACAAATCAACTAGACGCTGTGACGCACCAGCTGGAGTAATTGGATCAGCGATACCAACCATGAGAACAGTTGGCACATTGATCTTTCCAGTGTTGACATGAAGTGTCTTCATCTTTGCAACAGCTGCTGCATTTGCAGTTGCACGTGGTGCACCTGGGTTAGCAGGTGAGAGTGCTCCAAGAAGAGCATCGATCACTGTGTTGCCTGAAAGAGCAGCGTTGTAAATAACACGCTCTCCATCGATGCGAGCTGCGTAATCTGTCTTTGTGTTATCAAAGATTGCTCCGCCAACTTGGTTCTCAACATCTTGTGTTGCAAGAACAGCAAGTGCTGCAGCATTTGTTCCGTTTTCTAGGATTGCAAGTGCTGGGCTAAGAGCCAATGGGAAGGTCAACTTCAAAGCACCATCTGGACCTGAGATTGAGTCAAAGTGTGCAGATTGTGTTGGAAGTCCTGCCATTAAACCAAGTAACAACAATGCGCTACGTGATGGAACACCAGCTGCGGCTAATGCTTTACCAGTTGCAGATGAGGTATCTGGCCATGCACCAGTTGCTAGCGCTGCTTGCAACTTGCCCATAACTGTAAAGACCTTACCTAAGTCAGCGTATGACTCTGCAACACCAGCAGCTCCTGCTGAGTAGTTTCCGCCCTTGATCGTTGGATCAAAGAGAACCTTTACTCCCCATAGGAAATCTCCAGCCATGGTTAGCTGTGGTGCGATGTTGTCTGCCATACACATTGGTGCAACTGCAGAAACAAGCTCTGGGTGCTTTTCAGCAAGGCCCTGAGTGATTACGCCACCAAGAGATGATCCCCATGCAACAACCTTTGTTGTCTTTGGGAACTGCTTCTTGAATGTGTCGATTAGCTCAACATTTGTCTTGATCGCTGAATCTGGATTCCAACCTTGACGAGCAAAGCCTGAACCTACGATCGCAACACCCTGACTAAAGAAGTACTTAGCAACATCCGCATTTCCACCAGGAACTGGCTCCGGTGTATTGGTGATCTTGTATCCACCAATAAGAGGAATTGCTGCAGGGATATCTACGTTGTAACGGTATCCGTGTGAGTACAAAGCAACTGTTCCGTTGAAGTTTGCTGGAACCTGCATTGCATATGGAGCACCATCTGAAGTCACACCAACGCATGACTGGATTGGACTCTTGCCATCACACGCAGGTGCTGCATTAGCAACTGTTGGTGCTGTGACTAGAACTGTTGTTACAAGTGCTGTAACTGAAAGAAGCGAGAGAATTCTTACTTTCTTCATTAGTTAGGTAATCCCTTCGCTGGCATTGCAGGACGCTTGTATGTTGACTTAACAACTGGACCAGATCCTGAATCGGTTGTATATGTGACATAAGTTCCACCGATTGGAGAAAGATCTCCAGTTGGTGAGTACTTTCCAACCCAGTAACCGGTTAGTCCAACGTGGCTAGTCTTTGAGTATCCAGCTGGAACCAATGCAGAGTTTGCAAATGTTGCACCCTTGCTATCGATCGCTGCTAGAAGTGACTTACGTGTTGGGTTTGCACCAGCTGCCTTGAGAGCCTGAGCTGCCATGAATGCTGTGTTCATTCCGAGCAATACATTGAGATCAAATGCTGATCCAGGTACTGCCTTTGCGTAGATATCTGAGAAGAACTTTACGTACTCATCCTTCATATCTGTTGTTGCTGGAACTGGTGAGAAACCAATAGCGTTGTAAAGCACGCCAGCTGGGACTCCCGTTGCCTTAATTGTTGTTGCATCTCCACCGACTGAGCCCAGCATCCACTGTGGTGCGTACTTGAGCTGTGCGGCAACTCCGAGCATTGCAGATGTCGCGCTTGAAACACCGAACAAGATAACAACATCAACTTCTGCTGCCTTGAACTTAGTGATCCAGCCCGCTGCTGCAGCTGCGTTCTGTGAGCCTGATGCGTAAGGAACCTTAATTGCGAAGTTAGTTCCGGCTGCCTTAAATCCTGCAAGAGCATCTGTACCGAAGTCATCATCCTGGTAGAGAAGACCGATCTTCTTTCCAGCGAAGTTTTCCTTGATGTACTCGCCCATGATCTTTGCTTCCATGATGTATGAAGGCAAAACTGTGTAAGTAGTTGGGTACTTCTTTACATCTGCGAATCCGCTAAATCCTGTGTTAACAAACAACACTGGAACACCGCGACGGGCAGGGTTAACAGATGATGCAACCGCCTTAACATTCGCAGTTCCTAGAGGTGCGAGAAGTGCCATGACCTTATCCTTGAGGATTAGTTCATTTGTCTTTGCAACCGCTTCAGTTGGGACGTAACGATCATCCTTAACAACGAGGGTTACCTTGCGACCATTGATTCCACCATTTGCATTGAGGTAATCAAAGTACGCCTTTGCTGCACCTGGAATCTTGTTGTAACCAAGTGATGCTGTACCTGTCATTGGAAGAGTCATACCCAGTTTGATCTGTGTTGAGCTCACTCCAACTTCAGCCGCTTGTGCAGGAATAGCTGTTGAGGCTAATCCGACAATGGCCAGTACCGCTGAAGCTGTAATCAGCTTGCGACGGTTCAGTGCTTTCATGTGTTTCCTTCCATCGAGGGTGTATTACGAGAGTTACTGCTTGTACTGCTAACTGCTTGTACTGCTTAGTGCTTGTCCTTCTTTGAACTTGCGTGCTGTGCTGCATGTTTTGCTTTGCGAGCGCGATGTTGTTCAACTGGGCCATTTGGAACAAAGAGCACAGTCAAAATCAACAAACCACTAACAATCAAACCTGGCAGATTTGTTGTAACGCTCTCAGAGCTACCGAGGCGGTGAGCCACCACATCGGCGATCTCTGGGATTGCTACCAAAACCACTGCGCCAATAATGACCCCTCCGAGGGTGGTTATGCCAGAGAGAACCGCTCCCGTTAGAAGAGAAAATGAGAGGGCGAGCGGGAATGCGCTGGGGGAAACGGTGCCAATGGTCATAGCCAGCAGAGCGCCAGCTAACCCCGCGATACCTGCACTAATGGTGAAGGCTAAAACCTTAGAACGGGCTGTGTTGATTCCCGCTAATTGAGCTGCGACCTCATTGCCTCGACCCGCTCTCCATGCACGACCATAGGCAGAGTTCAAAAGATTTCTAACTACCCACATGGAGATCAATGCAGCAAGAGCTGCGATCCAAAAGAACCATTTGTATTGGGTGAAATCTTCACCCAATGCAAGTGGTGGGAACCCAACATCAAAAAGCAAACCTTGTTCTCCACCAAGTACGGCAAATTGATTTGCAAGAGAAGGAAGTCCAATTGCAAGGGCCAAGGTTGTACCCGCTAAATATGGTCCAGATAATCGCGCAGCTGCGGCACCTAACAGCGCACCACCGATTGCTGCTGCTAATACAGCGACAACAAAACATAAAATAATTGGAAGATTAAACTCAATGCGTAGTACAGCAGCGGCATATGCGCCAACAGCCATTAATGCACCATGACCCAAAGAGACTTGACCTGAATATCCCGTCAATAAAATAATTGAAGAGATCGCAATGACATACACCGCGATCGTCGCGCCTTGATAAACACGAAGCTCATCAACCATTCCGCTGAGGAAATAGAGAACAACCCCACCAAGAATAAACATTGGAAGGCGTGTGCTTTCTTTCTTGGCTTTATGCACGTCGACCCGCCTTTACTCCGATAATTCCCTGAGGTCGAATAAACAAAACAATGAGCAAGATAATAAATGGAGCAATAAAGAAGAGACCGCTGCTCACATACATCAAGACAAATGAGATTGTTATTCCTAAGAACAATCCACCAAGTACAGCTCCGAGCAAGCTGTCTAAGCCACCAATAACCGCTGCGATAAACCCTGAAACTAGAAGTAATGAGAACTCAATTGAATCTGGTGAGAAGTTTCCATTTCCATTGACGGTTTGGAATAAGCCAGCGACCGCACCTGCCGCTCCTGCTAAGGCCCAGCCGAGGGTGCGGACAGAATCAACTCTGACACCCGAAAGACGTGCAATCTCAGGAGCGTGCGCTGAAGCTCTTAAAGCAAGGCCCAGGTTGGTTTTTTGGAAGAGGATGGTGAGCAGAATCAATAAGACCGCAACTACCACTAAAACCAAGAGTTTAAGTGGGGAGAAAACCAAGGTGGAGCCGTTGATCGTAAATCCATTGTTGGAAATTGGGGCGACGATTCTTAGATCTTGACCACCCCAGATCATGCTGATTACTGAACGAATAACACCCAGAAGTCCAAGGGTTGCAATGATTGGCGCGACTCCTGCAATAGGACCAGATGAAGCGTGCTTAACAAGTAAACGCATCAAAATTAATTCAACTAGTGCTGCGAATAATGCGCCACCGATCATTGCTACTGGAAGTGCCACCCAGAATGAACCAATCCGAGAAACTGCTTCATATCCAAAGTAGGTAGACAAGAGCGCCATTCCGGCTTGAGCAAAGTTAACAACACGAGTACTACGCCATACCAAAACAAATGCAATCGCCATTAACGCATAGATAGATCCAGCGGTTATGCCAATTAATAATGTGTTCAGTAGTTGCATGATTAGTACCCCAAGTATGCAGCGCGCACTGCAGGGTCTTCAATCAACGCTTGTGCATGATTGACCGCAACAACTTTTCCAAGGTTTAAAACGATTCCAAGATCTGCGATCTTTAAAGCACCCATTGCATTTTGCTCAACCAACAAAACAGTTAATCTCATCTCAGTTGTGAGATCTCTGATGGTTTGAAAAATCTGTTCAACAACAAGTGGAGCTAAACCTAATGATGGTTCATCTAACAATAAAAGTTTTGGCTTAGACATAATTGCACGGCCAATAGCTAACATCTGGCGTTCTCCACCAGACAAGGTGTCTGATCTTTGTGAAATCCGCTCCCCTAGGCGCGGGAAAATAGTGACAACTTGATCTAAAGACTCTTTCATCTCTTTGCCATTTTTACGCCAGATGGCACCGAGCTCTAGATTTTCTTTGACAGTTAATTCAGGAATTACCGACTTGCCTTCGGAAACATGTGAGATACCTAGGCGAACTAACTTTTCAGGCTTCACGCCGGTAATGGTCTGACCCATCCAATTAACTACACCGCTCGTTGGTTTATTGAGGCCAGATAGTGCGCGAAGCAAGGTTGTCTTTCCCGCACCATTTGCGCCAATAATGGCTGCAAGTTTTCCGGTGGGTACAGCAAGTGAGACCTGGTTTACCGCGCAGATTGCGCCATGGTGAACCGTTAAATTGGAGACATTAAGCGACATGGTTGCTTCCTGTTCCAAGGTAAGCAGCCATCACAGCAGGATCGCGACGTACAGTTTCAGCATCGCCGCTTGCGATAACTTCACCAAAGTTGAGAACGTACAACTTGCTACATACCGACATCACAACATCCATGTGGTGCTCGACAAGTAGCACTGACATATCTGCTGTTAAATTCTTAATGAGTTGGTTCATCCACTCAATATCTTGTGAACCTAAACCACCTGCCGGTTCGTCAAGCATCAAGATTGTTGGTTCGCTGACAAGTGCTCGAGCGATTGCAACACGTTTTGTATCTGGATATGACAAGGTATCTGCACGACGATGAGCAATACCTCCGGCATAGACACGTTCTAGTGCAACGCGTGCCTTATCGCGAATCTGGTTTTCATCTTTTCTATTTCGACCAATAGCCGCTGAAATTAATCCAGTTTGTGAAAGATGCTGCGCACCGATCATTACATTTTCAAGAACGGTTAGATCACCAAACAATCCAACTCCCTGAAGGGTTCGTGCAATTCCTAAATCAACAAGTTCATGTGGCTTTGGAAAATCACTCTTCTTTCCATTGAGATGAAAATCGCCTGAGTCAGGTGTAACTAAGCCACACAATGCGTTAAAGAGAGTTGTCTTGCCAGCACCATTTGGTCCAATTAAACCAACGACCTCATTCTTACCAATTTCTAGATAAACATCATGAAGAGCCCGAAGTCCGCCGAAGGAGACATTAACTCTCTCGACGTGCAGCGCTGCAGTGTTAGTAGACATGAGGTGCGTAGATTCTAGGCACACGGGGACCGATTCGTGTCACTATTTCATAATTAATGCTGCCGCTAGCGGTGCCCCAATCATCGGCGGTGTACTCACCTCTTGAGCCATCACCGAAAACAATCACCCAATCCCCAGAACTGGCGGTGGAGTCTGGACCTAAATCGACAACAAATTGATCCATCGATACACGACCAATAATGGGTGCTCTGAGCCCTTCGACAAATACGCCAGCACCCTGTGCCACACGAGGAATTCCATCGGCATACCCCATCGCTACAACACCCAGCTTGGTCTGCTTACTTGTATGTGCGGTCGCGCCATACCCCACAGGAGTATTTGCTGGAACAGATTTAACTAAATGTAGTTTTGCGCGAAGCTGCATTGCAGGCTTTAATCCGAGAGAACGGCTATCCCCCAAACTCTTTAAATCTGGAGTCAATCCATACAGAGAAATTCCAGTACGAACTAAGTCAAAGTGAGCGGCGGAATTTTTCAAGGTAGCAGCTGAGTTTGAAAGGTGCTTAATTTCAGGATTAACTCCGATATCTGCTAAATCTTTAACCATTTCATTGAAGCGTTTGAGTTGATCTGCATTTTGCTTTTCTTCTGGTTCATCGGCTCTGGCGAAGTGTGAAAAGACTCCCACAACCTGTACCTTTGAAAAATCTGATTTTAGAAACTCATCCCACTCATCAAGAAATCCGCCTCGGCTCATTCCGGTATCTAATTCAATATGAATACGGGGTTTGTTAGGTAGAGCAGAAACTTCTGTAAAAGCTGCAATCGAAGCAATAGCGATATCAATATCGTGTGCAACCGCTTGCTTAAAATCTGAACCTGGCGGAACCAACCAGGCAAGAATCGGAGCACGGACTCCATGTGTGCGAAGTTTTATCGCCTCTTCTAACAAGGCGACACCTAACCAATCCGCGCCAGCTCTTTCAGCGGCTAAACCAACTTCAACTAATCCATGTCCATAAGCATCTGCTTTCACAACCGCCATTAAAGGAGTGTGTGCTGGCCCTTTGAGCAGCGTGATATTTGCAGCAATACGATCTAAATCAACACGCGCCTCAGCTCTCATTAGTTGCGCTCCACAATCACCATTGCAGATGCAATACCTGCATCATGAGAAAGAGAAAGGTGTACTTCTGCGCCATCAACTAAATCTGCGATTTCGCCGCGGAATAGAAAGACCGGTTTTCCGCTCTCCAGGTTTACAACCTCTGCCTCTTGCCAGGACAGACCCTTGCCAGCGTCAAGCGCTTTTGCCAGCGCCTCTTTTGCAGCAAAACGTGCAGCTAGCGATGCGATTGGTTTGGTTTGCTCCGCTTCGGTAAACAGCTTCTGAGCTAGGCCTGGAGTTCTCTCCAAAGAAGCCTTAAATCGATCGATGTCTACAACATCAATTCCAATTCCATCGATCATTGTAAAAGTCTAGTGCAACTGGCTTTTAGAGGGAACATACCTATCGATAGCAATCACAGCCACAAGTAAAGCGCTTCCAATAAATAGCCCGCCCAACAGATCGCTAAACCAATGTGTATGGCGAATCAAAGAGACGGTACAAACCGTCAAAGAAATCAAAGCTACCCCTGCACTTGCAAGACGGCCCTGATAACGATCTACCTTCGCATACCTGTAAATCAAATAAGCAAGTATTCCCCAGGATAAAACCGCGTTAGAAGCATGCCCACTCGGATATGACATTCCGCCGGCATGTAATAGATCAAAACCATCACGAGGTTTGGTGCGACCTAAAAATAACTTGAATGTTCCAACAACTAAATTCAGGGACAGAAGAGAAACCATCGCTAAATTGAGTGGTCGCCAGGTTTTAAACTTGTATGCAATATATGAGGCGGCAATTAACAACACAGTTGCTGTTAATCCACGCAAACCTAAATCATCTAGACGTCTTAAGAGAAAACCTGCGAAGCCTTCAAATTGTGGTTTTGGTTGGCTGTTGATCTCTTTGTCATATGACACCAATGGACCATTTGTAAGAACCTGTTGCGTAACTACTAGGAATCCAAAAAATAGTAGCAAGGACCAGCGAAGTGCTCGGTCCATCTGACGTCGACGGGTTTGTGCAGTTGTGCGCATTATTCAACCGTTACAGATTTAGCCAAATTTCTAGGCTGATCAACATCATTGCCGCGTACAACCGCCATCTCGTAAGCAAATACCTGCAATGGAACCGTTGCAAGCACCGGCTGGAACAAAGCGGGAGCGATTGGAATCCGAATAACATGCTCGGCACCTTCAACATGGGCGCCTTCTTCAGCAATAACAATTACTCGAGCACCACGAGCTTTTACCTCTTGAATATTGCTCAACATCTTTTCATCTAATGCATGTTCATGGCCTGCAGGCAAGATCGCAATGACAGGAGTTCCTTGGTCAATCAATGCGATTGGACCGTGCTTGAGCTCTCCCCCAGCAAATCCTTCAGCATGAATGTAGGCAAGCTCTTTTAGTTTTAATGCGCCCTCTAGCGCAACTGGGTAACCAATGTTTCTACCCAAGAACAAAACAGTGTTGTTCTGTGCAAATGTGCGAGTTAACTCGCGAAGGGGTTCCACAGTTTCAAGAATCTGTTCAATCTTTCCAGGAAGCTCCAATAGCTCCTTGTAGAGATCACGCACCTCTGAATCCTTAAGTGAGCCATTAACCTGACCAAGGTGTAATCCAATGAGGTACACCGCGATGATTTGCGTTAATAAAGCCTTTGTTGATGCAACTGCGATTTCAGGACCAGCATGGGTGTACAACACCGCATCCGATTCGCGAGGAATCGTTGAGCTATTGGTATTGCAAATCGCTAACACTCTTCCCCCAGCAGCTTTTGCATGACGAACAGCCATCAAGGTGTCCATAGTTTCACCAGATTGCGAAATCGCAATAATTAAAGTGCTTGGGTCAATGATTGGATCGCGATATCTAAACTCGCTAGCAATCTCAACATCGACAGGAATCTTTGCCCATTTTTCAATCGCATACTTTGCAACCATTCCTGCGTGATAGGCGGTTCCACATGCGATCACTGTGATCTTCTTCAGCGAACGAATCTCATCTGCGCTCATGCGAAGTTCATCTAACAGAATTTGGTTGTTGTCGCTTAAGCGGCCAATCAAAGTATCAGCCACCGCTTTTGGCTGTTCAAAAATCTCTTTCAACATGAAGTGAGCAAAGCCGCCCTTTTGTGCAGCGCTGGCATCCCAAGAGATCTCGTACTGCTTGGGTGTTACTGGCTTGCCATCAAGATCGATGATTTCAACTGATGTAGGTGTCATTGTGACAACCTCATCCTGGCCCAGTTCTATCGCCTGCTTTGTAAACTCAATAAAGGCTGCAACATCTGAAGCCATGAAGTTCTCGCCATCGCCTAAACCAACAACTAATGGTGAGTTACGTCGGACTCCAACAATTACATCTGGTGCATCGGCATGAATGGCGAGCAAGGTAAATGATCCCCGTAAGGCTTTAACAGCATCTCGCATCGCAGCGGTTAAATCACCGTTGTGTGCTTTGCGAAGATCGCTCAGTAAATGTGCGACAGATTCAGTATCTGTTTCTGATGAAAACTTGTGACCCTTTGCCTCTAACTGCGCACGGAGTTCGGTGTAGTTTTCAATAATTCCATTATGGATAACTGCAAGCTTTCCTTCATTATCTACATGAGGATGTGCATTTCCATCAGTTGGTCCACCATGAGTGGCCCACCGAGTATGGCCAATTCCGGAATGAACATTTGGCAATGATGCATCTAATGAGTTTTCTAAATTAGAGAGCTTTCCGGCCTTCTTTTCAATGAATAACTTGCCTGGTGTGCCAAGAGCGATTCCGGCAGAGTCATAGCCACGGTATTCGAGGCGACGTAGGCCTTCAATGAGTGGATGTGAGGCGGATTGCGGCCCTGTGTAACCCACAATTCCGCACATAATCTCTTACTCCAGTTCGGTTTTAACTACATCTGCAAGCTGCTGTGCAACTTCTTGCGCAAGGCTATCACTGGCCGCTTCAACCATGACTCTAACAAGAGCCTCGGTGCCAGATGCTCGCAGCAAAACACGCCCTGAATCACCTAAGCGATCCTCAGCTGATTTCACCGCTGCAGCAATAACTGTATTTTCAGGCAACTTATCTTTGGCAACATCCTTCACATTAATCAATACCTGTGGGAATCGAACCATTGTTGAAGCGAGCTCCTGAAGGGTTTTTCCTGTACGAACTACCTCTTGCATTAGTTGCAGCGCGGTTAACAAGCCATCGCCTGTGTTGGCTAATTCACGCATAATGACATGGCCTGATTGTTCGCCACCTAATGAGTAATCATTTGCGATCATGTTTTCAAGAACGTAGCGATCTCCTACAGGGGTTGTTACAACATTGATTCCAGAATCCTTCATCGCATGCATAAATCCAAGATTGCTCATTACTGTTCCAACAACAGTCTCTGACTTTAAAACTCCCCGTGCTTTAAATCCGCGTGCCAAGATTGTAAGAATGTGGTCGCCATCAACTTCATTTCCGGCTGCATCAATAGCTAAGCAGCGATCTGCATCGCCATCATGTGCGATACCGAGATCCGCACCCTCTTTAAGAACTGCGGCACGAAGTTGATGAAGGTGGGTTGATCCACAATCATCATTGATATTCCAACCATCAGGTTGATTAAAGATTGCAATAACCTCTGCACCTGCCCGGCGATATACCTCGGGTGCAACATAAGAAGATGCACCATTGGCGCAATCGACAACGATCTTTAGACCTTTGAGTGGTGTTTCAACTGATGAGAGTAAATGCATCAAATACTTTTCAGTGACCGCATCATCATTAATTACTCGGCCAACATTGCGACCAGTTGGGCGCTCCCAATCCTCGCCCATACGAGCTTCGATTCGGGCTTCAATCGCATCATCTAACTTTCCACCACCACGTGCGAACAACTTGATTCCATTGTCTGGCATTGGATTATGAGATGCAGAGATCATCACACCCAGGTCGCACTTCATTTCAGCAACCAGGTGAGCAATCGCAGGTGTTGGAAGTACTCCGACCCGATACACATTGATTCCAGCGCTGGTTAAACCAGCAACAACAGCAGCCTCTAGAAACTCGCCAGATGCACGTGAATCCTGGCCAACAATTGCAGTTGGCTGATGATCCTTATTTGATGAGCTCTCTACCAATATATGCGCAGCAGCAACAGAAACATCTAATGCGAGTTCTGCGGTGAGATCACGATTGGCTAAGCCACGGATTCCATCGGTGCCAAAAAGCGCCATTGGAACTCCTTTTGTAAAAGTGA
>JACCDT010366048.1_pt1 | contig 14153 bp, 14 predicted proteins | sample 7446291 | NCBI WGS metagenome assembly JACCDT01 (sample SAMN15323446, study PRJNA562643) | freshwater metagenome | isolation source: river surface water | place: USA:Blue River Watershed | collected 2017-08-17
AAGAAAGCAGCAAAAGCTGCACCAAAGCGTCGTCGTAAGAAGGCTGCTGCTAAAGCTGCCCCAAAGCGTCGTCGTCGTAAGAAAGCTGCAAAGTAAGTTATTAACTAAAAAACCCCGCCAGTTAAATGGCGGGGTTTTTTATTGCCTAAAAACTTTTTAACATTAGATAGGCTTGGCCCATAATGCGAAGCGGCCTTGACCTTACCCATATGGATAAATCTGTTAGAGCCCAAGATGATCTATTTAGATTTATGAATGGCAAGTGGCTAGCAGAGTCAAAAATTCCAGATGATCGAGCCAGTGATGGTGCCTTCTACCAACTATATGAAGAGGCAGAAAAGCAGGTTAAAGAGATCATTTTGCAGCAGGCTGCAAGCAAGGCAGAAACAGGCAGTAATGCCCAAAAAATAGGTGATTTATATAGCTCTTTTATGGATGAGCAGCGGGCCGAGAGTTTAGGGATATCGCCAATAAAAGCAGATTTAGAAAAAGTTAAATTAGTAAAAAGTAAAAATGATTTTATTAAATTATTAGGAGAGCTAGAACAAGGCGGTCTTGGTGGTTTATTTTATGCATTTGTAAGTACTGACCATAAAGATTCAACCCAAAATATTATCTATCTAGGACAGAGCGGTTTATCTCTGCCAGATGAGGCCTACTACCGGGAGGATGAGTACCAAGAAATTCGGCAGGCTTTCCTAATACATATGGAAAAGATGTTTTCATTAGCAGCGGTTGAAGATGGCGGGCTTAAGGCTAAACAGGTGTTAGAGCTAGAGAGTCAGATAGCACTTTCGCATTGGGATCAGGTTAAAGATCGTGATGCCACCCTGACCTACAACAAAAAATCATTTGTCGAGTTAACCTCAATCTGCCCACAATTTGATTGGCAAGATTGGATTACAGCCAGCCAGACCCCACCAAATATTTTGGCCCAGGTGGTAGTTCGCCAGCCCTCCTACTTTGAAGGCTTATCTAAGTTATTGGGCAGTTTTGAATTAGAAAAGTGGCAAGCCTGGCTTACCTGGCAGATTATCTCCGCCAGCGCCCCTTACCTAAACAAAGCATTGGTGGATGAAAACTTTAACTTTTATGGCACCACACTCTCTGGTATTCCGCAATTAAAGCAGCGGTGGAAGCGTGGAGTGGGCTTAGTTGAGGCGGCATTAGGCGAGGCAGTTGGCCAGATATATGTAGAGCGCCATTTTGGTAAGCAGGCAAAGCAGCGGATGCAGCAATTAGTCGCTAATTTAATTCAGGCATATCGAGAAGATATTGCCGCCCTTACCTGGATGGGTCCTGAAACTAAGGCAAAGGCATTTATAAAACTAGATAAATTCATACCCAAAATTGGCTACCCAGATAAGTGGCGTGATTACAGCAAATTAGAGATTAGATCAGATGATCTAATCGGCAATTTGGCCAGAATAGCTAGATTTGCAGCTGAGTACGAGTACGCCAAGATTGGTAAGCCGGTTGATAAATCTGAGTGGTATATGACGCCACAAACAGTTAATGCTTATTACAACCCAGGGATGAATGAGATTGTGTTTCCAGCCGCCATTTTACAACCACCATTTTTTGATGTACTAGCAGATGATGATGCTGCAAATTATGGTGGCATTGGCGCTGTAATTGGACATGAGATTGGCCACGGTTTTGATGATCAAGGCTCTAAATATGATGGCGATGGCAATCTAGAAAATTGGTGGACGGATGAGGATCGCATTGAGTTTGAAAAACGAACTAGTGAATTGATTAAGCAGTATGACCAGCTGTCCCCTACTGATGCCCCAGATGTTAAAGTAAATGGCGCACTTACAATTGGTGAAAATATTGGTGATCTAGGTGGGCTAACTATTGCCTATAAGGCGTATCAAATCTTTCTTGCTGGTAAAACTGCTCCAGTAATTGATGGATATACGGCTGAGCAAAGATTTTTTATGGGCTGGGCCCAATCTTGGCGGGGTAAGTATCGACCAGAGGAGGTTAGAAGGCGGGTTGCAACTGATCCACACTCCCCTGATGAGTTTAGGTGTAATCAGGTGGTTTCAAATCTAGATGAGTTTTACCAAGCTTTTGATATATCAGAATCTGATAAGCATTACTTACCGCCTCAAGCGAGGGTTCGTATCTGGTAGTTGTACGCAAAAATGGCTTGTCCTTGCAAGTAATGGTTGACTTAGAACTATGAGCACTGGATTTGCTTTTAAAGTAGGCAAAGAGCTACCAAATCGATTGGGTAGAACTGGCCAAATTACGACCCCACATGGTGTTATTAATACACCAGCATTTATTCCAGTGGGTACTAAAGCTACTTTAAAATCAGTTTTGCCAGAGTCATTAACTCAGTTGGGTGCCCAAGCAGTTTTAGCTAATGCCTACCATCTATATCTACAACCTGGATCTGATCTAGTAGATGAGGCTGGCGGGGTTGGAAAGTTTATGAATTGGCATGGGCCAACCTTTACCGACTCTGGTGGCTTTCAAGTGCTCTCCCTTGGTGTGGGCTTTAAGAAAGTTATTGCTATGGATGAAAATACCTTTGAGTCGGATGAGGTAATTGCCGATGATAAAGAGCGACTGGCACATGTTGATGATGATGGAGTGACCTTTAAATCACATTTAGATGGTTCGATGCACCGCTTTACGCCAGAGGTATCAATGCAGGTGCAGCACCAATTAGGAGCTGACATTATCTTCGGCTTTGATGAGTGCACTACCTTGCATAACACTAGAAGTTATCAAGAAAAAGCGTTAGAGCGAACTAGGTTATGGGCGATTAGGTGTCTGCAAGAGCATGAGCGTTTAACTATTGAGCGAAAAGATAAACCGTATCAAGCATTGTTTGGCGTTTTACAAGGAGCTCAATATGAAGATCTTCGCCGAAAGGCAGCTAAGGATCTAGCTGCAATGAATGTTGCGGGTCGATCATTTGATGGTTTTGGAATTGGTGGCGCATTAGATAAAAAAACCCTGGGTGATATTTTAAAGTGGGTAAATGAAGAGCTACCAATTGATAAACCGCGCCACTTCCTAGGTATTGGTGAGCCAGATGATTTGTTTATCGGGGTGGAAAATGGCGCAGATACATTTGATTGTGTGGCACCCTCAAGACAAGCTAGAACTAGCTCAGTCTTTACTAAAGATGGCAGATTAAATATCTCTAACGCCCCACATAAGCGAGAGTTTTTTCCCATTGAAAAAGATTGTGATTGTTACACATGCAAAAATTACACAAGAGCTTACCTATGTCATTTATTTCGTGCTAAGGAGATGGTGGCCGCTACCCTATCTACGATCCATAATCAGCACTTTATTATTGGCTTGGTGGAGAAAATGCGATTAAGCATTGAAACTGGGGATTTCTTTGAGTTTAAAGAGGAATTTATGCTCAGATACTACGGCAGGCAATAAGCAGGTAGATTATCCATATGGAACAGGCCAGAACACCGCTTCGAATTGGCATTTTGGGTGCAGCTCGGATTGCACCAGCTGCAATTATCTATCCAGCCCAAGCAACCGGTCATAAATTAGCTGCCGTTGCCTCCAGGGATCTGGATCGAGCCAAGAGCTTTGCCCAGCAGTATCAGGTAGAAAAAACTTACAACTCATACCAGGATTTAATTGATGACCCTCAGATTGATGTTATCTATAACGCACTACACAACGGAGCGCATGCACCTTGGAACATAAAAGCCCTAGCAGCGGGAAAACATGTATTAAGTGAAAAACCCTCAGCGAGTAATGCTGCTGAAGCTAAAGAGGTTTTAGCTGCTGCAAATAAAGCAGATAAGGTTTTTATGGAAGGGTTTCATTACTACTACCATCCAGTTTTTCAGCGCGCTCTTGCAATTATTAAATCTGGTGAAATTGGTGAAGTAATCAAAGTCGAGTCATCTTTATTGGTGCCAAGTCCAGATCCATCTGATCTTAGATTGCAGTATGAATTAGCTGGCGGTGCCACCATGGATGTTGGTTGCTACGCCCTGCATAGTCAGCGCATGATTAGTCAGTTAGTTGCTAATGGTGAGCCAAGTATTGTTAAAACTGAGGCTAATGCCCCAGATGGCAAAATTGATACTAAGTTATATATGCAACTTAAGTATCCAAATGGCGTGGCCGCATTAGCAAAGGGTGACTTTGAATCACCAGCATTTGATGCACCCCTTAATGTTTCTGGCAGTAAGGGAAGTATTCATATTCCAAATTTTGTAATCTCAGGTTGGGATGCTCGGGTAATAGTAGATATTGGTGGAAGTAAAAGGGTTGAACACCTGCCATCGATTTCAACATATACCTATCAGCTACTTGCCCTAGCTGATGCGATTGATTTAGGTAAACCAGTAAAAACTGATGCAAAAGATGCGTTAGCGCAGTCAATTTTAATTGATGCTGCCTATACCAGTTCAAATCTGCCGCTGCGGCCGAAGTTTAAGATTTAAACTAGCAACTTACTTTTAGCAATTTTCGAAGCTTCTTTTCTATTTTGTACCTCAAGTTTGCGATAAATATTTTTTAAATGCGTCTTCATTGTATTTTTAGATATATGCAAGGTGCGACCAATTTGCTCAACTGATTTTTCAGTAGATAGATACTTCAATACCTCAATCTCGCGTTGAGTCAGCTGCTCGCCACCAAACTGCACCAAAGTATTGCGCTCCTTGATGCGCTCAATACAGGACCTACTTAGCGACTCTAACCACTGGGAATTAAGCTTTTCTGAGAGATTAATTATCGCCTCTAGAGTCTCATTATCCTGACGAAGAAAGATCTCTCTAGCTCCAACCTTCTCCCCTCTTTGAACTGCAATAGTTAAGTATTCACGCTGCTTTTTTACACCCTCGCTCTTAAATTTAGATAACTGAATATTCTTGAAAATAAGTTCAAAGGAAGTTGCCTCAGGTAATGCCTTTATTGAGTTCAAATCCTCAAAGTTAAAGTTCTTCATGCGGGTGCGGCCAAGAAGTTTTACATAAGGAATATTGTGGTTCCTACTTATCAGTGAGTTTACGCGCGCAATCTCATTTGTTGAATTCTTAACAAATATCTCCGCTAAATCTACTAACCAAGCCATATTTTTAAGGGTTGGATCTAATAACAGCTTTTCGCGTAACTCCTCTACTTTCTGAGATACTTGCCCTAACTCATTAATATTGCGTGCAAGTATTCTTATTTTACCAACTTCACAAAGCCAAAAAATAAAATTAGATTTATTCTTTACTGACTGCTCTCTTAACACTTCTAGCTGCTCTAATGCTTCGGAGATAAGTGAGAATTCATACAAACATCTAATTACAACAAATCGACAATCAAATGGTGCTGATACTCCAGTTCTACCTTCAGTTTCTTCAATCTGCACAATTGAATTAGCAATTTCATATGCCCTTCTATAATCTCCAGAAGCCAATAGGCGCATAGATTCAATTGCGGATTTTGCATAGTTTAATTCAGCAAGTCCATCTGGATTAGCTATCTTTAAAATATCGCTAGCGCATTTATTTATCTGGTCAATATCAGATAAAATCAAGCTAATACAGCAAATTAGTCGAATTAACCTTCCCTGATCAATTGGATCTAGGGAGCCACTTTTAATTGGTGAGTTTATTGCAGCTTGAGCATACTCAATTGAGTCCTGGAAGTTACCATTATGAAAACTTATATTTGCTCGACACAAATTACTTATTTGTAGTACCCAAGGGTTTATCTCATGACCAACAGTGGTTTCTTCCAGCTCATCTAATATCAAAATACATTTTTTAAAATCTAAATCAATTAAGTTAGCCAGGGCTTCAAAACCTTTTGCCATAATCTGTCCAGCTGGTGAGTCATCTATAGAGCTCATTGCATGTTGATAAAATTCTTTACCCTTACCAGTTAGTGATAACTCTGCTAACCGAGCCAAATAAAGTTTGTAGAAAAATTCAATATCGTTATTAGCAATTGCATTTTCGATTAACTTTTGCGCACCACTTGAAAAGCCCGGTAGGGGTGATTGGATAGTTGAATTACTCACCCCCTTAGGGTGAGGCAGAAAAGGGGATATTAAAAGCCCATTTTGCGCAGGAAAGGGTGATATGAGAGGGGATATAGCCAATAGGGTGGCTGGCCTGCTCCAATTTGAGCGCAAAATACTCACTGCCTTTGCTGCAGGATAAAATTCTCACATGTCCTTGCCAAAGGTGATCCTTTATTACATCTTTACCCCGCTGTCGGATCCGTCTGCAATTAAAATTTGGCAAAAAAACCTTTGTGAAGGCTTAAATTTAAAGGGCAGAATCATTATTTCACCCCACGGAATTAACGGAACTTTAGGTGGTGAAATGGATGATATTAAAAAATACATTAGACAAACTAGATCCTATGAAGGTTTTAGCAAGATTAAATTTAAATGGTCTGATGGCACAGGTAATGACTTTCCAAAATTAAGTGTAAAAGTTAAACCAGAGTTAGTAGCTTTTGGATACCCTAATGAAATAAAGGTTGATAAGAATGGTGTAGTTGGTGGTGGAAAACACTTAAAGCCTCACCAGGTAGAGCAGTTGGTTAAGCACCGTGGAGATGAGGTCGTATTTTTTGACGGTCGAAACACATTTGAAGCAAAAATAGGTAGATTTAAGAATGCGGTTGTGCCAAATGTTGAAACCACAAGAGATTTTGTAGATGAGATCGATAGCGGAAAGTATGACCATTTAAAAGATAAACCAGTAGTTACCTACTGCACAGGTGGAATTAGATGCGAGGTTTTATCTTCAGTTATGAAAACCAGAGGGTTTAAAGAGGTTTATCAAATAGATGGTGGAATTGTCACCTACGGTAAGGAGTATGGGGATGATGGTTTATGGGAAGGCTCTCTTTATACCTTTGATAATCGAATGTCGATTGAGTTTAGTGATAAATCAAAAATGATTGCTAAATGTGAAAAGTGTGGCTCAGATGCTAATCGCTTTTATGACTGCCCTAAAGTTCCTTGTAATTCATTAAACTTGTTGTGTAAAGGTTGTGCAGAAAAAATGAGTAATGAGATTTGTAACCATCCACAGCGCAAATACGCTAAAGCTGAGTTAATCGGCTAACAGCTGCTGTGCGTGATCTTTTGGATGATTTATATAGCTTTTAAGCCATTTTCTAACATCATAAGCACCAGACTCGGTGTGAACACCCGCATTAGATAACTGTTCAACACTTAGTCGAGAAATAATCTCAAGGCTGGCAGCTCTAGATGCTTTAAATAATGCTAATGAATTCTCGATTGGAAGTTGGGTGTAACCAAGGGTTGGATTTTGAGCCCATTTATTCTCATCATAACCTTGAATTACACTCCCAGGCTCAGCAATTAACCTTTTGATTCGAGCACATGATTGCGCCTCACTATCTGCTAGGTGATGAATAACCTGCCTAGCATTCCAGCCATCTTTTTTTGGCTTATCTAAATCAGCTAGGGATAGTTTTTCAACTGCGGATATAAAAATATTTGTTGCCGCTTCATACTCTTTAGCAATTTGGGATATCTCATTATTTTCCATCTATTTATCCTACTAACGCCGCAAGAAAGTTCGCAATCCTCGTACGATTGCCTGCCAGATCTTGGTTGATTGTTTAACAGGTGAAATCCCAATTACTGCGGTAGAGCAAGGCTCACCTGGGGTACTAACACTATAAAGAGCAGGTGAGCTCTCATCGAGTGAGTTTGCAATGATCTTCATCTGTGAGACTATTGAAATACATCTAACAAATTGGGTGCGTGGCAGATTTTCTGCTTGGGCTATTAACTCCTCAGTTAAGTTGTCAGCTGCAAGGCGTAGATCTCTTGCAATATTATCGATTTGGGAATCTCGATTTTCAGATTCTAATAACTCTAATTTTTCAGTAATCGCATTACTGGTAGCAGAGAGTGCGTATGCAATTTGCCTATTTACAATATCTTTCTTATTTTTATCTAAGGTTGAATCAAATAAAGTTCTGGCCATAGATCTTATTTGCACCACCATATGTTCAATAGCTACTCCTTGAATATACAAAGATTCAGCTTCATCAACCTCTGCCAGTGGTGACCATCTAGCATATCTTTTAGCTTCAATTGCTTGTGATCTTAGATTTGGAATCTCTTCAACTAAAAGTCGGGCTTTTGCTAACCAATTACCAGCTTGTTTTTGGGTTAAGCCAGCGGCAACCCCCTCTGCCATCTCGCTTATTAATTGCGCACCCCTAGAGCCCAGCCGGGATATTTGATTGACTGTGCGCCCAGCAGGAGTATTTGGATGAGAAAAATAAGAGAACAAAATACCAACTGCAGCGCCAATCAAAGTTGATGCCAACCTATGTTCAGCAGTTGAGCCACTAATTCCAGGGCCGATAACAATTAATGCTGTAACTGGCACATTTACCGCCGCCACCTCACCAAGGCGCAATCCCCTTACCACTACCAAGCAGAGTAATACTGTCAATCCAATTGCCACAACACCAAAGCTAAAGTAGTAAACAGTTGCTAAGGCAACACCTGCACCAATTGAAGTTCCAACAATTAGCCCTAAACCTTCACGGATAGATTTATATAGTGAGATTCGAATACTCAATGCACACATAATCGCTGCCACTACGCCACCTTCAAAAACTAAAGCATCACCGATTACCCAGGCGGTAGCAGATGCAATCGAAGCCACAACAATCTGTCTAACCCAATTTCTGCGGTTAGCAAATAATCGAATAACCCAGTTAAAAAACCGCTTCATGAGCGAAACTTAATCTTTTTTGCATTCATTAATACTTTAAGTCTAGCAACTGCGCTCTTACCCATACCGTGCAGGCCTTCTAAATCAGCAAGTGAAATCTTTCTTAAATCTGAGACCTTATAAAGCTTGGCATCTACTAGCGCTCTCCTGGCTGGGGCTGCGAGCTTATACTCGCGCCACTCTCGATCTAGGCTCTCATATCTATCTAGCTCTGCTTGGCTAAGATTGCATTGCTCCTTAGAATTATTTTTAGATTTAGCCATAGGGCAATCTTACAACTTTACTTACGCTTCTTTTTGACCATTATCTGAACCATGCGCTGTGTCATCAATTTACGCACTAAAGTCTTAGGTAATGGTGAGTCAAAATGCAGTGCACTTTTCGTCTGCTTGTATTTAACTAAATCAGTTTTTAAAGCAGCTAGAACTGAACCACTAAATGGATAATAGGAGCAACCATTTTTTCTAGCCGCAATTCCACAAACTACATCATTATCCAATTTAAAGGCAGGAATTCCATATGAAATTCCTTGTTTTAGGGTTGGTTCAATTTCAAGAATCAATTGACGCATAAGTTTTAGATTGCTTTTGTTTGGCTCACTTTGATTGGCGATATATGAATCAACTTCACGCTTACTCATTTACTATCGCCTCCAATACTTTTATACATAGGCTGATACATCAGCCCTGGGATGGATCTACTAGGCATTAATGTCTCTGCTAGTTCAAATCCTAACTTTAAATAAACGGCAATCGCATTTTTGTTATCTGGCCACACCCCTAGTCCTATTTTTTGCCAGCCATTTTTCTGACATAGTTCATAAACCCACTGGACCATTAACTTTGATACGCCTTGGCCACGATGGGTTGGAGAAATCCACCAACCTGACAACCAGCAATCACTATTTCTATCTTTATCTGCCCTATCCACTGCTAATAAACCAATATCAGCGCCATCTGCTGAGACTAAACACCAACTGCTCACCTTTAATAATTGTTGCCAGTAATGATCGGGTCGGTCCTTCAAAACTTCATACTTAGCGCCAAATGAGTTTGGTGAATCTTTAAGTGCGGCTAATCTAACCTGCTTAAGTCTTAGGTAATCTGTCTCGGTTGCTAACTTTAATTCAATGTTCATTTAATGCTCGCTACTTCGCCATACTTTGAGTGCTGCATCAGCATTAAGCATTCCAATCGTAATTCCAACCACTAAATCTGGAACTGGACTTAGCCAGAAAAATGTAATTACTCCAGCTGTAATTATGGCTAGATTTGATAATGCATCATTCCTTGCGGATAGATAAGCTGCCATTACTAAACTTTGTTGATTTTCTCTAAATTTGGCTAACAAAAATGCGCAAGTAAAATTCACTACCAACGCTCCACTTGCAATCGCCATTATTCCAGTGCCGCTGGGTGGAGTTGGATTATTGATTTTATGAACAATACTAATTATCACTGAAATTGCTGGTACTAAAAGTAGAAGTGCGAAAAATTTACTCAACCGCTTTCTAGCGACCAGACTCCAACCAAGTGCAACAAATATCAAAATATTTACCGAAGCATCCTCAAGAAAGTCAATACTGTCGGCAAATAGGGAGACTGAGCCAATTCTCAACGCAAAAATGAACTCCAGTAAGAAGTACGACAAGTTAGCGATTGCAACTATTCGCACTACATTTCGAATCGAACCCACCTCTTAAGGGTATGGCATTTTGGGTTAAGATACGGGTGTGAGCATATTAATTCGACCAATAAATCAAAATGATAAAAGTAGATGGCTCCAACTTTTTAAAGATTACATCGAGTTTTATGAATCTCATTTAAGTGATGCTCAGTATGAGTTAACCTGGCAACGAATTAACTCCGAATACAATATGCACGGCTTGGTGGCAGAAAAAGATGGCCAGGTGGTTGGGCTTGCACACTATATTTTCCGTCCAGATACCTGGGAGATTGCAGATTTTTGTTACCTAGAGGATCTATATGTGGATCCAAAGGTAAGGGGAGGTGGTGTTGGCAGAGCTTTAATTAAGGCGGTAGAACAGATCGCTACTGAAAAAGGCTCAAAGCGGCTTTATTGGACCACCGCTGAAGATAATGAGGTGGCTCGAAAGCTATATGACAAATTAGCGGTCGTAGATAAGGTTATGTATAAAATCTACCTAAATCAATAAGAAATTTAGGCTCAAAATTAGGTGTTATTCTTACCCCCTGACACTGCAGTCAAATCAGATAAAGAAAATAATTTTCTAGATAGAGGATGTTAACTATGAACTCCGCTCAATATGCTCAAATGAAATCTGGTAAAGGATTTATTGCTGCCCTAGATCAAAGTGGCGGCTCAACCCCTAAAGCACTATCTCTTTATGGCATTGAACCAAATACCTATTCAGGTGAAGCAGCGATGTTTGATTTAGTGCACCAAATGAGATCTCGAATTATCAAATCGCCTTCATTTACCTCAGAACGCGTAATTGGCGTAATTTTATTTGAGATGACTATGGATCGTCAGATTGATGGTCTAGGCAGTGCTGAGTATTTATGGCAGAAGAAAAATATTGTGCCATTTTTAAAGGTTGATAATGGATTAGCTGATGAAAAAGATGGCGCACAAGTTATGAAGCCAATCCCAGAGTTAGATGCTCGATTATCTAGCGCAATCTCTCATGGTGTATTTGGTACCAAGATGAGATCAGTAATTAAGCAGGCAAATGCTGCTGGTGTTAAAGCAGTAGTTGAACAACAATTTGAAATTGGTAAACAGATCTGTGCTAAAGGCTTAGTACCTATTATTGAGCCAGAGGTTGATATTAATTGCCCAGATAAGGCAGCAGCTGAAGATTTACTACTTGCTGAGTTAATTAAGCATTTAGATAAATTAAGTGATGATCAAAATGTAATGCTTAAGTTAACATTGCCAGAAAAGGCAGGTCTATACACTCCGCTTACAAATCATCCACGCGTAGTAAGAGTTGTGGCTCTTTCTGGTGGCTACAGCCGTGATCATGCCAATGAAGTACTAGCAAAAAACCCAAATGTAATTGCTAGCTTTTCTAGAGCATTATCCGAGGGTCTAACTGCTCAACAAAGTGATGCGCAGTTTGACGCCATGATAGATAAAACTATTCAAGCAATCTACGACGCATCAATAAAGTAAAGATTAGCTTTACAGCTACTGCTTATTTTCTTTCGGTTTATGCTGGCTGGTTACTCGGCCGGCATGAGCATGGGCTGAAGGGTCTTTCTTAGACTTTATTAAGCTTGCGATAGTTGAAACAGCTAAAATCAAACCAATTACCGCAAGGCTAATTAGGGTTGGAATTTTTGGAACTTCACTCCAAGTTTCATGTAGATAGGTAAAAATTAATTTTACGCCAATAAACATTAAGATAATAGAAAGCCCAAGCGACAGGTATATCAACTTATCTAATAGGCCTTTAAGTAGGAAATAAAGCGCTCTAAGTCCTAAAAGTGCAAAAGCATTTGCAGCAAACACCAAGAATGGCTCACTTGTAACTCCAAATGTTGCTGGAATGGAATCTAGCGCAAAGAGTAAATCAGTTGAAGCTATTGCAATAAAAACTAAAAACATTGGAGTAGCAACTTTCTTACCATCAATTTTTGTAAACGCTTTTGAGCCATCAAATTTATCGGTAATTGTCATGCGCTTTGAAATAGCTTTAACCATGAAGTTATCCTCTGGGGTAGGGTCTTCATCCCAGTGCTTAAATAATCCAAATCCGGTCCAGATTAAAATTGCACCGAAAATAACAAATGTGAAGCTAAACGCAGCCAATGCAGCAGCGCCGACTGCAATGAAGATTGCTCTTAATACTAAAGCAAGCAGGACGCCAATCATTAAAACCCTCTGATGATAAATTGATGGCACCTTGAACTGCGTCAAAATAATGATGAACACAAATAGGTTATCTACCGATAACGATTTCTCTACTAGGTAGGCTGCAAAATACTCAGTACCAAATTGTGAACCTGCACTTTGCCAAACCCAAATTCCAAAGCCAATAGCAAGGGCAATATAGAAGATTGACCAGCCGGCCGCTTCCTTAAACATCACATCATGGGGTTTGCGACTTACGGTTACCAGATCTAAAAAAATCAAAATCAGTATTGCAGCTATTACAACAAGCCAAGTAGTCAGTGACACATTCATTTTTAGCACCTATTCGTTAATGGGAGTTAAGTGCCAAGGTCTTCCTCAGCCAAATATAGGCCGCAGCTCCGGGATATTGCTATCCGTGTTGACGAAGATGCTATTGCGAGGTACTCCCCTTAACCTGCGTAATATAAAGTACTTTTAATTAGCCAAGCAAATTTAGAATTTTGCTGCGAGTCCTGAATTTGCTGAGAGTTTTAGAAATCTACCCTTTTTTACCAGCCAAAATCTTAAACAAAACCAGGCTTATTAATGCGCTCACAGTTGATGCAACAATAACTGCAAAAACTGCAAGATCAGAAGTTACAGGATCAGTGAAAGCTAAATTAGCGATAAAGATCGCCACCGTAAATCCAATACCAGCAGCACTACCAGTAGCTAATATGTCAACACTTTTAGCCCCTTGCGGGTACTGGCCTAGATTTGTTTTCTGGGCAATAAAAACAGCGGCTAAGACGCCAATCGGCTTTCCAATTACTAACCCCGCAAAAATACCCCAAGCTATTGGTGAATTAATTGCATTATTAATTGAATCACCGGTAATCACAACACCTGTATTTGCAAAAGCAAAAAGTGGCACAATTATAAAACTGCTCCAGGGATGAACTCTCTCCTCCAGCCACTCAATTACCGATACTTGATTATCTTCACCATCATGTAGTTTTGAGTTTTCTTTTAAAGTATTTGGTGTCATTAATCCCAAAATAACACCAGCTAAGGTTGGATGCACACCACTTTTATACATGCAATACCAAAGAGCAATCCCAAATAAAATGTAAACATAGGTTGACTTAACGCCAAATTTATTTAGCAGATAAATTGCAGCTACAGTTGCTGCAGCCAAAAAGCTCCAAGAGGTGCTAACCCCTGATGAATAAACCAAAGCAATAATCAATATCGCACCAATATCATCAATTACTGCAAGGGCAAGTAAGAAAGGTCGAAGTGAGGCTACGGCGCTTGTGCCAACTAATGCCAATAAACCAACCGCAAGTGCAATATCGGTTGCAACGGGCACTCCCCAACCATTTGCATCCACATCACCGGCAATGATTAAGTAAATGCCAGCAGGTAACGCCATGCCACCAATTGCCGCAATAAATGGTGTTACTGCTTTTTTAAATGAAGATAGATGACCTGAGGTGAGCTCACGCTTGATCTCTAGCCCTACTACAAAGAAAAACAGTGTCATTAAAACATAATTTATGGTCTTTAAAATACTTAGATTTAAAAGAGATACTCCAA
>JACCDT010002308.1_pt1 | contig 14152 bp, 12 predicted proteins | sample 7446291 | NCBI WGS metagenome assembly JACCDT01 (sample SAMN15323446, study PRJNA562643) | freshwater metagenome | isolation source: river surface water | place: USA:Blue River Watershed | collected 2017-08-17
CGCCCGTCATATATTGAGACAAAAGTGTTGCGATTACGATACCTCCTGGGAACCACATGTGGAAACGATTCAACATTTTTGTCTTTTCTTTTCCTTCGAACATGTCGGAAATCATGGGATTACAAGCTGCTTCAACCGTTCCATTACCAAAGCCAACAAAGAATGATGACAACAAAAGTGACCAAAAACCACCGGCAAAAATGGTCATCACTAAACCAATAACGTGTGTAAAGAATGCTACCCAGATGATTTTCTTAGGTCCTAAGACATTGTATAAAGGTCAACCGATGCTCATGGCGATTGGAAAACCTAAAAATGCCATTTGATTGACATATCCTAATTGTTCATTGTCTAATTGGAAATCTTGTCCTAATTGAGTTAAAACCCCTGCACGAATTCCAAAAGCCATGGAAGTGGTGATGAGTGCAAAACAGGACGCCAAGAATAAACGATTGGCATTAACAGTTTGATTCATAATAGATTAGTTTTAGTTATAATGTTTAGAGAATTGGTAATCTTAAAAAAATTAAATTCAACATTGGAAAAATCGTACCAAAAAAACGAAAAGATTTTTGAATTCCACCGACAAACCTGATTTATTTTGAAAATATTTCAAAAATCTGAGTCCTTTAAAGGGTAATTTAATCAAATTAAGCCCTATTTTTGTAACAATCTAAATCTATGAACATATGATCCAAGGTGGAACATCCACGACCGCAGCCAGTCGGCGAGGAAGAAAATTAAGAATGGGCATGATCGGTGGAAGTACCGAAGCCTTTATTGGTGCCGTTCACCGCAGAGGTGCACAATTAGACGGCGAAATTGAATTAGTTTGTGGGGCATTCAGCTCCAATCCCGAAAAATCCAAAGCAACAGGCGAAGCCTTATATCTACCAGAGAATCGTGTGTATGGTTCTTATGAAGAGATGATCTTGAAGGAAAAAGAATTGCCGGAAGGTGAGCGCATGGATTTCGTATCCATTGTGACGCCCAATCACGTGCATTTTCCTGCGGCAAAATTTGCCTTAGAAAATGGATTCCATGTTGTTTGCGATAAGCCAGCTACATTGAATTTAGCGGAAGCCAAAGAATTGAAAAAAATCATCGAAAAATCAGGATTGATTTTCGCATTGACACATAATTACACCGCATATCCGATGGTCAAGGAGGCGAAACACCTCGTTGATTCTGGCCAATTAGGCGAAATTCGCAAGATTATCGTGGAATATCCACAAGGCTGGTTGATCGATTTGGTAGAAGCAACGGGGCAAAAACAAGCCGCTTGGCGTACAGACCCGGAACGTTGCGGAGCTGCAGGAGCGATTGGCGACATCGGAACACACTGCGAGAACTTAATCGAATACATTACCGGATTACACATTACAGAACTTTGCGCCGACTTGACCATATTCGTCGAGGGGCGTTTATTGGATGATGATGGCAACATTTTGCTTCATTATAACAATGGCGCCAAAGGGGTTTTACATTGCTCTCAAATATGTAATGGGGAGGAAAACGACTTCAATTTCCGTATCTATGGAAGCAAAGCCGGTATTACTTGGCATCAAATGGAGCCTAATACGCTAACATTTCGCACGAGAGATGAAGGGGCAAGAACGATTCGTACCGCGGTGGGTAACTTATCTGCGGCGACGAACGCGCATTCACGCCAACCGGCTGGACACCCAGAAGGTTATGTAGAAACGTTCGCGAACATCTACCGCAACTTCGCTTTTGCGGTTCGCGCGCGCTGGGCAGGAAAGCCACAGGATCCGATGTATGATTTCCCGGGCATCGATGAAGGAATCATGGGCATGGCATTCATTGAGAACGTGGTTCGTTCGGCCAAAGACAACCAAAATAAATGGACAAAATTCGAAATTTAATAGATCATGACTAAAATTAAAGTAGGTATCGTAGGTACCGGATTTATCGGACCCGCACACATTGAAGCGCTTCGTCGCTTACCCAACATCGACGTCGCAGCACTTTGTGAAGTGACGATTGAATTAGCTGAAGCGAAAGCAAAGCAATTGGGCATCGGCCGTTGGTATACTTTCGAAGACTTATTGAAACAAGAAGATATCCAATGTGTACACATCTGTACGCCAAACTTCTTACACTATTCACAATCAAAAGCGGCCTTGTTAGCAGGGAAGCACGTGGTATGTGAAAAGCCTTTAGCGAAAGATTTGCATGAAGCGGAGGAATTAGTGGAATTGGCAGCGAAGACAGGTTTAGTAAACGCCGTTCACTTCAACTTGCGTTATTATCCTTTAGTACGTCAAATGAAAACCATGCGCGAAAAAGGCGATTTGGGTGAAATCTATTCGATCATCGGTAGCTACTTACAAGATTGGTTGTTCTACAATACAGATTATAACTGGCGCTTAGAACCCGATAAATCAGGTGATTCGCGTGCGATTGCTGATATTGGATCTCACTTATTAGATGTAATCGAATACATCACGGGATTGAAAACGGTGGAAGTAATGGCCGATTTCAATACAGTTCATAAGGTGCGTAAAAAGCCTTTGAAGCCTGTAGAAACCTATTCAGGCAAAATGTTACAACCCGAAGATTATGCGGATGTGCATATTAATACGGAAGATCATGCCAATGTATTATTGCGTTTCGACAATGGAAACCGTGGTTGTGTGACGGTATCACAAGTTTCAGCAGGTCGTAAGAACCAATTGAAATTAGAAATATCGGGTTCAAACAAGACATTTGCGTTCAACTCGGAATCACCCAACGAAATTTGGATTGGTAACCGCGATCAAGCGAATCAAGTGTTGATGCGCGATCCATCTTTGGCATATCCAGAAGCATCCGCCTTAATGACATTCCCAGGAGGTCACAATGAAGGATTCTCGGATACATCGAAGCAATTATTCAAGGAAGTTTATGCGGCTGTAGAGGCTGGTAAGCAACCTGAAAATCCAAAATACCCTACGTTTGCCGACGGATATCGCGAGCTATTGATTTGCGAGCGCATCTTGGATTCGACACGTTCACAAACATGGGTTAAAATTTAAACCTTTTAACAATATGAATACAATCAAAGGGCCAGCGATATTTTTGGCACAATTTATGGGGGATGAAGCTCCCTTCAATTCATTAGATAGCATCACGACGTGGGTGGCATCTTTGGGCTACAAAGGTGTGCAAATTCCTTCTTGGGATTCACGTTGCATCGATTTGCAAAAAGCGGCGGAGTCAAAAACCTATTGCGATGAAATCGTGGGGATGTTGGCTGCCAAAGGCTTACAAATCACGGAATTATCTACCCACTTACAAGGACAATTAGTGGCTGTTAACCCGGCATACGATTTAGGATTCGACGGTTTTGCACCAGATTCTGTGAAAGGAAATCCAAAAGCGCGTACCGAATGGGCTGTTCAGCAATTGAAATATGCGGCAAAAGCATCCCAAAATTTAGGATTAAACGCGCATGCAACCTTCTCGGGAGCTTTGATGTGGCACACTGTTTATCCATGGCCACAACGTCCTGCTGGATTGGTGGAACAAGGGTTTAAGGAATTGGGACGCCGTTGGTTGCCGATTTTGAATACCTTCGATGAATGTGGCGTTGATTTATGTTATGAAATTCACCCCGGTGAAGATTTACATGATGGCGTGACATTTGAAATGTTTTTGGATGAGGTAAAAGGCCATAAGCGTGCGAACCTATTGTATGACCCATCGCACTTTGTTTTACAGGCATTGGATTACAAACAATACATCGATTTCTACCATGATCGAATCAAAATGTTCCATGTCAAAGATGCGGAGTTTAACCCAACGGGCAAACAAGGTGTTTATGGTGGATACCAATCATGGATTAACCGTGCGGGACGTTTCCGTTCATTAGGAGATGGCCAAGTGGATTTCAAGAGCATCTTCTCGAAATTAACGCAATACGGCTATGATGGCTGGGCGGTGTTAGAATGGGAATGCTGCATCAAAGATCCGGTTCAAGGAGCGACGGAAGGAGCACCATTCATCTCGAGTCATATCATCAAGGCGACTGAAAAAGTATTTGATGATTTCGCGGGAACAGGAGCAGATGAAGAGCTTAATAAGAAGATTCTAGGCCTATAGTCTTTAATCGAATTATTCGAAATACAAATAAAAACCCCTTATTCGAACGGATAAGGGGTTTTTTGTGGGCATAAAATTGAAAAAAGCGTAACGCTGCCGGGGTTGTTAACCCCGGCAGCGTTTACCCCCACCCCCTAATTTTCCGAAAAAACATAAATAAACCAAGCCGCTGATAACAATACCACATTCTTGATAATGTATTGACCGGTTAGAGTCAAACTCATGAACGATTGCCAAGTTTCGTTTGGCAGAAATAATATTGGCAAAAAAGTTGTGAATAAATGCCCCACCATGATCCAAAAAGCAATTTTTGTGATTCGAGGGAATAGCCACAACAAACCAATCATACATTCCACTAGACCCAACAAAATCAAAAACTGTTGGATGCTCATGAATGGCGATAACGTAAGTTCAAACAACTGGGTTACTAGACCCTCTGCCGGGGACACACCGAAAATCTTCAGCGAACCGAACCATATATATACAATCGCAATCATCGCGCGATTCATCCATGCCGCTGTAACGAGCGCGTGGAGTCTATTTTTACTGATTGTTACCATAAAAAATTGCTTATTAGTAAATTTTATAAAATCCTGATAATTGAAAAAAGATGTAAATCAGTTTTTTATTAAAAACGATGGGTTAACGTCGCCGAAATAAAGTAATCCGCAAATGCTGCATCGCCGTGCTTACCCGTTACCCAATCGTTCGCACTTTTGATCCTATTCCGTTGGGTCGCCACCGGAACGGAAACAAATAAAGTGTTTTTAGCAGTCGAATAACTCAAACCCGGCTCCACCGAAAAGATAAATCCCGGACGACGGAAACCATCGCTACCACCGATTAAATCATAGGCTGGAACTCCTTCAATACGTGCTCCTAAAGATGCTCCAATACCTGCTTTAGCTGAAACAATGTAGTTTAAACCCAAACGACCTGCATACTGATCAGCCACCGACATATAGTGAACCATCTCATCCGTTACCGTTTTATCAGGCGCTACGTTTGAAGCCGAATTCACATTTTGGGGATTCGACATGTAGAATCCATTGTAGTACAATGACGTACGGGAGAAAAGTTGTTGGTATCCCTGAATCTCTAAATTGATTCCAACACCACCGTCGCCCAACTGAATCGACTGATCCACAGCCTTCGTGATTGTATAATCTGTACCATCCGATTTCCGGCGGTGAAATTGATCTTTCACATCCCAATCACCCGTTGGCAATTTTATCCCTAATCCTAAAGAGAAATTCCCCTTCATGTATTTAATGGGATCCAACAACCAGTAAGATGCTGTAATGCGCGCATCACCAATGCCGTTCGCCTTCGTATCAAAACGCTTTTGTTGGGGATTTCCCAAAACAGCGTTTCCATAATGCTCATACATAGAAGAACGATCATTGAAAGACAATGGCAAATTCAAGGCTACTGAAAAACGATCAGTAACGGAATAAGTCACACCAAAATCAAATGCTTGTTGGTCGTTAATCACATTCGTTCCCGCAGCCTCACGCTGTGGTTGATAGGCAGCACCTACAAAATGTTTATACGAATGTAGGCTACGAAAGCCCATGGATACTTGCCATTGACCTGGATGCATCATCGAATTCGAATTAGCACCAGTTCCTACCGAACAACTCATGTGACGAACTGCCACACAACCTTGACCTAAAACAACAGAAGAGATTACTCCTACGAATAGAAGTGATAATATAATTTTTTTCATTTAACTTAAATTTTTAAATACGTGTAAGTTTCCCTAGGACAGTTATGCCCAGGGTAATAAATCGAGTATCAAGAAAATTTAAGCTTGCCTCGGAGGCGAAAAGAAATCAGCAGCGATTGCTGTTGTAGATAAAACGGGGTGAGATGGCTCTACCGAACGAGCAGGCCATTCCATCACATAAAGCACCCATGCAGACGCATGCGCACAATATTCTTTTACAAGGGTATTAATTAATTTGGATTTGGCAGGGGACTTTTCTGGTTGGTCCGACATGTGTTCATTCACCTGAGCGGCCAAATCAAAGAAACGATCGCGGGCATTTTGATCCGCAACCAAGGTAGTGACCAATTTACCATCGATGACCTGCTGGTCCTTCATTTGGTAAAAATTATCTCCTTGTTGAATTTCCCCAGAAACAGCTTGTGGAGCGTCCCAGTCCGTTTGATAGGGCAGCGAAATCGGCATTTCAACAACAATGGTTTCCCCTGCTTCAAAGGTATCCGAATCCTGCGCAATAAAACGCAATGCAAATCCACCTGCCTGATACAGGAGAACAAACAATAGCATTATGGAGAGGATTCTTTTCATTATTACGTGCCGAAAATACGTTATTTTTCGATAACAGTACCTAATTCTTGGGAAATATTTTTCTGAATTTCCTTCAATTGAATGAATTCAAGCAACAAATCGTTCATTTCGTTCGGATCACCCACGTATTGATCCATGCGCTCCATCACATCTTTGATGTGCTGATCATTGTAGACCTTCCGCAGACGCAAGATATTTTTGTAGGCAAAGTCTTCCAATAGCTCCTCATCCTTCTTGACTTTAATCTCATGTCGGTCCCGCCAAACAGTCGATAAAATATGTTTGTCCGAGGAAGCATCAATCGCAAAACGCTGCACTTCTTCTTCCGGATGATGCAAGTAATAAGATGGCTCAGGAATAACACCACGGGCGAATTCCGACCGGCAAGTATCCATGATCCCTTTGAATAAAGGAGTTTGGAAATGCACCTCTTCCAACTCGTGTAATAAATATTGCAATAAACTTACCCCAGGAGCTTTTTCAGGACTTATTTCGAGATGGCCATAATTGACCAGCAAACGCATGCATTCCAGCTCTTGATAATAGGCCAAATTTTGAACCTCAACCGGTGCATCTAGCTCGGGACCTGGCTCAAATAAAGCCTGCAACTCCGCTTCGTTTTGAGGCGACAAAGTAGGCATCGATTTTTGCTGCACTTTCTTCAAATGCAACTTATTCATCTCAGCTAACAGCACATCCTCCTCCAAACGCATCAGCTGTGATGTCTTTTGGATAAACAAACTACGCTGAATGGCATCAGGTATCTTCGAGATACTTTGAACCATTTCCTTAATCAACTCCGATTTTTTGAAGGGATCATCTCCCGCTTCCTTCATGAAAAGATTCGCCTGGAATGAAATCACATCCCGCGCTTCCTTCTGAATGTATTCGATAAACGCTTCACTGCCAATGGAGCGAACAAACGAATCTGGATCCTGGCCCTCGGGGAAAACCACTAAATTCACTTGTAAACCTTCTTCTAGAATCAGATCCATTCCACGAAGTGCTGCCTTAATTCCGGCAGAATCACCATCATACAGGACGGTGACGTGATTGGTGAATCGGCCAATCAACTTAATCTGTTCGATGGTCAAGGAAGTACCGGAAGAAGCAACGACATTTTTAATCCCCGCCTGATGCAAGGAAATCACATCGGTATAGCCTTCTACGAGGTAGCAGACATCTTTTTGACGGATTTCATTTTTTGCCTGAGCGATGCCGTAAAGCGTCGCCGACTTATGATAAACAACGGTTTCGGGGGAGTTGAGGTATTTGGCCTGATTCTTCGCATCTGATTTCAGAATACGCGCACCAAAAGCGATGACTTTACCCGCAACGCTATGAATAGGGAAAATCACGCGATTCCGGAAACGGTCATAGACTTTTCCTTCGTCGTTTTTATTCGTAACCAAACCCGCTTTCTCGATGATTTCTTGACTGAAACCCTGTTTTAAGGCGGTTTTTAGAAAAACATCCCAGCCCTCAGGACTATAACCCAAATCAAAGGCTTGAATCGTTGCGTCAGAAAATCCACGCTCCTTGAAATATGGCAAGGCGATCGATTTACCCTCGTCGGAGTCGATTAATTGTTTCTTGAAAAATTCTTTGGCATATTCCAAGATGATCAACAAACTCTCCCGCTCATTTTGACGTAGGAGTTGGTCGTCCGTCATCTCCTCTTCCTGAATATCGATGCCGTATTTTTTGGCTAAATGACGTAAGGCCTCGCCGTAACCGAGTCCCTCAATGTCCATAATAAAACGGACAGAATCCCCCGCCTTACCACAACCAAAACATTTATAAATTCCTTTGCTAGGCGAAATAGAAAACGAAGGCGTCTTCTCGCCGTGAAATGGGCAGCAAGCCCAATAATTCGCCCCCTTTTTCTTAACTGTAACATAATCCCCAATCACGTCTGCCACGGCAGCCGTTTGCTTTATTCGCTCGACGGTTTCGGGATCAATGCGCATATTACAATAATAAACCTGCTAATGTTGCGGATAAATAAGAAGCTAAAGTTCCTGCAATTAAAGCTTTAAAGCCTAATTTAGCCAAATCAGAACGGCGAGATGGCGCTAATTCTCCGATACCCCCAATTTGAATGGCAACCGAAGAAAAATTTGCAAATCCACACAAAGCAAAACTAGTAATCGCAATAGTTTTGGGATCCAAAGTTGCTTTCAAATGAACCATGTCCAAATAGGCAACAAACTCATTCACAACCATTTTCTTGCCCATCAAGGCACCTGCTACTTCCACATCTTGGGCAGGAACGCCCATTGCGAACGCAAATACAGAGAATACCTTTCCTAAAATCAAGTTCATGGATAGCGTAGGCATATTAATCCAAGCACCTATATGTCCGAGTCCTAAATCCACTAAAGCAATTAAGGCAATAAAACCGATCAACATGGCAATCACGTTCATCCCTACTTTCAATCCTTCACTTGCACCTGCTGCAATCGCATCCACTAAATTCGCATGTGTTTTAATTATATCCATCTTGACCATTCCTTGTGTCTCCGACTTCTCAGTCTCGGGGAACATGATTTTAGAAATAACCAAAGCACCTGGAGCGGCCATTAAGCTGGCCGCTAATAAATAGGCAGCCGGTACACCTAACGAAATATATACTGCCATAACCCCACCCGCAATACATGCGAACGATCCTGTCATGGATGCCATCAATTCTGAATTGGTCATGTTTTTCAAATAAGGCTTAATCATGATTTGAGCCTCTACTTGGCCAACAAATGTCGATGCCACGTTGGATAATGCCTCCGCCCCACTCACACCCATCAACCAGTGTACACCTTTCCCCATCGTCGAAACAACACGTTGAAGCACACCCAAGTGATAAAACATATTCACTAAAACCGCCACAAAAATGATCGTAGGGACAACTTTAAAAAAGAAGATATAATCATTTCCCGCACCGAATGCTTGTGACATTAATTTACGATCAACCAAAGAACCAAAGACAAATTGGGCACCTTTATCTGCCTGCCCCAACAACGTATTAATCGAATCACCTAACCATTGGAAAGTGGCCTGACCTACTTCCGTCTTTAGAATAAAAACGGCTAATCCTACCTGCAATAATAAGCCTACCCCTACGGTACGGTAATTAATTGCCTTGCGGTTGTTTGACATTAAAAAAGAAACGCCTAATATCAAGACAATCCCCAGTAAGCCTGTAAATCTTTCCATTCGTTTGTTGTTGGTGTAATTAATTTTCTGTTTGCGTCAAATTGACGGTATATTTTTCAAAGGTAAGTTGTTCTATTAAATCTTCCTCAGTAATTTGATAAAATGCTTGATGAATATTAAAAGGCTCACTACTTTCTACTTTCCAATAATTTCCATCCTCTTGCATTTCGTAAGAGTTAACGGTATCACGTAAGTTCCAATCTAAAATGGTGATAGCCATGTTTTTAGCTCTTGGATTTACCATTTCAAACAAGGACTCGATTCGACGGTCAAAACTTCGAACCATTACATCCGCAGATCCACCATAAACTTTCGGTTCTCCCCCGCGATGGAAATAATACAAACGCGTATGCTCGAGGTAATTCCCTACAATTGATTTAATATAAATGTTTTCCGACAAGCCAGGTCGTTGGGGCCGTATACAACAGATACCCCGAATTATTAACAAGACAGGAACGCCAGCTTTTGAGGCTTTATACAAAGCCTCCATGGTATCTAAATCTTGCAAGGAATTAATTTTCCAACAAATTCCTGCAGGAATTCCTTTTTGATGATTTTCGACTTCCTCATCAATCATCTCGATCAATCGGTTCCGCATATCACGCGGAGCCGTTATCAAATGCTCATAATGTGTCGGCATAGAATGCCCCGTAATTACATTGAAAAACTCGGAAATATCTTGCGTAATACGCGAATCCGTAGTCAATAGGCCTAAATCCGTGTAAAGTTTTGCTGTGTCCTCATTGTAGTTACCTGAAGATAAATGCGCATAACTCATCACATGGGAACCTTCATTACGAATAACTTGAAGTAATTTGGTATGCGTTTTTAAACCCGGAATTCCATAAATCACAAAACAACCTGCTTTCTGTAAACGTGTTGCCTCGCGAATATTATTCTCCTCATCAAAACGTGCTTTTACCTCGAATAATACGGAAACGTGTTTGCCGTTTTCCGCGGCACGAAGCAAGGCGCTTGCAATACGTGAATTTTTTGAGATACGGTATAGGGTAATTTTGATGGCTAATACTTGCGAATCTTCGGCAGCTTGTTCCAACAATTGAATTACCGGCTCAAAATTATTGTAAGGATGATGCAAAAGGATATCTCCACGCTTCATCGTTTCAAAAATATCACTAATTTTCACCGACTTAAGTCCTAAAGGCGGGACGACAGCAGGATTAGGGACTAATTTGGTTTTAAAATCAGGATGTTTTAAAATTTGCCAAAATGCGGTAAAATCCAAAATGGATTTCTTGATAAAGATATCTGATTTCTCAAGTGTCCAGCGCTTTAACATTTCACTTAAAAGGAAGTCGGAATGATTCTCTTCCACCTCCACACGTGTCACGCGTCCTAAACGACGGTCTTTAATTTTCTTCTTGATCTCATCAACGAAATCCGTTTCCGTATCCTCATGTTCAACCACGTCAAAATCCCCATTTCGAGTGATTCGGAACAAGGTTGTCGATTCAATTTCTACGTTGCGATATAATACTTGCAGGTAATGTTGAATAATCTGCTCAATAGGCAGGAACAAAACCTTATCATCACGTTCAATCACATACAAACGCGTCAAGTTCAAAGGTATCTGAACGAACGAAATCTTGCGGTCTTTTTCGTACTTCCCTTTGGCATTTTTCTTGTCGGCAAAACCGACGGTAACCACCCCAAAAATCAAGGTTTTAGCCAATAAACTTGGAAATGTATGCGTATGATCAAAGACCATGGGAGTCAACATCGGGTAAATCGTTCGATGAAAATACGCCTCCGCATCAGCTAATTCTTCCGAGGATAAATCATCTAAATTTGCCAGCATTAACCCATTTTCGGGGAATAATGGTAAAATCTCTTCAACAAATAAGCGGTGTTTTTCTTGACTAAATTCTTGTGCCGAGGAAATTAAGGTTTGCTTAAAAGGTACCTCGCGCAAACCTGAATAATCGGTACGCTCCTTTCCGAAATCAATGTAATTGTATAAAGAACCAATTCGAATCGTAAAAAACTCATCAAGGTTCGAAGCCGTGATGGCTAAAAATTTCAAGCGATCAAATAGACTCTTTTCTGCATCACGCGCTTGATCCAAAACGCGTTCATCAAACTTCAACCAAGATAAATCACGCGAAATAAAACACGCTTTATTGATAGTATCCTGTGCCTTTTGCATAGATTTCTCCACCTTGCGATTTGCCTCGCGAGGTGCCATCAAATTGATCTTCCAATTCTTTGGCTGTAGGAACGACAAAAGATTCCCCTGAGAGGAATCTTCCGTGTCGTGAATAATTTGATCTAATTTTGAATCACTCATGTTTAGGCTTCTGGAATTTGGTTTTTAATTGCTTCGTAATCAGAACCCAATCGCCCCATTTCAGTGGCCAAGAATTTCTGAAGCTCCAAATTAAATATTCGTTTTTCTTCGTCTGTTAAGGAATCATAAAGATCTTTCAATTCTTGATTGATCTGCTGCTTTTCCTCCGCAGTACTTGCGTGTATCCCACGCAAATGAAAGGCTTTAAAATCAACCCCCATCGAACTAAACGTCTACCTTCGCGTATTTCGCATTCTTCTCGATGAAATCACGACGTGGTGCAACCTCGTCACCCATCAACATCGAGAACAACAAATCTGCTTCAATCGCCGAATCAACCGTTACCTGCTTCAATGTACGAGATTCTGGATTCATGGTCGTTTCCCACAATTGCTCCGCGTTCATCTCTCCAAGACCCTTATAACGCTGTACGCCTACACTTTCTTCTTTTCCTCCACCAGCTAACTCTTGAATTGCCAAGGTACGTTGGTCTTCCGTCCACACATAGCGAACTTGTTGGCCTTTCTTCACTTGATACAATGGCGGCTGTGCGATGTAAATACAACCACGGTCGACCAACTCACGCATGTAACGGAAGAAGAATGTTAAAATCAAGGTACGAATGTGACTACCGTCAACGTCCGCATCGGTCATGATGATTACCTTGTGGTATCGCAATTTATCCATGTTCAAGGCACGCTCGTCTCCATCTTTTCCAAAGGATACGCCCAATGCCGTAATCATGTTTTTAATCTCTTCGTTTTCGTAGATACGATATTCTTGCGCTTTTTCTACGTTCAAAATTTTACCACGTAAGGGTAAAATCGCTTGGAATGCCCGGTTACGGCCTTGCTTAGCCGTTCCACCTGCAGAGTCCCCTTCGACTAAGTAGATCTCACATGTTTCTGGATCTGAATCCGAGCAATCAGCTAGTTTACCTGGCAATGAGTTAGAACCCAAAATCGTTTTACGCTGAACCATTTCACGCGCCTTACGAGCGGCATGACGTGCCTGTGCAGCTAAGATTACTTTGGCAACAATTTGACGCGCTTCCTTTGGATGCTCCTCTAACCAAGACTCCAACATATCCGACATCGCTGCCGAAACCGCACCGGAAACCTCACCATTACCTAATTTGGTTTTCGTTTGTCCCTCGAATTGAGGTTCAGCTACCTTCACCGAAATAACGGCTGTCAAACCCTCACGGAAGTCATCCCCCGCGATATCAATTTTCAATTTCTCTAAGGCACCCGATTTATCCGCATAGTTTTTCAAGGTACGCGTCAACGCACCACGAAAACCCGCGACGTGAGTTCCACCTTCAATCGTGTTAATGTTATTCACATACGAAACAACGTTTTCTGTATACGAGGTATTGTAAACCATCGCAACTTGAACAGGAACTCCGTTTTTATCGCCTTCCATGTAAATAGGCTCAGACAACAATGGCTCACGTGTAGAATCCAAGAACATGACGAATTCACGAAGACCTCCTTCGGAGAAGAACTCTTCCGTTTTCGCAACACCTGCTTCATCCAATTCCCGCATATCTGTCAACTGAATACGAATTCCCGCATTCAAGAAAGATAATTCACGCAAACGACCTGCTACCGTTTCGTATTTATATTCCGTAACCGTAAAGATTGTCTCATCGGGCTTAAACAAGACCGATGTACCTGTGCGATCCGTTGTTCCTACCTCCTTAACAGGATACTGCGGAACACCAATCTTGTATTCTTGTTGGTAAATTTTACCATCACGGCTGTAAACCGTTACTTTCAAATCCGTCGACAAGGCATTCACACAAGAAACCCCCACCCCGTGAAGACCCCCAGAAACTTTGTAGGTATCCTTGTCAAACTTACCACCAGCGTGAAGAACGGTCATAACAACTTCCAAAGCAGAACGCTTCTCTTTCGTGTGCATGCCCGTAGGAATACCCCGACCGTTATCTTCAACTAAAATAGAATTATCTGTATTAATCGTCACTTTGATCATATCGCAATGACCTGCCAACGCCTCATCGATTGAGTTATCGACAACCTCCCAAATCAAGTGATGAAGACCCTTAAAGCCTGTATCACCGATGTACATGGAAGGACGCTTACGAACCGCCTCTAAACCCTCTAATACTTGAATATTATCTGCACCATAATTTGCCCGATCTTGAGCTGATGTATCTTGTGCTTCTGACATAATGTAATTTAAATGAG
>JACCDT010356951.1_pt1 | contig 14150 bp, 13 predicted proteins | sample 7446291 | NCBI WGS metagenome assembly JACCDT01 (sample SAMN15323446, study PRJNA562643) | freshwater metagenome | isolation source: river surface water | place: USA:Blue River Watershed | collected 2017-08-17
CTCGCTCTACATGGTGGGCGCCTACCTGGTCGCCGCCGCCAGCACGGCCAGCGGCTCCTTCTGGATCGGGCTCGCGGCAGGTGTGGCCGGTGCGGCGGTCTTCGGCGTGCTGCTGGAGCTCACCGTGCTGCGCCGGCTCTACACCCGTGACCACCTCTCGCAGGTGCTCGGCACCTTTGCCATCCTGCTCATGTGCAACGAGGCCGTGCGCTGGATCTGGGGCTCGCAGCCGGTGATGCTGAGCGCGCCCGACGCCCTGGCCGGTCCGGTCGAACTCCTGCCCGGTTTCTACTACCCGGCCTACCGCCTGCTCATCATTGCGGTGGGCCTGGCGGTGGCGCTGGGCCTGTGGCTGGTCATCACGCGCACGCGCATCGGCATGCAGCTGCGTGCCGGCGCCTCCAACCGCGAGATGGCCCTGGCCATGGGTGTGCCGGTGCGCGCGCTGTTCACGGCCCTCTTCGGCCTGGGCGCGGCCTTGTGCGCCGTGGCTGGTGGTTTGCTCGGGCCGCTGCTGTCGGTGCAAGTGGGCATGGGCGAAAGCATCCTCATCCTGGCCTTTGTGGTCATCGTCATCGGTGGCATCGGCTCGGTGCGTGGCGCTCTGCTGGGCGCCCTGCTCGTGGGCCTGGTCGATACGGCCGGTCGCACCTTCATTCCCCTGCTGTTCAGCGCCGTGCTCGGCCCCGCAGCGGCGGACAACGCCGGTCCGGCCGTGGCCTCCATCCTGATCTACCTGCTCATGGCCGCTGTGCTGTTCTTCAAGCCGCGTGGCCTGTTCCCCGCCCATGGCTGAGCCTGTGCCGTCCCCGGCCGCCCCGCGCAGCCTGCTCGACCACGCCCTGGGCTGGCGCTGGGCGCTGCCGTTTTTTCTGGCGCTGCTGGTGCTACCCCTGCTCACGCCCCTGTTCGGCGGCGATTTCTACCTGGGCCTCGCTGCGCGCATCCTGATCTTCGCGCTGGCGGCCACCAGTCTCAACCTCATCCTCGGTTTCGGCGGCCTGGTCAGCTTCGGCCACGCCGCCTTCGTGGGCGTGGGCGCCTACACGGCGGGTCTGCTGCTGCAGGCCGGCCTCACCTCGGCCTGGCTGGTCTGGCCGCTGGCCATGGGGATGGCCGCGCTGTTTGCGGCCCTCATCGGTGCCATCAGCCTGCGCACGCGCGGCGTCTACTTCATCATGATCACCCTGGCCTTTGCGCAGATGCTGTATTACCTGGCCGTGTCGGGCAAGGCCTGGGGCGGGGACGACGGCCTGACGCTCACGGCCCGCGCCACGCTGGGCTTCGGCCTGGACCTGGCGAACGAGCGCATCTTCTACTGGACGACCCTCGCCCTGTGCACGCTGGCCCTGCTGGCCGTCTGGCGTCTGCTCAACGCCCGTTTCGGTCACGCCCTGCAGGCCATGCGCGAGAACGAGCAGCGCATGGAGGCCATGGGTTTTGCCGTCTACGGCCACCGTCTTGTGGCCTTTGTCATCGCCGGGGCGCTGGCCGGCCTGGCCGGCGCGCTGCTGGCCAGCCTGGGCAGTTTCGTGAGCCCGTCCATGATGCAGTGGAACCAGTCGGGCCTGCTCATGGTCATGGTCATCCTGGGCGGGGTGGGGCATCTGTGGGGCGGTGTCATCGGCGCCGTGGTCTTCCTGCTGCTCGAGGAGGTGCTGAGCCACTACACCATCTACTGGCAGTTCGCGCTCGGCGCGGTCCTGCTGGCCGTGGTGCTGGCCGCACCCAACGGCCTCATGAGCCTGCTGCGCCGCAAGGAGACGCCATGACGGCCTTGCTCGAGGTCCACGGTCTCGTCAAACGCTACGGTGGCCTGGTGGCCACCGACGGGGTGGACCTGTCGGTGCGCACCGGCGGGATCCACGCCCTGATCGGCCCCAACGGCGCGGGCAAGACCACGCTGATCCAGCAGCTCTCGGGCGCCCTGGCACCGGACGCCGGCCGCATCCTGCTGGCGGGCGAGGACGTCACGCCCCTGTCCATGCACGAGCGGGTGCACCGGGGCCTGGCGCGTTCCTACCAGATCACCAGCATCTTCCCGCGTCTGACGGTGCTCGACAACGTGGCCCTGGCCCTGCAGGCGCGCAGTGGGTCGAGCCTGTGTTTCTGGCGCGCGGCCCGGGACGAGCCGCAGCGTCACGAGCAGGCGCATGCCGTGCTGCAGCGTGTGGGGCTAGGTGAACGTGCGGCGCAGACGGCCGGGGCCCTGTCGCACGGCGAGCAGCGCCAGCTCGAGGTCGGCCTGGCCCTGGCCACGGGCGCGCGCCTGCTGCTGCTGGACGAGCCCATGGCCGGCATGGGCCCCGAGGAATCCGAGCGCATGGTGGCCCTGCTCCAGGGCCTGCGCGGCGAGCTGACCCTGCTGCTCGTGGAGCACGACATGGATGCAGTCTTCCGCCTGGCCGACACCATCTCGGTGCTGGTGGCCGGACGCATCATCGCCAGTGGCGCACCGGCGGCCATCCGCGCCGATGCGGAGGTGAAACGCGCCTACCTGGGCGACGAGCTGGAGGAGGGCGCCGAATGACCCAGGCCCCAGCCCGCCGTGTCGGCGCCTGGCGCCACTTCCACCCGCTCACCCTGCTGGTGGGCCTGCTGCTGCAACTGCACCTGGGCTGGCTGCTGTGGACCGAGCACATGAGCCCGGCCCCGGCGCCGGAGCAGCTGCAACGCGTGGCCGTGGAGGTGCTGCAGGTGCAGGACCGCAGCCCGCACCTGCAGGTCCGCGGGGTGGACGACCGCCAGCGCAGCATGGAATTCCCGAGCTCGGCCGCGTTGCTGGCGCGCACCCACACGCCGCTGGAGGCGGGCGAGTGGGAGAGCCTGCCGGGCTGCATGGGTTATGTGCTGGGCGCGCCCATGCGCTGGGTGCGCGACGAACGTTTCCAGGTCTGGGAACTGCATTGCGGGCCGGTGCACCGGGTCTACAGCGAGTTCAAGGCCGCCTACGAGACCACCACCCGCGAGGCCCAACGCGCCATGGAGTGGCATGGCGGCCTCATCCTGCTGCTCACCCTGGGGGTGCTGGTGCTGGAACATCGCGCGCTGCGCCGGAGGACGGGATGAGCGCGCTGCTGGAAGTCCAGGACCTGCAGACCGCCTATGGCGCCAGCCAGGTGCTGTTCGGCATCAGCTTCAGTGTCCCCGCCGGAGGGGTGGCCACGCTGCTGGGGCGCAATGGCATGGGCAAGACCACCACGGTACGTTCCATCCTGGGCCTGACGCCGCCGCGCGCCGGGGTGGTGCGATTCATGGGCGAGCGCATCGATGGCCTGGGCCCGGACCGCATCGCGCGTCTGGGCCTGGCCCTGGTGCCCGAGGGCCGGCAGATCTTCCCCAATCTCACGGTCGAGGAAAACCTGCGCGCCTTCGCCGCCAACCGGCGCAGCCGTGCCGAGCCCTGGACGCTGGAGCGGGTCTACGCCCTGTTCCCTTCCCTGGCCCAGCGGCGCCGCAACATGGGCAACCCGCTGTCGGGCGGCGAGCAGCAGATGCTGGCGATCGGACGCGCCCTCATGACCAACCCGGAGCTGCTGGTGCTGGACGAGGCCACCGAAGGCCTGGCTCCGCTGATCCGCGAACAGATCTGGGCCTGCCTGGACCAGCTGCGCGCCCAGGGCCAGAGCATCCTGGTCATCGACAAATACGTGCAGCGCCTGATCCGCCTGGCCGACCAGCACACGGTCATCGAGCGCGGCCGGGTGGTCTGGGCCGGCCCTTCGGCTGAACTCGCGGCCGACCCCGGGCTCTGGCACCGTTACCTCGGTGTGTAGGCCCGCTTCAGCCAGACCGATTCCCCGCTTTACCTAGGGGAAACACTAATGTGGCCTAATTCTTGCGGCTTCATTCCTGACCTCCACCTGACCTCCAGACCATGCTTGGCCCGAACCGCTCAAACCCGCTCCATGCCGCCGGCATGCGGACGGGCCTGCTCGGGCTGCTGGTTTTCCTGGCCGGCTTGCTCTGGTCCTGGAGCCAGGCGCACGCCGCGCCTGCCGCCCTGCTGGAGGCCAGCCATGCCGAGATGGTCTACTGGACCATGGCCGACACCCAGGACGAGGGCATCGAATCCAGCGAGTCCGCGCTCAGTTCCGCCCCGGGCCTGATCTGCCGCAAGCCCGCGCCCGCCAAGACCACGGTGGCCGACCTGGTCCTCAACGAAATCGCGGACAAGGATGTCCAGTCCTGCGCCGGGCTCGCTCTGGCCTTGCCGCAGGCCCCCCCGCTGCCCGGACTGCAGCCAGAATTGCCCCAGACTGTGCGTGAACCCCTGCTGCGCCCGCCCGCGCGCCGGGGCTGAGCCATCGTTTCCGCCCTGGGGTGTGGCGCAGCTTGCCGGCGTGGTCCGGACCGTTGCTGCGGTACCCTGCCTTTAACCGAGGATTGAATGAAAAAGACTGAAATCTGGCGGCGCTGTACCGCCGGCTTGTTGCTGTGCCCGGTGTTGGCGCTGGCGCAGCCCTCCGGGCCCCAGCCCATGCTCACGTTGGCGACGGCATCCCCGCAGGGCCCGACGGCCGACGAGCCGCTGGTCACCTATACCCTGGACACGCTGGTGCAGCTGGTGCTGGCGAGCAACCCCGCCCTGCAGGGCGCCTTGCGCGCCCGTGAGCAGGCGGAGGCGGGCGTTGTCACCGCCAGCGCCTTCGCCAACCCGCGCATGGAATACAGCCAGGGTCGCAACGAGGCCCGGGTCGTGTCCGCGGTACCGGGTGACGTGCACAACTGGACCGTCTCCCAGTTCATCGAGAACCCCTCCCTGCGGGGCGCGCGTATCGAGGCCGCCAAGGCGGGCCTGTCCGGCAGCTTCCACCAGGTGGCGCAGAGCCGCGGGGAGCTGATCGCACAGGTTCAGCTGCGGGCCTTCGAGTACTTCCTGCGCCGCGACGAGGCGACTGCCTTGCTGGCCGACGTCGCCTTGCTCGAACAGGTGCGTGAGCGGGTCCGGCTGCGGGTCGAGAGCGGCGAGGCGGCCCGCTACGAGATCATCAAGGCCGATGCCGAGATGATCAACGCCCGCCAGCGCCAGCGTAACGCGGCCTTGCAGGCGGAGCAGGCGCTGCTGTCGCTCAACCGGCTGGCTGCGGGCCAGCTGCCCCGGAACTGGACCTTGAAGGGCGAACTCGATGCCGAGCAGCCCTTCGGTGAGCTGGAGGAGCTGCAGTCCCTGGCCCGCCTCAGCAATCCCGAGCTCAAGTCGCTCAACAGCCAGCTCGAACGCGCCCGTCGCCAGCTCGAGGGAGCTCGGTCCAGCCGTTGGCCCGGCTTCGACCTGCGTTACAGCCAGAACGCGGCACCCGACATCCGCCAGAACACCTTCGGTGTACAGGTCCAGATCCCCTTGTTCGACCAGAAGCGTGGCCCGATCGCCGAGGCCAGCAAGGAGTACGAGCGCGCCCGCCTGCGGGTCGACGGCCGCCAGGCGGAGCTGGAGCAGCAGATCATCCTGGCCTGGAAGTCGCTGGAGATGGCCCGCATCCGGGTGGAGGCCCTGTCGCAGGGCGTGATGCGTGACGCGGAGGCTGCGCTGCGTGTGGCCCAGGCTGCGTACCGCTTTGGTGAGCGTGGCATCCTCGACGTGCTGGATGCCCAGCGTGTGCTGCAGGCCGTGCGTTCGGACCTGCTGGACGCGCGTTACTCGGTGCAAGTCGCTCGCATCGAACTGGAATTGCTGACGGGCCGCTATGCCGGCGAGTCGAACCCCTAAAGAAGGAAGTCTCATGAGTACCATCCCAGCCTCTCATCCCCTTTCCCGGGTGATCGGCGTTTTCTGTCTGGCAACCGGCCTGGCCCTGACGCTGACAGCCTGCAAGGACGCTCCGCCGGAGACGCCTGCGGCCGACAGCAAGCCGGCCGATCCCATGCTGGTGCGCGTGGCCCCTGAACAGGCCGCGAACTACAAGACCAGCGCGGTCGTCGTCGCGGATGTCGCGCTGGTGCAGGAGCACCCGGGGCGTGTCGAGGCCAACGAACGCCAGGTCGCCCGCATCGGCGCCACCGTGACCGGCCGCGTGACCCAGGTGCAGGCCGAGCTCGGCGACATCGTCCGTCCCGGCCAGGTGCTGGCCCGCGTCAGCAGCCCCGAGCTGACCACGGCGCAGCTGGGCTACCTGCGCGCGCAATCCAATCTGGCCCAGGCGGAGCGGGCGGTCGAACGTGCCCGCCAGCTGATCCAGGCGGACGTGATCGGATCGGCCGAGCTGCAGCGCCGCGAGTCCGAACTCGCGATCGCGCGCGCCGAGAAGCGCGCCGCTGCCGACCAGTTGCGCCTGCTCGGACTGCCCGCCGACGCGATTGAGCAGCTCAGCGTCTCTGGTGGCCTGCAATCGGAGGCCACCGTCTACTCCCGCCAGGGCGGTGTGGTGATCGATCGCAAGGTGAGCCAGGGCCAGGTGGTCCAACCTGGCGAGGAAATGTTCACGGTCGCCGATCTCAGCAAGGTCTGGGTCGTGGGTTCCCTGCCCGAGCAGGCCGCCCGGTCCGTGCAGCGCGGGCAGATGGTGGAGATCGAGATTCCCGCGATCGACCGCAAGGTCAACGGGCGGGTGGTTTTCGTCAGCGACACCATCCAGCCCGAGACGCGTACCGTCACCGTCCGGACGGAGCTCGACAACCGCAAGCGTGAACTCAAACCCCAGATGCTGGCCAGCCTGCGTATCGCCTCGACAGCGACCAGGATGGTCGTGATCCCGGAGACGGCTGTCGTGCGCGAGGGCGACCGCGACCATGCCTTCGTCCAGATCGAGCCGAATCTCTACCGTCTCGTGCCGGTCGAGCTGGCGCCGCTCTCCAACCAGAAGCGTCCCGTGCTCAAGGGCCTGCGCGAGGGTGATGTCATCGTGACCGAGGGTGGTTTTCACCTGAACAATGACCGTGCCCAGCGCCTGCTCACGGGCGCCGGCGATACGGGTACCGGAGCGCAGAAATGATCGCTGCGCTGATCCGCTGGTCGCTCCAGGAGCGCATCCTGGTGGCGGTGATCTGCGTCGTGATGCTCATTGCCGGTGCCTTTGCCGTCAAGCGCCTCTCGGTGGATGCCTTCCCGGATGTCACCAACGTCCAGGTCCAGGTCGCCACCGAGGCACCGGGCCGTCCGCCCACCGAGGTGGAGCGCTTTGTCACCGTGCCGATCGAGATCGCCATGACCGGCCTTCCGGGGCTGGTCGAAATGCGTTCGCTCAACCGCAACGGCCTGTCGCTGATCACGCTGGTGTTCACCGACAAGACCGACGTCTACTTTGCCCGCCAGCTGGTGCTGGAGCGTCTGGTCGAGGTGACGCAGCGCCTGCCGGCGGGTGTCACGCCCGTGCTGGGCCCGGTGTCCACCGGCCTGGGCGAGGTGTACCAGTACACCCTGGAGCGCAAGGACGACCGTGATGCCCAGGGGCGCCTCAAGCCCCTGAGTGAAGAGGAGCTGCGCAGCCGCCGCGAAGTGCAGGACTGGGTGGTGCGTCCCATGCTGCGTTCGATTTCTGGCGTGGCCGACATCAACAGCCAGGGTGGCTACGCGCGCCAGTACCAAGTCAAGGTCAATCCGGACCGCTTGCGCTACTACGGCCTGAGCGTCAAGGAGGTCTACGAGGCGGTGGCGCGCAACAACGCCAACTCCTCGGGGGGCGTGCTGCCGGCCCTGGCCGAGCAGTACCTGATCCGCGGCGTGGGCCTGATCGCCTCGCTGGAAGACGTGGGCAACATCGCGCTCAAGGAGTTCCAGGGCACCCCGGTGTACGTGAAAGACGTCGCCAGCGTGGCCTTCGGCTCCGAGGTGCGTCAGGGCGCCATCATCAAGGACGGCGAGACCGAGGCGGTCGCCGGCATCGTGCAGATGATCCGTGGCGGCAACGCTCGCGAGGTGGTGACCCGCATCAAGGCGCGTGTCAAGGAGATCAACGAGAAGCAGATGCTGCCCGACGGCCTGCAGATCGTCCCCTTCTACGACCGCTCCGACCTGGTCAACACCGCCATGACCACGGTCGCCAAGGTGCTGGCCGAGGGCATCATCCTGGTGGTCATCATCCTGTTCGTCTTCCTCGGCGATGTGCGCTCCAGCATCATCGTGGTTGCCACACTGGTGCTCACACCGCTGCTGACATTCTTTGTCATGAACCGCATCGGCCTGAGTGCCAACCTGATGTCGCTGGGCGGCCTGGCGATTGCCATCGGCCTCATGGTCGACGGTGCGGTGGTGGTTGTCGAGAACGCCTTCGCCCGCCTGGGCGACCCGGCCAACGCCGGCAAGTCCAAGCCGCGCGTGATCCTGGAAGCGGCGAGTGAGGTGGGCAAGCCCGTTCTGTACGGCGTGGGCATCATCATCCTGGTCTTCCTGCCGCTGCTGAGTCTGCAGGGCATGGAGGGCAAGATGTTCGCCCCGCTGGCGCTGACCATCGCCATCGCTCTGACCATCTCGCTGATCCTGAGCTTCACCATGAGCCCGGTGTTGTGCAGCTACATCCTCAAGGGTGGCGCCGAGCACGATACTTGGCTGCTACGCAAGATGAAAGAGCCCTACCTGCGCATGCTGCACTGGGCCCTGGCCCAGCCCAAGAAGGTGTTCATGGGCGCCATGCTGGCGCTGGTGGGCAGCTTCGCGCTGGTGCCCTTCCTGGGGACGGCCTTCATCCCCACGATGCAGGAGGGATCGATCACCCCGGTGATTGTGCGCGTGCCCAAGATCTCGATCGAGGAATCCATCAAGCTCGAGACCCAGGCCATGCGGGCGATCAAGACCGTCCCCGAGGTGCTGACGGTCGTGTCGCGCCTGGGTCGCGGCGAATCGGCCTCCGATCCCGGGCAGCCGCACGAGTCCGATCCCATCGTCATGCTGAAGCCGCGCGACGAGTGGCGCGACGGCTACAACCAGGAGGACATTGCCAACGATATCCGCGACAAGCTCAAGTTCCTGCCGGGCGTGGAGATCGCCATCAGCCAGCCGATCGCGGCGCGGGTCGACGAGATGGTCTCGGGCGTGCGCTCCCAGGTGGCCGTGAAGATCTTCGGCGACGATCTGGACCAGCTGCGCAAGCTGGGCGATGCCGTGGCGGGTGCGCTCATGGCCACCCAGGGGGCGACCGACCTGCGGGTCGAGCGCGTCAGCGGGCAGGAGTACCTGACGATCCAGATCGACCGCTCGGCCATTGCGCGCTACGGCATCAACGTCGAGGACGTCAACGCCCTGATCGAGATTGCCGTGCAGGGCCGCGTGGCGACGCAGGTGTACGAGGGCGAGCGTCGCTTCGACACCATCGTGCGCCTGCCGGTCCAGTACCGTTCCGACGTCGAGTCCATCGGCAACCTCGTGCTGCGTGCGCCTACGGGTGCCATCGTGCCTTTGCGCGACGTGGCGGACATCACCCTGGGCGACGGCCCGGCCCAGGTCAGCCGCGAGGGCGGCAAGCGCCGCCTCGTGATCGGTGTGAACGTACAGGGGCGCGACCTCGGCGGCTTCGTGGCCGAGGCCCAGGCCCGCATCGACCGCACGCTGCCCATGCCCGCCGGCTACTACCTCTCCTGGGGTGGCCAGTTCGAGAACATGGAGCGCGCGATTGGCACCCTCTCCATCATCATCCCGATCACGATCGCGGCCATCTTCTTCCTGCTGTTCATGCTGTTCAACTCGGTGCGTTACGCCGCCCTGGTGATCACGGTGCTGCCCCTGGCGGCCATCGGCGGGCTGGTGGCACTGGCGATGAGCGGCGAGTACCTGAGCGTGCCGGCCGCCGTGGGTTTCATCAACCTCTGGGGCATTGCCGTGCTCAACGGCGTGGTGCTGGTCAGCTTCATCCGCCAGCAGCGCGAGTCCGGTCTGGCAACCGACGAAGCGATCATCGAGGGGTGCACGCACCGCTTCCGTCCCGTCATGATGACGGCCATGGTGGCGCTGCTGGCCCTGATCCCCATGCTGTTCTCGACCGGACCCGGTTCGGAAGTGACCCGCCCCCTGGCGGTGGTGGTGATCGGGGGGCTGTTCTCCTCGACCAGCCTGACCCTGTTGCTGGTGCCGGTGCTGTATCGCTGGTTTGAAGAAAAGGATATCGAGGCCTGAGACCCGTAGGAGTACATCGATGAAAGAAATCAGAGCAATTGTTCGACCCAACCGTCTGCCCCTGCTGCGTGAGGCATTGCGAGGCATTCCCAACTTTCCGGGCCTGACCCTGACCAAGGCGGAAGGTTTCACGGCGCCCGCCGCGATCGGCAAACGGACGGTGCGGGAGGAGTTGACCGACTACACCCCCAAGGTCATGGTGACGGTCCTCGCCGACGATGGCATGGTGGAGGAGATCCGCAACACCATCATCGAAATCTGCAGCACCGGGCAGATCGGGGACGGCATGGTCTGGACCGTGCCCATCGAAACCCTGCACCGCATCCGCAACGGCTCGGACATGCTGGCGGAGTGAGTCCCGCGGCGATCTCGTGACCAGGGGGCCGACGGCCCCCTGGTCATTTCATGCCGTTGCGCCGCGCCAGTTCCGCAAACAGGCCGGCATGGTCCAGATCGCTGAAACCGTGGTCCACGCCGTCGGCGTAGAGCTGCTCCAGCAGGCCCGTGATGGGGGCGGTGAAGCCCAGGCCGGCGGCCGTTTCCAGGGCGTTGCGCATGTCCTTGAGCTGTACCGTCATGCGCCCGCGCGGCGCGAAGTCGCGCTCCACCATGCGCTGGCCGTGTACCTGCAGGATGCGGCTGTCGGCAAAACCGCCGCTGATGGCTTCCTTCACCTTGGCCGGGTCGGCGCCGCCCTTCTGGCACAGCAGCAGGGCCTCGGCCACGGCGCCGATGGTGATGCCCACGATCATCTGGTTGGCCAGCTTGGCGAGCTGGCCCGCGCCGCTGGGGCCCACCAGGGTGGCGCGGCCCAGCGGGGCGAAGACAGGCTTGGCGCGCTCGAAGGTGCTGGCCTTGCCGCCGGCCATGATGGCCAGGGTGCCGGCCTCGGCGCCCAGCGTGCCGCCCGAGACGGGGGCGTCCAGGTGGGTGATGCCCATGCCGCCCAGGCGCTCGGCGTGCGCGCGCGCCTCGGCCGGCTTGATGGACGACATGTCGATCACCACGGTGCCGGGCTGCATGGCCTGCGCGGCTCCGGCGCCGAACAGCACCTGTTCCACCACGGGGCCGTGTTCGAGCATGGTGATGACGAATTCGGCGCCACGCACGGCGGCGGCGGGGGTGTCGTGCACCGTGGCCCCGAAGGTAGCCAGGTCTTCGGCCTTGGCGCGGGTGCGGTTCCAGACGTGGACGGTGTGGCCGGCCCCGCACAGGCGGCGGGCCATGGGATGGCCCATGAGGCCGGTGCCCAGCAAAGCGATGTTCATGCGGTCTCCAGTGTTCTTCTGAGTTGTGCCAAGATTCGGCACCCTGGTTTCGTATTCTCTTGCATCCGGAGACGCAGAACATGAAGAATTTCACCCCGGCCTGGCTGGACCGCATGTACAACAACCGCGCGCTCGTGCCCGAGCACGCCATGCACTTTGCGCGCTGGGCCGATGCCTCGGACGACGCGCGCGCCGCCCATCCCTGCCAGACCGACATTGCCTACGGCGACGGGCCCATGGAAAAGCTCGACGTGTTCCCCGCCGCCCAGCCCGGCTCGCCGGTGGTGGTGTTCATCCACGGCGGCTACTGGCGCTCGCTCGACAAGTCGCAGCACTCCTTCATCGCCCCGGCCTTCAAGAACCTGGGCGCCTGCGTGATGCTGCCCAACTACGCGCTGTGCCCGGACGTGACCATTCCCGACATCACGCTGCAGATGGTCAAGGCCGTGGCCTGGGCCTGGCGCAACGCCAAGGCCTATGGCGGCGACCCGAATCGCATCTACGTGGTGGGCCATTCGGCCGGCGGCCACCTGGCCGCCATGCTGCTGGACTGCCTGTGGCCCCAGGTGGGCAAGGACCTGCCGCCCGATCTGGTCAAGGGCGCCATGTCCATCTCGGGCCTGTACGACCTCGACCCCGTGATGCGCACCCCCTTCCTCAAGGACTCGCTGCGCCTCACGCCCGAGCAGGTGCGCCTGGCCAGCCCGGCGCTGCTGCCCGCGCCGAAGAAGGGCGTGCTCTATGCCGTGGCCGGCGGCGACGAGAGCGCCGAGTTCATCCGCCACAACAAGCTCATCCAGCAGGCCTGGGGCAAGAAGGTGGTGCCGGTGTGCGAGACCATTCCCGGCCGCAACCACTTCAGCGTGCTGGAAGACCTGACCGCCCCCTGGCAGCACCTGCACCAGCTGGCGATCCGGCTGGTGTTCGGCAAGGCGTGAGGCCGCTGGAGCCCGCGTGAACCCTTCCTCCCTCATCGGCATCCTGGCCAGCCTGGCGCTGCTGGCGGCCGTGTTCGTGACCACCGCGGCCGATCCGCGCCTCTTCATCAACCTGCCCAGCCTGCTGCTGGTGCTGGGGGGCACCCTGGCGGCCACGTTCATGAGCTATCCGCTCAGGGAGGTGGTGCGCATCTTCGGGCTGATCGGCACGGTGCTGCGCAACGAGCGCCTGTACCTGCAGAAGGACCTGGAGGAACTGGTGCACGTGGCGAAGCTCTGGATGCAGGACGACCCCCGCATGGTCGAGCGCGAGCTGGTCAACCTGCGCAACCCATTCCTGCGCACCGGTGTGCAGATGGTGATCGACCGCGCCCCGGAGGAGGACATCATCGACCTGCTGCAATGGCGCATCTCGCGCCTGCGCGCGCGCGAGGCGGCCGAGGCCGAGCTGTTCCGCGTGATGGCCAACTACGCGCCGGCCTTCGGCATGATCGGCACCCTGCTGGGGCTGGTCAGCATGATGGACGTGCTCGGCAGCGGGGACATGAAGCTCATCGGCCCGCAGCTGGCCGTGGCGCTCATCACCACCTTCTACGGCATCCTGCTGGCCAACCTGTTCTTCAAGCCCGTGGCCGTGAAGCTGGAGCGGCGCACCGAGCAACGCCTGGTCATGATGAACATGATCCTGCAGGGCATCGCGATGATGAGCGCCAAGCGCAGCCCGTCCATGATGCGCGAGACCCTCAAATCCTTCGTGGCGGTCTACGAGAACGAGCTGTTCGACGGGCCCCCACCGCAGGCGCGCGCATGAACCGGCCGTCGGCTGCCCCCCTGCCCACGCCCCAGGGGGCCGCGCGCCCGGCCATGCACCGCGGGAGTTTCCAGCGCTGGCACCTGGGCCTGCCGGCCAGCCGCGAGGAGGAGGGCTGGTTCCTCACCTACCTCGACGTCATGACCCTGCTGCTGGTGACCCTGGTGGTGGTGCTGGCCTTTGCCGGACCGGTCGCCCGGACCGAAACCGCAGCCGCGCAGCCGGTGGCCGAGCCGGCCCCGCCGCCCGCAGCGGTGGCCCCCGTCCCCGAGCCGGAACCGGCACCCGAGCCCGATCCGCTGGCCGGCCTGCCGCTGGACCAGCTCGGCAGCAGCATCGAGGTGCTGATCAGCGGCCGCACCGTGAGTTTCCGCATCAGCAGCGAGATCCTGTTCGCCTCGGGCGAGGCCGGGCTGACGCCGGCCGGCCAGGAAGTGGTGGGGCGCCTGCTGCCGGCCCTGCGCCAGGCGGAGCAGCACGACATCGTGGTCGAAGGCCACACCGACGACCTGCCCATCCAGACGGCCCGCTTCCCCTCCAACTGGGAGCTCGCCGCCGGGCGCGCCGGCAGCGTGGTGCGCTTCCTCGGCAGCCAGGGCATTGCGCCGCAGCGCATGCGCGCCATCGGCTACGCCGACACGCGGGCGATCGCCGCCAACGACACGCCCGCCGGCCGGGCCGCCAACCGGCGCGTGGAGATCGTGCTCGAAGCCCGCGCGGGCGATCCATGACGCGGCATGCGGGAAGTCCCTAGTCCCGCCGGGTGCCCGAAACGCTGGCGCGTCACTACACTCGTGGACCAGGACGCAGGCAGGGTCGATCGCCCCTGGAGCCTGTGCTGAACACCCTCACGAATCGATGCACGCATGAACCCCGACGAGTTCCTGATCGCCAGCCGCGCCATCCACATCGAGCTGGAGCGCCTGACCCAGCGCACCCTGGAACTGGCCAGATTCCGTTGCGCCGAGACCGCGAACCAGGCGTTCATGAACACCATGGCGCGGCAAACCGAATTGCTCGAAGAACTGGCGGAGATGCACGACAAGGCTTCGGCCGAGTTCAGTACGTCGGCGCGTTCGCCGCTGGTC
>JACCDT011861598.1_pt1 | contig 14144 bp, 8 predicted proteins | sample 7446291 | NCBI WGS metagenome assembly JACCDT01 (sample SAMN15323446, study PRJNA562643) | freshwater metagenome | isolation source: river surface water | place: USA:Blue River Watershed | collected 2017-08-17
GAACATTTCGAAAGACCCGCTCGGGGTGCGGCATCATGGCTGTGAAGCGTCCATCGGCGGTGGTCACAGCGGTAAGTCCGCCAGAGCTGCCATTGGGATTGGCCGGATAAATTTCTGTTGGCAGACCAGCATTGTCGACGAAACGCATGGCGCTGATCACCTTGTCAGCAGAACCCCGATGCTTGAAATTGGCAAAGCCTTCACCGTGTGCAACGGCAATGGGCATGCGACTTCCAGCCATGCCTTCAAAGAAAAGGCTTGGCGATGGCAAGATCTCAACCATTGAAAGCCTTGCCTCAAACCGCTCACTTTGGTTGGTGGTGAAGCGTGGCCAATGATTGGCACCAGGAATGATGTCGGCCAGTTCAGCAAACATCTGGCAACCATTGCAAACACCTAAACCAAAGGTGTCTGTGCGCGCAAAGTAAGCTTTGAATTCATCGGCCAACAAAGGATTGAAAGTAATGCTTCTTGCCCAGCCAATACCAGCGCCCAGAGTGTCGCCATAAGAGAAACCACCACAGGCGACAAGGCCTTGAAAATCCTTCAAGCTCACGCGACCCGTTTGCAAATCTGTCATGTGAACATCATGTGACTCAAAGCCTGCTTCATTGAAAGCGTAAGCCATTTCAACGTGCGAATTAACACCCTGCTCACGCAAAATGGCCACACGCGGTTGGGTCAAATTCAAGTAAGGCGCAGCCACATTGTCTTCTGGGTTGAAAGACAATGAAACGTGCAAACCAGGATTGTCGGAACGACCAACGCCAGCATGCTCCATGTCTGCACAGCTTGCGTTATCGCGCTGTTGACAAATTTTCCAACTGACGCTGTCCCAAACTTGGTGCAAGTCTTCCAACTTGGCTGTGAAAATTTCTTGGGTGTCGCGCCAAATGCTCAAGGACCCCACGCCTTTGCCAATGGCGGAATGTGCAGGTCGCGTTTTGCCCACCACATGGCTATGCTTTGAAAGGCCATGCTCCCGCAAGAGTTGCATCACTTCTGCACGATCTTCGGTGGCAATTTGAATCACAACGCCCAGCTCTTCATTGAAAAGCGCTTTGAGCGTTAACTCCTCTCGCCTAGCGCTAATTTGCTGCGCCCAATTTTTGGCATCACCATATTCAGCACGGCTGTCGGAAATGCCATCGCCTTCCGTTACCAACAAGTCGAGGTTCAGTGCCACTCCTACTTGGCCCGCAAAACACATCTCTGCCACAGTGCTTAACAAGCCACCATCGCTTCGATCGTGGTAGGCCAAAATTTTGCCATGCTGGCGGAGTAAGTTGACCACGTTGACCAAACTGACCAAGTTTTCGGGCTTCTCCAAATCAGGCACGTGATCGCCTGATTGGTTCAAAACCTGACTCAAAATGCTGCCACCCATACGGTGTTGGCCGTTGCTCAGATCGATCAATATCAAGGAGGAATCGGTCACATTGGCATTCAACTGAGGCGTCAAGGTGCCCCGAACATCTGGCAAGCTGGCAAATGCACTCACCACCAAACTCACGGGTGAGGTTACTTTGTGCGTTGTACCTCTTTCGGACCATTGTGTTTTCATCGACAGGCTGTCTTTGCCCACAGGAATAGAGATACCCAGAGCAGGACACAACTCGAGCCCCACTGCCTTGACGGTTTCATAAAGCGCAGCATCTTCGCCAGGTTCGCCGCAAGCAGCCATCCAATTGGCGCTGAGTTTGACCCGGTCTAACTCAATGGGCGCAGCCAATAAATTGGTAATGGCCTCAGCCACCGCCATACGGCCTGAAGCTGCGGCATCGATACTGGCCAAGGGTGTACGCTCCCCCATGCTCATGGCTTCGCCTTGAAAGCTCCGATAGTCGGCCAAAGTCACAGCACAATCGGCAACAGGAACTTGCCATGGACCCACCATTTGATCGCGATGCGTCAAGCCACCGACTGAGCGATCACCGATAGTGACCAAGAATCTTTTAGAGGCCACCGTGGGATGACTGAGAACGCTCACAACGGCATCTTGCAAACTCACACCCGTTAAATCGATAGGCTTGGTAGTGCGCTTGACGGAAGTGACCTGGCGATGCATTTTGGGTGGTTTTCCCAACAACACATTCATCGGCATATCGACCGGATTTTTCAACTGCTCATCGTGTGCGGCACCGTCAGCTAACACCAATTGACGCTCTTCTGTGGCAACGCCAACCACTGCAAACGGGCAGCGCTCACGATCGCAAAATGACTTGAACAAATCGAGTGACTCTGGCGCAATGGCCAAAACATATCGCTCTTGGCTTTCGTTGGACCAAATTTCTTTAGGCGACAGGCCAGAAGCCTCAAGCGGTACAGCTCGCAAATCAAATCGTGCACCCCGGCCTGCATCGTTGGTGAGTTCGGGAAATGCATTTGACAGGCCACCTGCGCCTACATCGTGAATGGCCAAAATGGGATTGGCCTGTCCCATGACCCAACAATGGTTGATCACCTCTTGTGCGCGCCTCTCAATTTCAGGGTTGCCGCGCTGAACAGAATCAAAGTCCAAATTGGCCGCGTTGGTACCCGAAGCCATTGAACTGGCAGCACTGCCTCCCATGCCAATGAGCATGCCTGGACCGCCCAACTGAACCAAAAGCGTACCAGCAGGAAATTGAATTTTTTGAGTCTGAATGTCGTCAATCACACCCAAACCACCAGCGATCATGATGGGCTTATGGTAGCCGCGCAGAACACCGTCAACCACCTGCTCGTATTCTCGAAAGTAGCCCAACAAATTGGGACGGCCGAATTCATTGTTGAATGCCGCACCGCCCAAGGGCCCTTCTGTCATGATTTGCAATGGACTGGCGATGTGCTCTGGTTTTCCGTGCGGGCTATCCCACAATTTTGAAACCGTGAAGCCTGTCAAGCCGGCTTTGGGCTTAGAACCTCGGCCTGTTGCGCCTTCGTCTCGAATCTCACCACCCGCCCCTGTGGAGGCGCCAGGATAAGGAGAAATGGCTGTCGGGTGATTGTGTGTTTCGACCTTCATCAAGACATGGTGCAGGGCATTTTCTTTTTGATAAGCCCCCCCTTGCTTGGCCACATAACGTTCAACTTGGTGCCCCACCATGATGGACGCATTGTCGGAGTAAGCCACCACGGTATGCTGCGGGTTTTGCTGATGCGTGTGCCTAATCATGCCAAACAAGCTGTGTGTTTGATCTTGACCATCGATGGTGAATTGAGCATTGAAAATTTTGTGTCGGCAATGCTCGCTGTTGGCTTGTGCAAACATCATCAATTCAACGTCACTGGGATTTCGACCGAGCTGCTTGAACGAGCTCAACAGATAATCAATTTCATCTTCTGCCAATGCCAAACCAAATTCTTGATTAGCGTTGACCAATGCGTCTCTGCCTCCCTGCAACACATCAACATGCAAAAGCGCCTGGGCTTGCAACTCGGTAAAGAGTGCCAAAGCATCATCGCGTTGGGCAAGAATGGACTCGGTCATTCTGTCATGCAGCAAGTCTGACAATTTCAAACGCAAGTCTGCTGACACAGATTTTGCAACTTTGGCATTTTTAAACTGCAGTGAGTAGACCATCAAGCGCTCTATGCGCCTGACTTTCAAACCACAATTGTGGGCAATGTCAGTGGCCTTGGATGCCCAAGGTGATACGGTGCCCAATCGGGGGGACACATGAATGAGAACGCAAGCTTGCGCCTCGATTGAAGCGTCTGATTCAAATGGCTCACCATAAGTGAGCAACTGTTTTAAGACGTTTTGATGTGTGGGGTCTAGCGGTTCTGGGCTTGCAACCAAGTGCAAATATTGCCCCGTGAGACCCTTGATTTCAGGGCAAAGAGCCTGCAACCTCGGAAGTAATTGTTGAATGCGAAATTCGCTGAGGGCGTTACCGCCTTCCAAGATAAGTGTTTGCAGGGTCACTGGCTGGCCTTGAGGGCAATGTGAAAAGTGTCTCAAATACCGCTGACTGGGGCACTGAACGAGGCACTATTTTAACCGCTGCCGGCACCCTAATCTGCAAAATTGCCTTCAGGATGGGATAATCAACCCCCATGACAATCACCCTCAAAGACGCCGATGGCGCCAACGGCATGCGTGTGGCGGGACGCCTTGCATCCGAAGTACTCGATTATTTGACACCCTTTGTCCAACCGGGTGTCAGCACCAATGAGCTTGACAAACTGGCCCACGACTTCATGGTCCAAGTTCAGGGCACCATTCCTGCGCCCTTGAACTACCAACCCCCAGGTTATTCACCCTACCCCAAGTCTATTTGCACCTCGATCAATCACCAGGTTTGCCATGGCATTCCGAATGAAAAACAGCTCAAAAAGGGCGACATCGTCAACATCGACATTACCGTGATCAAAGACGGATGGCATGGCGATACCAGTCGCATGTTCATTGTGGGCGACGCCTCTATCGCTGCAAAGCGTCTTTGCGCCGTCACCTACGACGCCATGTGGCACGGCATAGAACAGGTTAAACCTGGCGCCCGCCTTGGCGACATTGGTTGGGCCATTCAAAAGTTTGCCGAAAACTTAGGCTTTTCCATTGTTCGCGAGTTTTGTGGTCATGGCATTGGCCGAGTTTTCCACGAAGAGCCGCAAGTTTTACATTATGGAAAGCCAGGCACCCTAGACGAACTCAAGGCAGGCATGACCTTCACCATTGAGCCCATGATCAACGCTGGCAAACGCGATATCAAGGAAATGGGCGATGGCTGGACCATTGTGACCAAAGACAGAAGCCTTTCAGCCCAGTGGGAACATACCATTTTGGTCACTGAAACGGGCTATGAGGTACTCACCCTCTCTGCAGGAAGCCCTCCCACCCCTGATTTTGTCAAAGGCTGATGGCATGAATGAAGTGTCGGTATTGAGAGACAAGTACCGCCAGGAAAAGCAAGCCCTGTGGTCAAGTATTTCGGACAGTGCTGCCAATGGTCGGGGGCTGAAGCCCACTCTGGTTCGACTCGCCAAACTGGCAGACAAACTTCTCATAGAACTTTGGTGCAAAGCTGGTTTTGACCAAGGTGAAGCGCTCATTGCAGTGGGAGGCTACGGCCGTGGTGAATTGTTTCCGTCCTCGGATGTCGACGTTCTGGTGTTGCTTCCCGATAGTGCCATTGCAGAAAATTCTCCAGAGCTCAAAGCCAAACTGGAAACTTTCATCGGCAGTTGCTGGGACAGTGGCCTCGAAATTGGCTCCAGTGTCAGAACACTGAGCGATTGCATTGAAGAGTCAGAAAAAGACATCACGGTGAAAACCTCTTTGCTTGAAAGCAGACATATCACCGGCAGTCCAAAGCTCTACAAACAGTTTCAAAAGCGTTATGAAGAAGCCATGGATCCCCATGCATTCTTCGTTGCCAAAACGCTTGAATTGAACCAGCGCCACAACAAGTTTGAAAACACTCCCTACTCTCTCGAGCCTAATTGCAAAGAGTCTCCAGGTGGTTTGCGAGATCTGCAAATCATTTTGTGGGTTTCTAGAGCTGCCGGCCTCGGCAGGACGTGGGACGATTTGGCTGCCAAGGGCTTGGCAACACCTCTTGAGGTTAAGCAAATCAAACGCAATGAAGCGGTTCTGAGCCTCATTCGCGCCAGACTTCATTTACTCGCCAAGCGACGAGAAGATCGCTTGGTTTTCGATTTGCAGCACGCCTTGGCAGATTCATTTGGCTACAAAGCCAAAAGCACACCAGACGGTAAACACAAGCAACGAGCGAGTGAAGTTTTGATGCGTCAGTATTACTGGGCGGCCAAAGCTGTCACCCAGTTGAATCAAATCTTATTGCTGAACATCGAAGAGTATTTGCAGGCCCAACGAGGGGATCTTCAAATTGAGTTGCGCAAACTCAATGCCCATTTTTATGAAAAAAATGGTCTTCTAGAACTGGCCCAAGACGACCTGTATCAAAAACATCCGCATGCCATCTTAGAAACGTTTTTGCTGTACCAGCAGACACAAGGTGTGAAAGGACTTTCGGCTAAAACACTCCGAGCGCTTTACAACGTTCGAGGCGTGATGGATGCCAAATTCAGACGCGATCCTGTCAATCGAGCCACTTTTTTGAAGATCCTTCAAGAAAGTCAGGGTATCACCCATTCAATGCGCTTGATGAATCAAACCTCTGTGTTGGGCCGGTACCTGTGGGTGTTTCGAAACATTGTGGGACAAATGCAGCACGATCTGTTTCACGTATACACCGTCGATCAGCACATCCTGATGGTTTTGCGAAACGTGCGGCGATTCTTCATTGCAGATCATGCGCATGAATATCCTTTTTGTTCGCAACTGGCTGCGGGCTGGGACAAGCCCTACATCCTGTACACCGCCGCCTTGTTTCATGACATTGCCAAAGGACGCGGGGGTGATCATTCCCAATTGGGTGTGCTTGAAGTCAAGCGGTTTTGCAGGCAACACGCTATTGAAACCAAGGATGCACAGCTCATCGCATTTTTAGTGCGAGAACATCTCACCATGAGTCATGTGGCACAAAAAGAAGATTTAAGCGACCCCGATGTCATTGCCGCTTTTGCCAAGCGTGTTGTCAATGAGCGTCAACTCACGGCTTTGTATTTGCTCACGGTTGCCGACATTCGGGGCACCAGCCCCAAGGTTTGGAACGCCTGGAAAGGCAAACTCCTTGAAGACCTTTACAAATTCACCTTGCGGATGTTGGGTGGCCGAGCCCCTGATGCCAATGCAGAAGTTGAAGCCAGAAAACGCGACGCATTGGTAGAGCTGGCAAGACACTCGGAGCCCCACGATGGTCAAAAAGCATTGTGGGACACACTGGACATTGGCTATTTCATGCGGCACGAAGCCAGTGAAATTGCATGGCATGCCAGACAGCTTTCTAGATATGTCTCGAAAGCAGAAAGACCGTCTGTGGCGCCAATGGCGGGCAAAAGCATTGTCAGAGCCCGCATTTCTCCACTCGGTGAAGGATTGCAGGTCTTGGTCTATGCAGAAGATCAAACCGATTTGTTTGCTCGCATTTGCGGCTATTTTGATCAAGCTGGCTTCAGTATTTTGGACGCCAAAATTCACACCGCCAAAAACGGTTATGCCTTAGACACTTTTCAGGTGGTCACATCTCTGCTACCAGAACACTATCGAGAGCTCATCACCATGGTGGAGTCAGGCTTGAGTGTCACTATCGATCAAAAAGGTGTTTTGCCACCGCCCACAAAAGGACGCGTTTCTCGGCGTGTCAAAAACTTTCCTATTGCGCCTCGCATCAGTTTGCATCCCGATGAAAAAGCCCAAAGTTGGCTTTTGGCCATTTCAGCAAGCGACAAAATGGGCTTGCTCTACAGCGTGGCCACTGTGCTGGCCAAACACAGCATCAGTCTGAAGTTGGCCAAAATCAGCACGCTGGGTGAAAGGGTTGAAGACAGCTTCTTGATTGAGGGCTCAGCACTTCAACACAACCGTGAGCAAATCGAGATTGAGACCGAGTTGTTGCAAGTCTTGCAATCATAACTGCGCCGCCTAGCCTTTAACTTTTTTTGCGCGGTGGCAGGCCTGTGTGCTGCGTAAGCACTGCGCCTCTTTTGGGTGACGAGCTGGGCGTGCTGTTTTTACGACGTGCACTTTGATAATCATCCGACAAGGGCTGCCACGTGGGAATCAGGTGATGTTTGCCATTGCCAATGAGATCTGCTCTGCCCATCGCTTTGAGTGCATCGCGAAGCAAAGGCCAGTGCTTGGCATCGTGATACCTCAGAAAAGCTTTGTGCAAGCGGCGGCGTTTTTCACCCTTGACCACGTCAACCTTTTCGCTTTCGCGCGTGATTTTGCGCAAAGGGTTTTTGGTCGTGTGGTACATGGCAGTGGCTGTGGCCATAGGGCTTGGATAGAAGGTTTGAACTTGGTCAGCACGAAAACCGTTTTTCTTCAGCCAAACAGCCAAGTTCATCATGTCTTCATCGCTGGTGCCAGGGTGGGCTGCAATGAAATAAGGCACTAAAAATTGTTTCTTGCCAGCTTCAGCGCTGAACTTGTCGAACATGCTCTTGAACTTGTCATAGGTGCCAATGCCGGGCTTCATCATTTTGGTCAAAGGCCCAGACTCTGTGTGCTCTGGCGCTATTTTCAAATAGCCGCCCACGTGGTGCGTGACCAATTCCTTGACGTACTCAGGGCTTTGAACCGCCAAGTCGTATCGCAAGCCAGAGCCAATCAAGATCTTTTTGATGCCCTTCAAACTTCGCGCTTTGCGGTACATCTGAATCAATGGGCCGTGGTCGGTGGTGAGGTTGCTGCAGATGCCAGGAAAAACACAACTTGGTTTGCGGCAGGCCGCTTCAATTTCGGGCGATTTGCAACCCAATCGGTACATGTTGGCCGTAGGACCACCCAAATCCGAAATGACACCTGTGAATCCCTTGACCTTGTCGCGAATATCCTCAATTTCACGCAGCACAGAAGCTTCGCTGCGGCTTTGAATGATTCTGCCTTCGTGCTCAGTGATAGAGCAGAAAGTGCAACCACCAAAGCAACCCCGCATGATATTGACTGAGAAGCGAATCATCTCCCATGCTGGAATTTTGGTGGCACCATCGTGCGATCCATTGGCATCGGCATAACTGGGGTGCGGACTGCGCGCATAGGGCAAATCAAACACCGTGTCCATTTCGGCCGTGGTGAGCGGAATGGGCGGTGGTGTGATCCAAACGTCTCTGGCCGTATGACCTTCACCGTGAGCCTGTACCAAACAACGCGCGTTGCCAGGGTTGGTTTCTAAGTGCAACACACGATTGGCATGGGCATACAAAACTGGATCTGATTTGACTTGCTCATAACTGGGCAGTCGAATGACACTTTTGTCTCGGGGCGGCACTTTGTGCAAGCCTTTGCCCTGCATAGCAGGCAGCTGAGGATTGGGTACAAACTGAAGTGGTTTGACACTTGCATTTTGTTGATCAGGGACCGACTGTGCTTCATCTTCACGGGCGCATGTAGCGCCATTTTCACGAGCCTGTTCGGAGATCATGAGATAAGGATTGACATGCGCTTCTACGTGACCAGGTGTGTCAACGGAAGATGAATCAATTTCAAACCAGCCTTCAGGTGTTTGACGGCGCACAAAAGCAGTACCGCGAACATCAACAATGTCTTGAACAGGCTCTCGCGCAGCCAGTCTGTGGGCAATTTCGACCACAGCACGTTCGGCATTGCCGTAAAGAAGCAAATCGCACTTGCTGTCGACCACAATAGACCGGCGAACCTTGTCAGACCAATAGTCGTAGTGTGCAATGCGGCGCAATGAGCCCTCAATGCCACCCAACACAATGGGCACATCGGGAAAGGCTTCTCGACAGCGTTGGCTGTAAACAATGGCGGCACGATCGGGACGCTTACCCCCCACATCACCGGGGGTGTAGGCATCGTCAGATCGAATTTTGCGATCGGCCGTGTATCGGTTGATCATGGAGTCCATGTTGCCCGCTGTGACGCCCCAAAATAAATTGGGTTTGCCTAGCGCGCGAAACGGCTCGGCACTTTGCCAGTCGGGCTGGGCGATGATGCCCACTCGAAAACCTTGCGCCTCCAACATTCGACCGATGACGGCCATGCCAAAGCTTGGGTGGTCGACATAGGCATCGCCCGTGACCAACACAATGTCGCAGCTGTCCCATCCCAACTGGGTCATCTCTGCCCGGCTCATGGGCAAAAAGGGAGCCGTGCCAAAGCGCGCCGCCCAAAACTTGCGATAGCTATTCAGGGGCTTGGCGTTGCGAGGAAAAAAGGAGACGTCAACCAGAGCGTTCATGGGCCAAAATTAGGATAATCCCGTAGTTTAGGGCCTCTGAGCGAACATATCCAACAGAGGGTCTTTCTCATTGGATAATCCTCAGATGTCTTCTGTCATCCCCGAACTCAGTCATCCAAAATCCAAAACGGAATTGTTCGTCGTTTTCACCCTTTTAGCGCTTCAAGGCTTTGGCGGCGTTCTAGCCATCGTGCAACAAGAATTGGTAGAGCGTCGAAAATGGATGACCAAGGCTCAATTTGTGGAGGAATGGTCCGTTGCACAAGTGATGCCAGGCCCCAATGTGGCCAACCTTTGTTTGATGATTGGCGGCAAATACTTTGGTCTTCCAGGTGCCATGGCCGCCTTGATGGGCCTTCTCATTGCGCCCCTCACGATTGTCCTTGCGCTGGCCATTTTGTTTGGCGGAGTCGCTGACAGTCCAACGGCGCAAGGCGCGCTCAAAGGGATGGGGGCTGTCTCAGCTGGCTTGATCATTGCCACTGGCCTCAAACTCAGCACCACGCTGCCCCAAAACCCTATGGGAATGAAGACGGCCATTTTTTTTGCTGTTGTCGCGTTTGTATTCGTTGGCATTTTCAGATTCCCACTGATTTGGGCATTGCTCGGTTTAGGGGTCGTGTCTTGCTACATCACTTACCGCGCTTTGAAACAATTGCAAACCAAATTTGACGACAAATCAAGCAGCGAGGGCCCCAGATCATGAGCGTCTCTCTAAGCCCTCAAGACTGGCTTGATTTTTTCGTGCATTTTGCGTCCTTGTCCCTGCTGGGAATTGGGGGTGCCATCACAACCGCGCCCGACATGCATCGTTATTTGGTCGATGAAAGGAATTGGCTGACTGACGCTACTTTTTCCTCGAGCATTGCATTGGCTCAATCTGCACCTGGCCCCAACGTCCTATTTGTGGCCTTGATGGGGTGGCAAGTTGGCATCAATGCTGGAGGCGGTTTCAGTGCGGGACCCAGCGCATGGGGACTTGGCCTAATGGGTGTCACACTCAGCATGTTGGGCATCTTGCTACCCTCCTCCGTCTTGACCTACAAGGCAACCAAATGGGCGCATCAGAATCGAAACCTCACATCGGTACGAGCGTTTAAATCAGGCATGGCCCCCATTGTGATCGGCCTTCTGGTGTCAACTGGTTGGCTTTTATCAGTCGCCCAAAACGACTATGCCAAGAATTGGAAACTTTGGTTAGTCACTATTGTTGCCACACTGGTCGTGACGCGCACTTCCATACATTTGTTGTGGTTGATTGCAGCGGGTGGTTTGGTGGGCGCTACAGGAATTTTGTAGTCGCGCCTAAAAGGCGCCTAAGCGCTGCCTGACAGCCTCGAACAAGCAAACACCACTTGCAACCGATACATTCAAGCTCTCCACAGCCCCCTGCATGGGAATGCTGACCAACTCGTCACAGGTTTTGCGAGTGAGGTGCCTCATGCCAGGCCCTTCCGCTCCCAAGACAAGTGCAACCGGCCCTTTTAAGTCGACTTGGTAAATGTTGCGAGGCGCATCGCCACTCGTCCCAATGGTCCAAATGGATCTTTCCTTCAACTCGCCCAGCGTTCTGGCCAAATTGGTCACCATGAAATAAGGAACCGTTTCAGCGGCACCGCTGGCCACTTTGGCCACAGTCGCATTGATGCCCGCCGCATGATCTTTGGGTGCAATCACAGCGTGAGCCCCTGCGCCATCGGCAACTCGAAGGCAAGCACCCAAATTGTGCGGATCAGTCACGCCATCCAAGACCAACAACAGGGGAGGCCCTTGAACTTGATCTAACAAATCATCCAAAGAGTGAACCTGAGGCAAAGTTTCAACCCGAGCGGCAACACCTTGATGTCCATGACTGCCCGCCAATTTGGCAAGGCGCATGCTATCGGCCTCGATGAGCCTCACACCAGCCTCTTGAGCGCGTTCTATGAACTGCTTCATCCGAGCATCGCGACGGGTAGTTTCAAAGTAGATTTCAACGATCGATTGAGGCGCTGTTTTTAAGCGAACGCCAACCGCATGAAAACCGAAAAGAATTTTTGGAGAAGACATTCCCCGATTATCCTTTGCTTATGAGCTGTCCAGCTTGAAGTGTGAGTGTTCTGTCACAGCGCGCTGCCAATTTTTGATCATGGGTGACCAAAATCAGAGTAGTTCCACGTGCTTGGTTCATGGACAGCATCAAATCCATGATGCTTTCTCCCGTTTGAGCATCCAAACTGCCTGTAGGTTCGTCTGCAAGAAGTAATTGAGGTTGCACCACAAAAGCGCGCGCAAGGGCAACGCGTTGTTGCTCACCCCCGCTGAGCACCTTGGGGAAATGCTTTAAACGCTCTGCCAGTCCAACTTGTGACAAGATGTCCTTCGCCAGTTTGCCTGCCTCTTTGATGCCAGAAAGCTCCAAAGGCAACATGACGTTTTCAAGCGCAGTCAAATGGCCCATCAGTTGAAAGTTCTGGAATACAAAACCCAGCTTTTGTCCACGCCAGGCAGCCCTTTGGTCTTCAGTCATCTCAAAGATCTGTTGGCCCGCTAGGCTCACTTGACCTTCAGTTGGCGTATCTAAACCCGCCATGATGGACAGCAAGGTGCTCTTGCCTGAACCGGAAGCTCCCAAAATGGCCACAGATTCCCCTGCATTCACGGTGAAATCAATATCACGCAAAATAGCCAATGGTGACCCTACATCACCGACCACCTTACTCACATGACTGACTGTAATCATTACTTCTGACATGGACCAACTTTCTTTGCTTCGACAACACTTTAACTCCCTTGTGGTGGGCTTGTTCTGTGCGGGTTTTTGTTCAGTCTCTTCTGCATCTGAAAACTCGCCCTCTGTCAAAGCCTCTCAGGGCGACACCTCAGGGAAAGTCGTGCTCATTGTGGGCGATTCGCTAAGCGCTGAGTATGGCCTCACCCGAGGAACAGGCTGGGTCAATCTCATGAGCCAGCAGGCGGCCAAAGAGTCTGTCAAAGTTAAATTTGTGAATGCCAGCATCAGCGGCGACACCAGCTCGGGAGGCGTGAGCAGATTGCCTCAATTGCTCAGTGCACACAAACCTCATTTGTTGGTGGTTGAACTGGGTGGCAACGATGCCCTGCGCGGATTGAGCATGAACATGACCCAGCAAAATTTGATCACCATGGCCAGGGAAGGCAAGAAATCGGGCGCCAAAGTACTCATCGTTGGCATGCAAGTTCCACCCAATTACGGCGCGAATTACACCCAGCAAATGGCGCAGACGTATCAAAAGGTGTCTCAAGAAACAGGGGCTGAGCTCAACAACCAATTTTTAAAGGGCATTGCAGACGATCCAGATCCCTTGCGATGGTTTCAGCCTGATCGAATTCACCCCAATGAGGGTGCGCAAAGCCTCATGGTGAAAAACATTTGGCCACAAATGAAGAAGATGCTGGCGTCCCAAAAATAACAAGGCTTGATGATTCAAGCCTCCATTTTAGGAAGCTGGGGGGGTCTCTGAAGTCGGTGCAGATTCAATGTCGGGAAGGCCTGAGTCTTCTGCAAAACCGTCGTGCGAATCGGTTTTTCTTTCAGCCTTGGCCTTCAACTAATCTTCTTTTTTACGTTTCTTCGCCAGTTCTTTTTGACGTTTTTCGTAGCCGTAATTAGGTGTAGCCAAGGTATTTCTTTCTATGCAATGGCATCCACTGTATCAGCTTGACAATCAATCAGACAAAGACCCTTAAAAATTCAAGCACTCCTTGGCGGCCTGGCTCAAATCCATGATGAGATCGTGAGGATCTTCAAAGCCAGTCGAAAACCGCACCAAATGGCCCTGGTGCAAATGTGAAGGCCAGTGCGAGCGCATGTTTTCAATCTTGTACGGAACCACTAAACTGAAGGGCCCACCCCAGCTGTAGCCCAATTTAAAAAGTTTCAAGCTGTCACAAAATGCATCCACTTGGCTTTGCTTGAAGGACGGGTGCAGCATCACACTGAACAAACCTGCTGCATGCCCATCCCCGTTTGGCGCACACAAGGCTTGCCAATGTGCATGTCCGGGTGAACCTTCTAAAGCCGGATGAAGAACCTGAACACAGGCTTTTTGATCTTTCCACCAACTGGCCAATTGTCTGGCACAACGGTCCTGCGCTGCGTACCTCAAAGCAATGGTTGGCAGGGAGCGCAATATGCTTTCGACATCATTGGGCCCCACACAAATGCCCAAACGCATCATGGTCATTTTGAGTTTCAAAGCCAATGCATCGTCGCAAGTCATGACGCTGCCCATGAGCACATCACCGCCACCGCTTGGGTACTTGGTTAAGGCGTGGGCGGTGAGTCCGACAGACAAGCTGCCATCACCCAACAGGTCAAAAGGCTTGAAAGCAATTCCAGCGCCCCAA
>JACCDT010296391.1_pt1 | contig 14143 bp, 13 predicted proteins | sample 7446291 | NCBI WGS metagenome assembly JACCDT01 (sample SAMN15323446, study PRJNA562643) | freshwater metagenome | isolation source: river surface water | place: USA:Blue River Watershed | collected 2017-08-17
AGGCATCATTTGGAGCGTGTTGCTACCATGTTAGTTTTGGTCGAAAAATATGATATAGTCATCCAGTTCGCAGGCGTAAGCATAGCTTGCACCTGCTGCATTTGGAGATTGGATGAGGGTAGACTCCCATTCTCTTCGTTATTTGCGGGCGTAGTTTAGTGGTAAAACGACTGCCTTCCAAGCAGTAGTCGAGGTTTCGATTACCTCCGCCCGCACAAAGAAAAAGACCCTGCAAGGGTCTTTTTTGAATGCGGGCGGAAGGAGTGTGCCTGCGCACACTCCGTGGTAATCGAAACCGCCGGAATGATGTCACATCCCCTTGAGGGGATGTGACGAGTGAGGCGTGACCCGCGGCACTTAGTACTTTTGCAAGCGGATGCGCAGCAAAATATTTAGTGACCGTCAGGTTCATTACCTCCGCCCGCACAAAAAGCAAAAACGACCTGAATCATTTCAGGTCGTTTTGCGTTTGTGAGACGGAGCCATGTTTTGGCTATACATAATGCTAAAACGGGCGAGTCCGGGCAGGAGCCATTTATGAGCGTAGCGAATTAGTGAGCTGACACCACATAAAAAGCGGGCGGAAGAAAAGCACCTGCGTACTTTTTGTGATAATCGAAACGACGGATCAATATACAGCACAAAGGCCCCTCGCGTGGGGCCTTTGTAGTGGTGAGACAGAGCACTAAACGTGTTCCTCTCATGTAGCTTTACTACTTGGTGTACATGCTGACCAAGTTAATACCTCCGCTACATAGAAATTATATCAGTGCATTGACGTGTATACAAGAAAAAACACTGATAGTAGTGTCAGTGTTTTTTCAATAGAGAAAGTAAGATTTACTTTACTGCTTCTTTGAGTGCCTTTGCCGCGCGGAACTTTGGTACACGCATTGATGGAATCTCGATAGATTCACCAGTGCGAGGATTGCGTCCAGTACGACCATTGCGTGTTTTTGTGGCAAAGATACCGAGACCTGCAATTGATACTTCCTTGCCTTGCTTAAGGGAAGAGGTAACTGAATCAATAAGGGTCTCTACTGCACGCTCAGCATCAGCGCGTGTACCTCCAACAACTTCATGAATCTTCTCGATGATATCTGCCTTGTTCATAGTGTAACTAATGATTTATGGGCGGGTAATGTACAAAACGTAGCTTCAAGACTACGAGCGCACATACTGCCAAAATATGGCTGTAGAGCTGTGGATAATTATATAGCAGCATAAAGAGGGTGCAACAGATGCACGAGTCATATTTATGTGTTGTAATGAGCATTCCCAATATAGCCAATTCTGTTGGTTAGGTCACAATCATTGTCACTATCATGCATGATAGTGACGATGTGGTATTACAGAAGCCAGAAAATACCGTTACAAAATGCGCAAGCTTGTGGCTTGCGCATTTTGTAGCGTGATATGCCTATGAAAGGTATTATCTCGCGTATTCTATTGCTCGTGATTCGCGAATCACATTTACCTTAATCTCTCCTGGGTATCGGAGACGCTCTTCAATATCGGTTGCTATTGAGCGAGCGAGATTCATTGCTTCAAGGTCAGTTACCTTCTCTGGATTCACAATGACGCGTATCTCGCGCCCAGCCTGAATAGCAAAGGCTTTCTCGACGCCTGGCATGCTTGTTGCTATTTCTTCAAGTTCGCCAAGGCGCTTAATATAATTTTCGATTGAGTCACGTCGTGCTCCTGGACGCCCACCTGAGATGGCATCGGCAACCTGTACGATGATACTCTCAGGAGTCTCATACGGATACTCTTCATGGTGCGCACGCATGGCGATTATGACCTTTTGGTCGACGCCATACTTCTCAAGTATGCGAATACCGATTTCTACGTGCGTACCCTGAACCTCCTGACTTACCGTCTTGCCGATGTCATGAAGGAGAGCTCCTGCACGCGATACCGCAACATCTGCTCCAACTTCTTCAGCGATAATGGCAGCTATGTGTGCCATCTCAACAGAGTGCCAAAGAACATTTTGGCCATAGCTTGTACGGAAGTGGAGGCGTCCCAGTATTTTTACAAGATCAGGATGGAGGCCAGGAACTCCTGCTTCGTATGCAGCCTTTTCACCCATCTTTCGTACGATGGTACCTACTTCGGCGCGTGCTTTCTCAACAACCTCCTCAATCTTTGCTGGCTGAATGCGTCCGTCAGCAAGAAGATGTTCTAGTGCTACGCGTGCTATCTCACGACGTACTGGATCAAACGACGAAAGAGTGATGTGTCCTGGCGTATCATCAATAAGCACATCAACACCAGTTGCACGTTCAAATGCACGGACATTGCGACCTTCACGTCCAATAATTTTTCCCTTCATTTCGTCGGACGGAATTTCGATAGTTGAGCTCATGATGTCGACGCGTAGCGTATTACCGATACGGTGAATGGCCGAAGTAATTATATTTCGTGCCTCATCATCGAATTGCTCATCGCCACGAATGCGTAGCTTTTGAATACGCGCAACCAGATCTGCCTCATGTTGCTTTTCAGCACGTTCAAGGATATGTGCATACGCATCCTCTTTCGAGATTCCTGCAATAGCAGCAATCTTTTCCTCTATAGATTGTTCACGTTCGTCGAGTCGTCCCTTAATCTCTTTAATCTGCTCTATTTTTCCGCGAACCTCATCGATTTGCGTATCAACATCAATTTGTCGTTTATCGAGAAACTCCTCCTTTCGGATGAGTCGATCCTCTGTCTTTGCTAGCTTCTCTTCAATATCCTTAAATTCCTGCTTCTTCTCTCGTTCAACTGTCTCGGCCTTTGCTTCCGCCTTTTCAATTATCTTCAGAGCCTTTTCTTCCGCTTCTACAACACGCTCCTTAATCGTGACTTCAATCGATCGTTTCTGATTGAGTGCATGTTGGTATCGAAGATAATATCCGAGCGCCAAGCCAAGTACGAGTGCGCTAAGCGCAAGTACACTGGGTGGCATATACTGTTTCCAACACCTGCGCGGATTCTTTGGGTTACGGTTGTCCGTATGCAGGTTCCTTTATTTCAATAATTCGACACCACCACAGTAGCAGATTGCATCGGGAGTGTCGAACACGCCTACGTCGGGTGAACGATCAGAAAAGGCGGGACTGGCCCCGCCTTTTCTGATCGTCTTAAGGGTATGTTACCCATTTGAGAATAGTATCTAGCAACGTCAGGTTTCTAAACTCGCTACGCTCGTTAAGAACCTCCTGCCCGACCTCATTCATTTCGTCATTGTGAATAGACAAAACATCATTCCAGTTCCTCGTCCCACAATTTTGAAAAATCTATTTCAAAATTGTGTCGACGAGGCCATATTTCTTTGCCTCTTCAGCATCCATAAAGAAGTCACGATCGGTATCTTTGGCAATTTGTGCCAGTGGCTTACCGGTCGCCTTTGCAAGCATTTTATTGAGGGTATCGCGTGTCTTGAGGATATGTCGTGCCGTAATCTCAATATCAGATGCCTGTCCCTGTGCACCGCCCCAAGGCTGGTGGATCATCACTTCAGCGTTAGGGAGGACGCTACGCTTACCTTTTGCTCCCTGAGAAAGAATTATTGATCCCATAGAAGCTGCAAGTCCAACGCAGACAGTCGCAATGTCAGGCTTGATATGGTTCATGGTGTCGACGATTGCGAGTCCTGCACTCACCGAACCGCCAGGCGAGTTGATGTACATTGCCACATCTTTCTTTGGATCCTCAGATTCAAGAAAGAGAAGCTGCGCCACAACGAGATTTGCCATATGGTCGTCTATAGGACCAGTGACAAAGATAATGCGCTCCTTAAGAAGACGTGAAAATATGTCGAAAGCTCTCTCGCCGCCGAGGGTCTTTTCTATGACCATCGGTACAAGGTAACTCTGTGCTGGTGATGATTCTTTTTGCATACGGGTAGATACTACACCAGAACAGTGATGCAATGCAAAACCTACCCGAGTCGGGGGACTCGGGTAGGTTTTTTGCGAGGCTTATTTTGTTTCTTCCAGTTTCTTTAAGACTGCTTCGTTCGTGAGTACTGAGGTTACGTAGACACGTACGCGTTTTTCATCAGCATCTTTGTATTGCTCAAGTAGTGTATCAGTCTGTGCGTCAACGAGAGATGAATCAGCTTCAATCTTTTCAACTTTTGCGATCTCATTGAGAACAAGCTGGAGCTTAGCGCGCTTTTCTGCGCTCGGCGTCCATTCCTTCTTGAGATCGTCTCGTGTCTTCTTGATGTGGTTCAGGTAGTCATCTACCTTCAATTGCGCACGCTCAAGATCGGTCTCCATCTGTGCGAACATCTGATTTATTTCCGCGTCCACCATTACCTGCGGCAATTCAAGCGTTGTCTCAGCGATAACTGCATCGGTGATCTTTGCGCGATGGAATGAATCAACGTCCTGTGCTTTCTGGATGGTGAGGTGCTCGCGAATCTTTGTCTTGAAGTCTTCAACATTCTCAAACTGACCAGGCTTTCCAAGCGTCTTTACGTACTCATCGGTAAGTTCTGGAAGGGGAATGTCCTTCGCGTCTTCGATCGGCGCTTCCTCATGCTCATGTTCATGATCACAGTTCTCATCGTGAGCGTGGTCATGAGGCTGGGCTTTCTTCTGCAGGCGTTCATACGCCACCTTCTGTCTGAGGATATCGTTAATCTGAGTCGTTACTTCCTCCTCAGTCACCTCTTTAGAGGCTTTATCAGCATTGACCTTCTTTGCAATGGCAAAATAGTCAGGAAGCGTGATCTCAGGCACGACCGCAACCGTGATGGTGAATCCGAGGGGATTGTCTTTTGCGATCTTGGTTATGCCGATCTGTGGGTAGCCGATCACATCGAGTTTATGCTCAGCAACGAGCTTGGGATAGACGGCACTCAACGCACGTTCGGCCATTTCAGTGATAAGCGGCATTTCCCCGATCTTACTCAAGAGAATCTGCTCTGGCACGTGACCTTTACGAAATCCATCGATCTCGACCTCCTTAGAAAGCGCAGAGACCGCCTTTCCGCGGTGCATCTCTAGGTCCGCATAGGGAAGTTCGCCAGTAATAACGACCAACGACCCAGGCTTCTTTTCAATAGTAATATTGGTGTGCATAGGTCCTGTAGTGTACATAGGAAATGCGTAAATGCAACAAAAAACGCTCGTCAGTTCTATGACCAGCGTTTATGTGTACAGACATTATTGTTGTTCGTACGAAACGTTGAACTCGCTGTCGATTGCCTGCATATCTTGGTCTAAGAGATCAAGATTTGTACTCTCAATGTCAGCTTCGATTGCGCCAAGATCGTCCGAAGGACTGGTAGTCTCAAATATCTGGGCGTCGGCTTGTGCACGTGGCGTCTCAGGCTCATTGTTCACAATGGGAGGAAGTATAGGTGCTTCTTTCTCAGCAAGCATACTACCCCAAAGAAAGAGGCCTCCGAGTGTAAGTGCCAAGATAAGAATAAGTACACCAAGGATTGGACCGAGTCGTGCGTGATGTGCCTCATGGAACTCAAGCGATGTATTGAGTTTTGGATCAGTGTTAAGATTTTCATTTCCCATACAATGGTATTTAGTTGCTTTCTGTTAATGGCTCCTCGGACCTTTCCGCATCACTACTTGAGGCACGTTGCGCATGTAATGTTTCTTTGAGTACTACAACGGTCTCACGGAGAAGCGTGTGTATTATGCGGATCTCATCCCGTACGGCAATAAGCTCTGCACGGGTTGCTTGGTAGGATTCACGTGGCGTATCACTCACGACTGCAGTATCGATTGACGTAATAGACGTAAGCATCAACCGAGCGCGTTCAAGTGATACTTTTGCCTCTGCTAATTTTGATGCAGCTTGTGAAGTATCAACTTCGTTACTCATCTTTGCGATGCGGGAATCTAACCGAACTATGATTGCATCCATTCGGTTTAGTGCGGAGGTTAAGCGGTTGATTACGTTTGCTGCAAGATTACGTATGCGGTTCTGTACCTGTTCTGAGAGAGTAGTACGGCGTTCGGTTCTATTTTCTACACGCTCTGCCTGGCGCATCTCACGCGCCTCCTGTCGTTCCTCTGGGCTACTCGTTGATACATTACTCATCTCTGACGGCTCCTGTGCAGACACTACTCCTGTTCCTATGATGAGGAGAGGTGTAAACACGTACTTCAATATGGATATATGCATAGGTATAGTATAAGACAACCGCATCCATAGGATGCGGTTGTCTTTCCACACAATATTTTGTTGTGTACGCTACACGGTCTTTTTATAGGCCTCAACACTCTTTTCAAATGCTGCCTCTGCCTTGTCCTTACCGTGCCATTCGCCGACCTGTACTTCTTTGTTTTGTATCTTTTTATAGGTCTCGAAGAAGTGCGTCATTTCTTTAACGAAGTGCTTGTTGAGATCTTCAAGATCTTGCACGTCATTGAAACGCGGGTCATCTACAGGTACCGCAACAACCTTATCGTCGCGGTCGCCTCCATCTATCATCTCCATGATAGCAACAGGACGTGCCTTTACTAAGATTCCAGGGAGTAGGGGATGTGTAGTGAGGAGAACAACATCAAGTGCATCTCCGTCATCAAAGAGTGTTCTCGGTACGAATCCATAATCAAACGGATAGTCCTGTGCAGTATGCATTACGCGATCGAGTGCGATTATTCCCGTCTCCTTATCGATCTCATATTTATTTTTTGAGAATCGAGGAATTTCAACAATGACATTCATTGCTCCCTTTTCTCCTGAAGGTATATCATGTAGCAAATTCATAGGTGAATATGTAGCTCTTAGTGCTTAGTAATTTACGCAGACTCTTCCGTCGATCTCTCTTCAGCAGAATCTTCATCGCTCTTTTCAGTTTGTGCTGAAACAATGTCAATCTTCCATCCCGTAAGCTTTGCCGCAAGACGCACATTCTGTCCGCCACGACCAATCGCAAGTGATTGCTGGTCAGCGGCAACTGTCACAATTGCATGTCCATGCTGATTCTCTGCCGGCTGTGCCTCTTTTATGATTTCGACTGACAGTACTTGTGCTGGAGAAAGCACCTCTTTAATAAGTGCTTTTGGTTCCTCAAACCATTCTACGACATCAATTTTTTCACCACTAAGTTCGCTCATGACTGTTGATACACGTACACCACGCTGGCCAACCATTGAGCCAACAGGATCAATATGCTGATCAAGGGAAGCAACAGCGATTTTTGAACGTGAACCAGCTTCGCGTGCGATACTCTTCACAACGACAGCACCATTTTGTAGCTCTGGTGCTTCGATCTCAAATAGTTTTTGAAGAAATTTAGGATGTGCGCGAGAAAGCTTAAGGAATATTCCTCGAGGGGTCTCGTCGACAGATACAAGGAGAGCACGGATACGCTCACCTGGTTTGAAACGTTCGCCAGGAATCTGTTCATCGTATGGCATAACGCCCGTGACACGACCAAGATCAATATAGAGGTTGCCACGTTCAAAGCGTTGAACATGTCCAATGATGATGTCACCTTCTTTTTGTCCGAACTCCTTGAGTGCAGATTCTTTTTCGGCCTCACGAATCTTCTGAATGATGACCTGCTTTGCAGTCTGTGCAGCGATACGTCCAAAGTCGTCTTTTGGTTCGAGAGGGAATACAAGCTCGTCACCTACTGCTAGATCTTTCTTGATGAGTCGAGCGTGTTCAACAAGAATATGCTTTTCAGGATCGAAGCGCACGCGGCCATCAGCTGTTGCTGCTTCCTCAACTTCACGATTTTCAACTTCATGTTCGTGGTCAACTTGGTCTTCAGTACGTACGGTTGTTTCATCTGCAACAATTTTAATCTGATTGAACGTTGTTGCTCCTGATGCAATATCAAACTGCGCACGAATGATTTGTCCGCGCTTACCAAACTCTTTCTTATATGCAGTCGCAAGTGCCTGCTCAATCGCATCGAGCATCTTTTCGCGAGAAATACCACGTTCATCCTCCATCTGATCGAGGACTGAATTTATTACTTTAAGGTCAAACATATCCGTGTAACGTGTAACTAATGTAGAATAATCTCTTTCTAAGATTAGAAAACGCCGGCCGTGTGGCCGACGTCCAATCGTTCTCCGAGTATACGTCAAGATTTAGGGAAGTCAAATATTCCTTCCGTGTCTATAGAGTATTCTGTGCATGTTGAAAGTGGTCTCTTTAAAGAGAACACGATGCTATACTTATATATGTAACTACTCGAAAGAGTGGAGGTATCGTGCGTATTCAGGATTCACAACTGAAACGGTTCATTGCAGATTCGGGACTGGTGTCGCGAAAGGATATTGATGCTGCCGAGAAAGTTGCTCAAGACGAGGGTCGCACCCTCGCGGAGGCACTTATTTCCTCAGGTGTTATGTCGGATGATGACCTGCGTCGTGTGGAGTCGTATGTACTTGGTGTCCCGTTCCTCTCCCTGAAGGGTCAGAAGATTCCATTTGAGGTACTCTCTCTTATTCCTGAGCCTGTAGCGCGCACTCATAACATCATTGCATATAAGAAGACAGGAGATGCACTTGAGGTTGCTATGCTCGATACTGTAGACCTTCCTGCAATCGATTTTGTGAAGAAAAAGGTAGGACTCAAGATACTTCCACGCCTTACCGATACTGAATCAATGCGTAATGCGCTGCTTCAGTATCAGAAGACCTTGAAGGATGAGTTCGGTGATCTCATTGCAAAGGAATCTTCCGTCCTTAAGGTGATTGCAGAAGGGTCAGGCGATGAAGTCTCTGAGGCTGATCTCAAGAAGATGGCCGAAGACCTTCCTGTCGTACGTATTGTTGATACACTTTTGCGACATGCGATTATTCAAGGTGCATCAGATATTCATATTGAACCGATGGAGAATGAACTCCTTGTTCGCTATCGCATTGACGGTATTCTCCATGATGCCATGTCGCTGCCTAAGCATGCTGCGCCAACAATTTCAGCTCGTATCAAGGTACTTTCAAACCTCAAACTCGACGAGAAGCGCTTGCCACAGGATGGCCGCTTCAAGATGGATATGGACGGACAAAAGGTATCGTTTCGTGTATCGGTCCTGCCAATATTTTTTGGAGAAAAGATTGTAATGCGTCTTCTGCGCGAGAGTCGCGGTGGATTTACTCTTGAAGGACTCGGTTTTCACGGACAGGCGTTGGAGCGTGTGCATGGAGCAACAAAGCAAACGACAGGAATAATCTTGGTGACTGGTCCGACGGGTTCAGGAAAAACTACGACGCTCTATACGGTGCTTGATATTTTGAATACTCCTGCAGTGAATATTTCTACAATCGAAGACCCTATTGAGTATCAGATGGCACGTGTTAATCAGACACAAGTAAAACCAGAGATTGGCTTTACTTTCGCAAATGGACTGCGTTCGCTTATGCGTCAGGATCCCGATGTCATTATGGTTGGTGAGATTCGCGATCAAGAGACCGCATCACTCGCAATCAATGCAGCACTTACAGGACATCTTGTGCTTGCAACCGTACACACAAACTCAGCTTCAGCGACTGTTGCGCGACTTCTGGATATGGATGTTGAGACATTTCTTCTTGTCTCCACACTACGTGTTGCTGTTGGACAGCGTCTCGTGCGTAGGCTTACAGAAGCGAAAGACATGTATACACTCTCAGCAAATGAACGCAATAATATTGGTAAGCATGCAGATCTTGATCGCATCCTCAATGAGTTGAAACGGGAAGGTATCGTAAAGCAGACGGCAACTTGGAACAATGTGCCGTTTTATCGACCCAAGGAAGGTTCTGGTGATGAAGGATATAAGGGCCGAATTGGTATTCATGAAGTTCTGCATATCTCACCGACTATTAAAGAGATAGTGCTTGCGCAAGGTACTGCTGATTCGATTGAGAAGCAGGCACGTGAAGAGGGTATGCTTACTATGCTTGAGGACGGTATCTACAAAGCAGCCCTCGGACAGACCTCCATCGAGGAGGTTCTTCGCGTTATTTCGGAATAGACTAAGTTCTTAGGGAGATAATTCATGGAAAAGTTCACCTATACAGGCACCACACGAGAAGGACAGGCGGTAACCCAAACCGTTGAAGCTGCTGATCGTTATGCTGTGTACGATATCGCGCGCACAAACGGTCACATGGTTACGAGTGTGCGTGAAGCAAGTTCGTTCTCACTCGAACGATTTTTTAATCTTGAAAGGATTAACCTGTTTTTGACGCGCATCAAGGCTGATGAGCTCGTGACTATGACGCGCAATATCTCCTCAATGATCAAGGCGGGTCTTCCCTTAACGCGATCTCTGTCAGTCGTTGAGCGACAGACAAAGAATATTCGCTTGAAGCATACAATGCGCACTGTTCGAGAGGATATTAATAAAGGTAAGCAGCTTAACGAGGCACTTGCAGCATTCCCTCGCATATTCTCTGAATTATATGTAGCTATGGTTCGTGCAGGTGAAGAAGGGGGGCAGCTTTCAAGTGCGATGGAGACCTTGAGTGTGCAGATGGAAAGAAGTTCAACACTCCGTAAGAAAGTAAAGGGTGCCATGATTTACCCAACGATAGTACTCATGGTCATGGTCATAATCGGTGTGCTCATGATGATATACGTTGTTCCATCTATTACCGGCACGTTTTCATCAATGAATGTGGAACTGCCACTCACGACAAAGATTCTCATTGGAACGAGTAATTTCATGAGCAATCACTCATTCTTAGTACTCGCAGGTGGTGTTGCATTCATTATGGGATCTATCTCATTCCTACGCACGCGACTTGGAAAACGTATTTTTCATTATCTGGTAACACGCATTCCAGTAATTGGTACTATTGTAAAAGAAGTTAATGCTGCACGCACTGCGCGCACTCTTGCCTCCTTGCTTCGTTCTGGTGTTGATGTAATCAGTGCGGTGAATATAACCACAGACGTAGTGCAGAACGTGTACTACAAAGACATATTGAAAACTGCTGCTGAGCGTGTTGAGAAGGGTACACCGCTATCGGAAGTGTTTGTTGAGCGCACTGATCTCTACCCAGTCCTCGTGGGTGACATGATTGCGGTTGGCGAAGAGACGGGACAGATATCGCACATGCTTGAAGAGCTCGCTCAATTTTATGAGACTGAGGTAGATCAGAAGACAAAAGATCTTTCAACAATAATTGAACCACTGCTCATGGTGATGATTGGAGGAGGTGTCGGATTCTTTGCGCTTGCGATGATTGCACCTATTTATTCAATCTCAGACAGTATTGGCTAGCTATGTTTCCAAGAACCCCACACACTAAAGCACACGGGTTCACTTTTATAGAACTCCTTGTTACGGCGGCAGTGACTGCACTTATCTTTACAGGTCTTATGGCCTCTGTGCAGCTTGCTGTAAAGCTTATTAGTACCGCTAAAGCAAAGACAGGTGCTGTCTCACTTGCAACTGAGCGACTTGAATATATTCGCTCACTTGCGTATGCGGATATTGGTACTATTGCTGGTATACCTCCTGGTAATATCCCCCAGCAATCTACTCGAACATTGAATAGCATTACCTATCATGAGCGTGTCTTGATCCAGTATGTTGATGCGCCCGATGATGGTCTTGGTGCATCAGACGATAATGGTATTCTCGCAGACTATAAACGCGCGAAAGTCGAGTACTCGTGGCTTGGTCCGAACGGCACTAACAGCATTGCTCTTCTCAGCGATATTGCACCACCGGGTATTGAGTCAACAGCAGGCGGCGGCACGATCGCGGTTAATGTTTTTGATGCGAATGTGCAGCCAGTACAAGGTGCGGCTGTTCGTGTAATCAATACAACAACTACATCGACTATTGATACTACGCAATATACGAATGCGTCTGGTATTGCATTCTTCGCAGGTGCTCCTGCAGCGTCTCAGTATGAGCTTATTGTTACAAAAGCTGGATACTCAACGGATAGTACATACGTAGCAACGACTTCCAATCCAGATCCTATAACGCCACCTGTTGCAGTACTGGAGGGGGCGGTCTCTACTATGAACTTTCGCATTGATCTTCTGAGTCGGCTTACCGTACGCACGGTCGAGCCTGCTGCAACAGATTTATTTGAAGATGACTTTTCTGATGGAAGTCTTATTGAAAGCATGACTGACACTATTCTTACAGCAGGTTCTATTGTACTTACGGGTAGCCCCGGAACGTATAGTTTGACAGGAACCGTATTTGCAACAACAACAGAACCTACTAGTTTCGATGCGTGGGGTATTGCTTCATGGAATGCGACAACGGATACCGATACTACTGTGCGTATACATGTCTACGATGTTTCGGGTGGTGTCTATACTCTCGTCTCAGAAGGAGATTTACCAGGCAATGCTGTAGGATTCTCGGGCACATCTATTATTCTTTCAGGACTCAATCCAGCAGCACACCCTGCACTTGCGCTCGGCGCATCATTGGGAACAGCAAATGTTAATGTGACTCCTGAGCTCCATGATTGGGAGCTTACCTATATTACTGATGAACCACCGATAGGGAATGTTGCGTTCACACTTGAGAGTGAACGCATCATTGGCACAACTCCTATCTATAAGTATCAAGAGTTGCATACGACTGATGGTGGCGGTCAAGTTGAGATAAATGATCTTGAATGGGGCTTATATAAAATATTTCTTTCGAGTGGTGCATACGATATTAGTCAGGCATGCTCAGCACTCCCGCTCCCTCTTGATCCAAATGTGAATGAGACGCTTACACTTACGCTTGTTCCTCCTGCACCGCGTACGCTGCGCGTAAGTGTTGTTGATGCATCGGGAGCAGCTGTAGCAGGTGCTTCTGTTGCATTGTCTCGTTCAGGCTTCTCTGATCAAGAAACAACATCAGCATGTGGGCAGGTGTTCTTCAATAGCGGGATTGCATCTGCAGTAGATTATGTAATTGATGTTTCTGCATCTGGATATGTTGACCACACCGTAACAGATATTAATATCGATGGTACTGAGACACTCGAGATTATCTTGACCCCTGTTTAATCTAGTATGCAACAGTGTGTAACACAAAACCATCGTTTCCGCGGATTGAGTACCGTAGAACTTATTATTGTTGTAGCACTCTTTGCGGTACTGATGTTTGCGGTATCGGAAAGCATCGCCACTTTCTACAGATTAAATGCGTATACGATTGCACAATCGTATCAGGTCAGTACTGCACGCCACGGCGTTGAACAGCTTGTACGCGACCTTCGTGAAATGACCTTTGCCGATGATGGTACCTTTCCGCTTGTCATCATGGAAGAAGACCGACTCGCATTCTTTAGCGATATAGATCGTGATTTGAGTGTTGAGTATGTTGAATATAGTCTAGCGTCAACAACGCTTATCAAACGCATATACAATGCGACGGGAACGCCACCTGTCTACAGTACGAGTACTCCGTATGAGACGGTAACACTTTCTGAATATGTGCAAAATACTCTCCAAGGTACACCTATCTTTGTGTATTATGATAGTGATGGTAATCCAGCAACCGCAACGACCACGGTTACTGATATTCGCTATATTGAAGCGAGCATCATTGTAAATATTGATCCCATACGTGACCCAGGTGAGTACATGCTTCGTTCAAGCGCGGCATTGCGCAATCTGCAATAACCATGATCTTTCTACCGCATATAGACTCAGGACGTACACGAGCCTTTCTGCTCGTGTTGGTTCTTGTGTTCGGTGCGATATTTTTTGTTATGGCTACCGCGTTTATTGGATATGTTGTGAATCAAGGAAATGTGGTGCGTTCAAAACATGCTAAAGAACAAGCTCTTAATATTGCTGAAGCAGGTCTCAATTACTATAGGTGGTATCTTGCACACTATCCAGGAGATACTACAAATGGTACTTCAACACCTGCGCCCTATGTACATACATACGCGGATCCAGAAGGGGATGTAATCGGCGAATTTTCTCTTGAGATTGCAAGCTCAACAGCGTGCGGTGAAGTCTATGCAATCGATATTACTTCAACAGGGCGATCGTATGAGACTCCTAATGTAACGCGTACAATCTATGGCCGTTATGCACGGCCGACAGTAACTGAGTATGCCTATATCATCAATGCGAATGTATGGGCGGGATCCGACCGCACCATCATCGGCCCGTACCATTCGAATGGTGTTATTCGTATGGATGGAACAAATAATTCTACCGTGACAAGCGGGCAAGAGACGTGGGTATGCGACGG
>JACCDT010193865.1_pt1 | contig 14141 bp, 17 predicted proteins | sample 7446291 | NCBI WGS metagenome assembly JACCDT01 (sample SAMN15323446, study PRJNA562643) | freshwater metagenome | isolation source: river surface water | place: USA:Blue River Watershed | collected 2017-08-17
CCCACACCCAAGCCCTGCCTGACCACGCTGACCTGCAAGACCTGCACATCGACCCCGCCCTTGGCGATGTGCTGTGCACCGAAAAAGATGCCGTCAAGCTTTGGATACAGCACCCACAGGCGTGGGCTGTGCCGTTGCAAACCTCACTTCCACCAGAACTCTTAGCCGCGATTGATTTGCATCTAGCGGCTGCCCAAAACGCAAAGTTATCATCACCCCATGGACACCAAACTGCTTGAACTCTTGGTCTGCCCCGTGACCAAAGGCCCACTGGAATTTAAACGTGACACGCAAGAGCTGGTCTCGCGCAGCGCGCGCTTGGCTTACCCCGTGCGCGACGGCATTCCCGTGTTGCTAGAAAACGAAGCACGCCCCCTGACCGACGCTGAGCTGGAAGCGTAAATGTCGTTTTGCGTTCTTATTCCAGCGCGCATGGCTTCGTCGCGCCTGCCTGACAAACCACTCGCCGACATTGCAGGCTTACCTATGGTGGTGCGCGTGGCGCAACGTGCCAAGCTGTCTACCGCCACGCGTGTGGTGGTAGCCGCTGACGACGCACGCATCGTGGCTGCCTGCCAAGCGCACGGCATAGATGCGGTGCTCACACGCACCGACCACCCCTCTGGCAGCGACCGCTTGGCTGAAGCCTGCGACTTGCTGGGCTTGCAAGAGACCGATGTGGTGGTGAACGTGCAAGGCGACGAGCCCCTGATTGACCCCGCGTCGATTGACGCGGCTGCTCAGTTGCTGCAAACACGCAGTGACTGCAGCATGAGCACACTCGCCCACGCGATTGACAGCGTGGAAGACTTTGCCAACCCCAATGTGGTGAAAGTGGTGCTGGATGCACGCAACACTGCGCTGTACTTCAGCCGGGCTCCAATTGCTTGGTGGCGCGATGGCTATGCCGATCGACAATTCACCGTACTGCCCAACCCTGCCCCTCTTCGCCATGTGGGCCTGTATGGCTACCGCGTGGGCTTTCTGCGTGAGTTCCCCAAACTGGCTCAAGCGCCAATTGAAGTGACCGAGTCACTCGAACAATTGCGTGCCATGTGGCACGGGCACCGCATTGCGGTACACATCACCGAGCATTCACCCGGCCCCGGCGTGGACACACCGGAAGATTTAGCACGTGTGAGAGCCCTTCTAAGCTAAGCAGCGTAAGGGTTTCGAAGGGAAGCCCGTGATATCCTCGACTAAGTAATAAAACGTATTGATCTACAACTAGGACCAAGCATGAGACTGATTTTGTTGGGCGCCCCCGGTGCCGGTAAAGGTACACAGGCCACCTTCATTTGCCAAAAATACGGCATTCCGCAAATTTCCACAGGCGACATGCTTCGCGCTGCTGTGAAAGCAGGTACCCCACTGGGCATCGAAGCCAAAAAAGTGATGGACGCAGGCGGTTTGGTCAGCGATGACTTGATCATCAACTTGGTCAAAGAACGCATCACCCAAGACGACTGTGCCAAAGGTTTCTTGTTTGACGGTTTCCCACGCACCATTCCTCAAGCCGATGCCATGAAGGCCGCAGGCGTGAAGCTGGACTACGTGTTGGAAATCGATGTGCCGTTTGACGCCATCATCGAACGCATGAGCGGCCGCCGTTCACACCCCGCTTCTGGCCGCACCTACCACGTCAAATTCAATCCTCCTAAGGTTGAAGGCAAAGACGACGAGACAGGCGAGCCATTGGTGCAACGCGCCGACGACCAAGAAGAGACCGTCAAGAAGCGTTTGGACGTGTACAGCGCCCAAACCCGCCCCTTGGTCGACTACTACTCTGGCTGGGCCAAGGCCGACGCCGCTGCTGCACCCAAGTACCGCGCTATCAGCGGCACGGGCTCTGTGGAAGAAATCAAAGACCGCGCATTTAACGCTCTCTCAGCCTAAGCCACTTCAAGCGTTTTGCTTGCAAAGAAAAGCCGCTCTATTGAGCGGCTTTTTTGTTGCTGGCTTGACGAATGACTTGAGCTTGGGACGTCTATCTAGCATCCTGCGACACAGGCAGCTTGCCCTGGCTACGCTTGCTGCGCGACAAGATGCAACAACAAGGCCACACGCGCCTGCACTGCCGTCAAACCGCCAGCGTGCGGGAAGACATCAGCCTCACGGGACTGCACGCCACCTTGGGCGCAACGCGAGGTACGCAACACCTGTGCGCCCTGCTTTTGCGCAACCAGCAATGCAGCCTCTAAGTCGTGGTGCAAGGTGCCATTTCCCGTACCCGCGACCACCCAACCCTGGGGTGCATCGTGCGCCATCAAGGCGCGCACTAGACGGCCATCTGCGCCTGTGTGGTTTTGTACAAATTCAACACGTGGCCAATGCGTGCAGTCCAACACCTGAGTCAAGGTGGGCACGTGCAATGCAGATGGCTGCGTGACACCTGCTTGCGAGGTGAACGGGTTGCGTTGATGGCTATGGGTTTTTTGCACCGCGTTACCTGCATGAACTTGGCCTGCGCAGACCACCGACACCCCAGATGCTGTTGGCTGCTGCACCCAAGCCAAAGCATCTTTGAGGTTGCCTGGACCATCGCTGTGAGGCGCGTTGGCGGGCAGCATGGCGCAAGTGATGGCCACAGGCTTGGCGGGCTGCAATACGGTTTGTAAAAAGTACGCCGTTTCTTCGAGCGTGTCTGTACCGTGCGTGATAACAATGCCTTGCACATCGTCTTGTTCTAACCAATGCGCCATACGAGCCAACAGGCTCTGCCAGACCGCAAACGACATGTCTTTGCTATCGAGTTGCGTCACTTGCTCGGTCAGCAACTCAACGCCTTCGTGGGTCACGTCTTGCAGCAAATCAGCCACGTCCACTTGGCCAGCCGTGTAGTTTTGTGGCTTGGATGCATCGCTAGCGAGCCCCGCAATCGTGCCGCCTGTGGCTAAAACAACGATTTTTTTAGTTTTTTTTGCATTCATGGCTTGCCAAACTCAAAAAGCTGGTTAAAAATACAGTTACTGGATGTGCAAACAGTCACACCACCTTAGACACACATTGTGCAGGAGTCGAACCGATGATTGAAACGCCAAAACTTACAGCCCGTCAGCAGCAGATACTGGAACTCATCCAGTCTGCCATTGCAAACACCGGTTCGCCCCCTACCCGTGCAGAAATTGCAGCAGAGCTTGGCTTCAAGTCAGCCAACGCCGCCGAAGAACATTTGCAAGCCTTGGCCCGTAAAGGCGCCATCGAACTGGTAAGCGGCACTTCCCGTGGCATTCGCCTCAAAGGTGGCAACCAACGCAGCTACCAAGAGAACACCTTCAGTTCCTCGCCATCTGGCTTTTCGTTGCCACTGGTGGGTCGCGTCGCAGCAGGCTCCCCCATCTTGGCGCAAGAGCATGTAGACCAAACCTACTTTGTTGAAAGCAGCTTATTCCAACGCAAGCCCGACTATCTGCTGCGTGTGCGTGGCATGTCCATGCGCGACGCCGGGATCATGGATGGCGACTTGTTGGCTGTGCAATCCACCCGAGATGCCAAGAACGGCCAAATCGTGGTGGCCCGCTTGGGCGAAGACGTCACCGTCAAGCGCTTTCGCAAAACCGCCAGCCACATTGAGTTGCTCGCCGAAAACCCAGACTTCAAAACCATTGTGGTTGAGCCAGGCGAGCCTTTTGAAATTGAGGGTCTGGCCGTCGGTCTGATCCGTAACACCATGATGATGTAAAGAAAGCAAACGACCATGAGCCTCGCACTTTTTGGCGCCTACCGCCTCTTGAACCCTCTGCAAAACGTTGTTCGCGGCTTCATGCCCGCGCAAGCCCTGCAAAGCACTCGCCGCACTTTGCCTTTGCGCGTTGCCCGCGTGATGGAAGCCCAGCACAACCGCAGCCAAGCTGGTCGCATGGTTATTTCTGGCCGTATGGCGGATGTGTGCGCTGAGCTTGACCGTTTGGCCGAGCTGGAAAACCGTCACTGATGTTGCAGCTGGGATACATGCCACACGCATGTAGCCCCACATCACAAGGCACAATAAGGGGATGAATATTGTCATCCTCGACGACTACCAAGATGTCGTGCGCAAACTCAACTGCGCCTCCAAATTAGAAGCTTTTCCTGCCAAGGTTTATACCAACACCATCAAGGGTGTTGGCCAGTTGTCCGTCAGGCTCAAAGACGCCGAAGTACTGGTGCTGATTCGTGAACGCACTCAGCTAACTAAGCAGCTGCTCGAAAAACTGCCGAAACTCAAACTCATTTCACAAACCGGCAAAGTTGGCAGCCACATTGATATGGCAGCCTGTACTGAGCGCGGCATTGCAGTGGCAGAAGGTTTTGGTTCACCTGTGGCACCGGCTGAATTGACCTGGGCGCTCATCATGGCCGCCATGCGTCGCCTGCCTCAATACATCAGCAATCTCAAACACGGCGCTTGGCAGCAGTCAGGACTCAAAGCTGGCTCCATGCCGATTAACTTTGGCCTTGGCCAAGTCTTACGTGGCAAAACACTAGGTATTTGGGGTTATGGCAAAACAGGCCAGTTGTTGGCTGGCTATGGCAAGGCGTTTGGCATGCGTGTGTTGATGTGGGGCAGCGAAGCCTCACGTGAACGAGCAGCCAAAGACGGCTTAAACGTCGCCGCTACACGTGAATCGTTTTTTGAAGAGTCTGACGTGCTCACGCTTCACCTGCGCTTGGTCGACGAAACACGTGGAATCGTCAAACAGGCTGATTTGGCGCGCATGAAACCGACAGCACTATTGGTCAATACCTCGCGTGCCGAGCTAATTGAACCTGACGCATTGATCACCGGACTGAACCGGGGCCGCCCCGGCATGGCCGCGATTGATGTATTTGAGAGCGAACCCATCATGCAAGGCCACGCGCTGCTGCGTTTGGAAAACTGCATTTGCACGCCGCACATTGGCTATGTGGAGCAAGACAGCTACGAGCTGTATTTCGGCACCGCCTTTGACAATGTGGTGAACTTCATCAAGGGTACGCCCACCAACATCGTCAACCCTGGCGCACTTCAAGTACGCCGCTAAACAGAACTAACTGGCTTTCTTGGCCATTCGATCGGCCATCAATGCCATGCAGGCTTTGCGGTCTGCATTGACTTTTTGCACCGAGGCACGTTCAGCCATTTGCTGGCTGTAGGCCTTCACAGGCAAGTGAGCCAACAAATCCTCACCCAACACAGCCTTAGAGGCCATAGACGCCAACGGCAAATTCACAATGGCTGAGCAATCAGCCAACGTGAAGGTGTCACCTGCAACGTAGGGTGAAAACTTTAGAAGCTTGGTCAAACCTGCCACGCCTTTGGTGAGTTGTTTGCGGACCCTCGCCTGCGTGGCTTCATCGACCTTGCCACCGAAGAACGCTTGCGGATACAACTCACGCGCCACCAGCTCGACATGTAGCTCTAAGTAGGTGATGATTTCGCGCACCTTGGCCGCCTCAAAAGGGTCTGCAGGCATCAAGGGATGATGTGGATAAGCGTGTTCAATGTAGTCAGCGCAGACAGCAGATTCGCTGATGCAGCCTTGTGGTGTTTCTAAAAACGGCACCTTGCCCATGGGTGAGCGCAAAAAAGTGGCGGGCTCAACGGGGTTGACCCACACCAAGTCTTCTTCAAATGGCACAGCTTTTTCAAGCAGCTGAATTTTGAGCTTGTTGTAGTAGTTACTGACAGCGAAACCGCAAAGCTTGAGAGTCATGAATGTGCTCCATTGGATAATGATCGAATTCATTCTGTCATAGCTATTCGCCGTATCGACCAGCAAAAACGCCGCCACTGTCACGCAGGCGCAACTCAAAAAGCAAGTCTTGCTCGGCCATAATCTTTGCCATGAATTCCATCTACAAAACCATAGGCATTTTGGGAGGCGCTACCGAAGCGCTACAAATCGCATCTGAAGGCGTGGCCGACTTCGCCACCATTGACCGCATCTTGCGCGACCAAGCTGGTTTCAAGCTTGGCCCTTTTCAGCTGCTTGACATCGCAGGCATCGATGTGGCGCATGAGGCCATCACATCTGTTTATCAGCAATACCTCAGTGAACCGCGCTACCGCCCTAGCCCCATTGCCGCACAACGCATCAGCGACGGCAAGCTCGGCCAAAAAACCGGCGAAGGTTTTTACTCCTACGTGAATGGCGAAGCTCAAATGCCAGCCGAGCAAGCCACCCCCAATGTGGCTGAGATGCCGCCGGTGTGGGTGTCTACCCGCGCCATGCGCCGCCCCGCGTTGCTGCAATTGCTCAAAGAATTGGGCGCGAAGATTGAAACTGGCGCATCGCCCTCAGCACAAGCGTTGTCTATCGTCGCACCCTTGGGCTTTGATGTAACCACCGTAGCCATCGTCGAGCGGCTCGACCCCGCCCGCACCGTAGGCATCGACATGTTGATTGACGACAAGCTCACACAACGCCGCGTGCTGGCCACCAGCCCTGCCACACGCGCTGATATGCGCGACGCCGCTCACGCGCTGTTTGCCCGAGATGGCAAAGCAGTAACCGTGATTCGCGACAGTGGTGGTTTTGTGACGCAACGTGTGGTGGCCAACATCATCAACATTGCCTGTGACATGTGCCAACAAGGCCTGTGTACCCCAGAAGAAATCGAAGCCACAGGTGCAGCAGATTTAGGCCACAACATGGGCCCGCTGGCCATGGGTAACAAATACGGGCCGACCGAAATTTTGGAAGTGCTGTTCAATGTGCAAACCGTTTACGGCGACACACGCTACCGCCCTAGCCCATGGCTACGCCGCCGCGGCGCATTGGGTTTGAGCTTGATGCACATCGAAAGCTAAAGCCCCATGAGCGCTCAACTCAAAAGCACCAACCAAGGTCAAACGCTCATCTTGACCTTGTCAGACCCTGCGCATCGCAATGCGATGGGGCCTGCCATGTATGCCGCCGGGATTGAAGCGCTCAATGTGGCTGAGACCAACCCAGATATTCGTAGCGTGGTCATCACAGGTGAAGGCGCGCATTTTTGTGCGGGTAGCGATGTGCACCGCCTGCAAGCCAACCGCGAACAATCCGCAGAAGCGCAAGCACAAACGATCGAAAGCTTGCACAACTGGATGGAAGCCATCCGCACTTTTCCCAAACCCGTCATTGCGGCGGTTGAAGGTGCGGTCGTGGGCTCTGGCTTTTCATTGGCTTTGATGTGTGACCTGATCGTGGCAGCAGACAACAGCGTGTTTGCCATGGCCTATAGCAATTTAGCTCTGTCGCCCGATGCAGGTGGCAGCTGGAATTTGACTCAGGCATTGCCGCGTCAATTGGCGGCAGAGTTGTTGCTATTGGGTGACCGTATCAGCGCACAACGCTTGCACGAGTTGGGTGTTATCAACCGCGTCGTCGATAGCGGTCATGCGTTGACGCAGGCCATGGCACTGGCTGAGCGCATCAACGACCGTGCACCCAATGTGATGAACAGCATCAAAGAACTCATCAACGACGCCAGTACACACAGTTTGACCGAACAGTTAGCACAAGAGCGCAACCAGTTTGTGAAAAACTTGCATCACACCAATGCAGGTATCGGCATTCAAGCCTTCCTCAACAAAGAAGCACCGATCTACAAATAAACATCCACTCCGCAGACCCGAATCAACCTTGGGTCTCCAGAGTGACAAATTCTTACTTTCAGGTCACACAAAAGACAGACTATGGACGATCCTATTCTTAACATCGAAGAACGCGAGGCGATCAACGCAGGTCGTTGGTTCTCATCCCTTTCACCCTCACTCAGGCACGACATTCTCCGATGCGCTTACGTCAAACGATGCAAAGACGGCGACTTGATTGCAGCACGCGGCGACCCAGCCGAAGAGTGGATGGCGTGTGCGCGTGGCGCGGTACGCGTGAGCTCGACCTCGTTGTCGGGCAAGCAAATCACCTTCACCTATGTGGAGCCGGGCATTTGGTTTGGCGACGTGGCGATTCTGGACGGGGACCGTCGCACACACGATGTGTACGCGCATGGCGACACCACCATTCTTTGCGTGGCCAAAGCGGACTTCCAAAAAATTCTCAGCCAGCATGTGGAGTTTTACGAAGCCATGTTGCGCCTGCAAGCGCGTCGCATTCGCCAGCTGTTTGGTCTGGTGGAAGACCTCAACACCCTACCCCTTCGCTCACGCTTGGCCAAGCAACTGCTGCACTTGGCACGCAGCTACGGTGTACAGAGCTTGACCAATGCGCAAGAGATTCGCATTGGCTTGCATCTTGCACAAGAAGAACTCGCACAACTCTTGGGTGCATCACGCCAACGCGTGAACCAAGAGCTCAAAGCCATGGAGCGCGAGGAAGCCATTCGCATCGAGCCGGGCGGCTTGGTGATTCGCAACCGCGACGCTTTGTTACAGATCAGCGAAGCCGACCACTGACAGGAGCCCACGCATGAGCAGGGAAGACACACACAACTCCCAGCCCATGCCAGAGGCGCACAGCGTAGACACTGCGGCGCTTGCGGCTTGGTTGCATGCCAACCTGCCGGACTTTGAAGGCCCGCTCACGCTAGAGACCTTCAAAGGTGGGCAATCCAACCCTACCTACAAACTGGTCACGCACAAACGCAGCTACGTGCTGCGCACCAAGCCCGGCCCTGTGGCCAAGCTGTTGCCTTCGGCCCACGCCATTGAGCGTGAATTCAAAGTCATGCAAGGCCTGCACGGCACCGATGTGCCCGTACCGCAAATGCATGTGCTGTGCGAAGACGAGTCCATCATTGGCCGGGCGTTCTATGTCATGGAGTTTGTGCAAGGTCGCGTGCTGTGGGACCAAACTTTGCCAGGCATGAGCAACGCCGAACGAGGCGCAATTTACAACGAAATGAACCGCGTCATTTCAGCGCTGCACACTGTGAAGTTTGCCGAACGTGGGCTAGAAAGCTATGGTCGCCCCGGCAATTACTTTGAACGCCAAATTGGCCGCTGGAGCAAGCAATATGTTGCTTCCGTCACACAGCCCATCGACGAGATGGACAAGCTTATGGCTTGGCTGCCAGCCCATATGCCCGCCAGCGCACTAGATGCCAGCAAAGTCAGCATCGTGCATGGCGACTATCGCTTAGACAACCTGATGTTCCACCCCACCGAGTCACGCGTGTTGGCCGTGCTCGATTGGGAGCTATCCACCCTCGGTCATCCGCTGGCGGACTTCAGCTATCAGTGCATGGGCTGGCACATTCCGCCTGGCACGTTCAGAGGCATTGGGGGTGTGGATATTGCCTCACTTGGCATTCCCAGCGAGAGTGAATACATCCACCGCTATTGCGACCGCTCAGGATTGGCCACTCCTGCTGACTTGAAAGCTGACTGGAACTTTTACCTCGCCTACAACATGTTCCGCATGGCGGCCATTTTGCAAGGCATTGCTAAACGCGTCGAAGCTGGCACAGCGTCTAGCGAACAAGCCAAGATCAACGGCGCTGGTGCACGCCCCATGGCCGAGCTGGCATGGAAATTTGCACAAAAAGCCTAAAAGAAAAACGACACAAGGAAACAAAAATGAACTTCGATTACAGCGACAAAGTCAAAGACCTCCAAGCGCGTTTATTGGCCTTCATGGATGAGCACATTTACCCCAACGAAAAGCGCTTCTATGAAGAGATTGCCGCCAACCGCGCCAAGGGCAATGCGTGGATTCCCACCAAGCTCGTAGAAGAACTCAAGCCCAAGGCACGCGCCGCAGGCTTGTGGAACTTATTCATCCCGCACAGCCCACGCGTGCCTGATGGTTTGAGCAATTTGGAATATGCCCCACTCTGCGAAATCATGGGTCGCGTGTCCTTCGCCGCCGAGGTGTTCAACTCCTCCGCACCCGACACTGGCAATATGGAAACTTTTGAGCGCTATGCCAGTGAAGCGCTCAAAGTGCAATGGCTGGAGCCTTTGCTGCGCGGTGAAATTCGCTCAGCGTTTTTGATGACCGAGCCGGCTGTAGCTTCGTCTGACGCGACCAATATCCAATGCAGCATCGTTCGCGATGGCGATGAATACGTCATCAACGGCACCAAGTGGTGGAGTTCTGGCGCGGGCGACCCGCGCTGCGCGGTGTACATCGTGATGGGTAAAACAGACCCCGACGCACCTAAACATGCACAACAAAGCATGGTGGTCGTGCCAGCCAATACACTCGGCGTGAAAGTGATTCGCCCCTTGAGCGTGTTTGGCTATGACGACGCGCCACACGGCCACATGGAAGTTACTCTGACCAATGTGCGCGTGCCGGTTGGAAACCTGCTTTTAGGCGAAGGCCGAGGTTTCGAGATTGCGCAAGGCCGCTTAGGCCCAGGCCGCATTCACCACTGCATGCGCTCAATTGGCGCAGCTGAGCGCGGTATGGAGTTGATGTGCAAGCGCTTGAACAGCCGCATCGCTTTTGGCAAACCTTTATCAGCGCAAGGCGTGTGGCACGAGCGTATTGCCGACGCGCGCATCATGATCGAACAGGCACGCTTACTGACCCTCAAAGCAGCCTACATGATGGACACCGTGGGCAACAAAGATGCGCGCGCAGAAATTGCCATGATCAAGGTGATTGCGCCCAACATGGCCAGTCAAGTACTAGATTGGGCCATTCAGGCACACGGTGCAGCGGGCGTATCTGACGACTTTCCGCTGGCCTACGCTTTCGGCACGCAACGCTGGTTGCGCTTGGCCGATGGTCCAGATGAAGTGCACCGCCAATCCATCGCTAAACTCGAACTAGCAAGGCACATCGCCACCGCGCCACAAGATATCGACATGCCCATCACTCGCGGCAGCTAAGGAACACAGATGATCGACGTTTACTCATGGCCCACGCCCAACGGACACAAAGTGCACATCATGCTCGAAGAGTGTGGTTTGAAATTGGGCCGCGACTGGCAAGCTCACCCCGTCAACATTGGCCAAGGTGACCAGTTCAAGCCTGAGTTTTTGAAGATCAGCCCGAACAACAAAATTCCCGCACTCGTTGATCCACAGGGTCCCGATGGCAAACCCATCAACGTGTTTGAGTCGGGGGCCATTCTGTTATATCTCGCCTCCAAAACAGGCAAGTTACTGCCCAAGAGCGACCGCGCCAAGTTCGAAGTCCTGCAATGGCTGATGTTTCAAATGGGTGGCGTGGGCCCCATGCTGGGTCAAGCACACCACTTTCGCATCTACGCACCCGAGAAGATTGACTACGCCTACAACCGCTACACCAACGAAGCCAAGCGCTTGTACGGCGTGATGGACAAGCGTTTGCAAACCAGCAAGTTCATTGGCGGCAACAGCTACAGCATTGCCGACATAGCCATCTTCCCTTGGCTACGAAGCTGGCAAAACCAAGGCATTGATTGGGCCGACTACCCTCATCTCAAGGCTTGGTTTGATTGGGTGTCAGCGCGCCCAGCGGTACAGCGTGGTGTGCAGGTGTTGGCTGATTTGCGTAAGCCTTTGACCGATGACAAGGCTAAGGATGTGTTGTTTGGAAAAACGCAATACAAAAAAATTACAGGCTAGCCTTCAGAATAAAACCATCGCCATTGCCGCCTGGGCATGCCCCGTTACTGACATAAAGCAATCCATCACCACCTACGGCAACACCGCCAGGAGAACATAAGCCGTTGCTTGAATCCAGATGAACCGTGACTGCCCCACCTGAAACTTTCAATACTTTTCCATCGCCATCATTCACGACATAAAAATCGCCATTACTTGAATTAACAGCAATTGCGTTTGGGCGGTTGAACAGCGCAGAACCAACAACATCAGTCACAGTATTGGTCGTTAAATCAATTTTCTGGATTGCACCAGAGATAGTTGCTTCGTTTCTTGTTACATAAAGAAAATTGTTGTAGAAAAGAACCCCTGTCGGCTTTGATGCAATGTTCGTTGTGCGGTGAAGGGCCCCAGCTATGTAAGTTTTGACTGGGTACTTGATCACACCGCCATCATTAAATCCTGTTTGGTCAACAAATGACAGCTGCGTGCCATCGTATGCAAGACCATAACAATTACAGGTCGGGGTGGATGAACTCCCATTGGCGACTAGATACGCTTTGCTTGCCCCTAGTATTGTTCCCGTCACAAATACATCGCTGCCATGAGCAGTAATGCCAAAAGGCGCCGTGATGGTTAGCAGTGAAGTGTGGCCGCCCGCCCCATCAATCTTGACAACATTATTGCCACTGGCATTTGCTACATAGAGGTCAGTTCCCAAAAAAGCAATGTGCTTAGATCCACTTAACCAAGAACCTGAAACGAATTGCGTGACTGTTTTTCCACTCCCTCCCCCTGCTCCACCGCCTCCTGAGGAACCGCCACCGCCCCCTCCGCCGCCGCCACCACCGCATCCAGGCAAAGTGGCAGCAACCAGCAACAGGATTGACACTAAAAATTTGTTATTCATTCTGTGAATTGAATCGACTAAACACGACTTTACTTGATGTCGCAGAACCGCAAACAACAAACTGATAAAGTTAACCCTGTTGCAACCGAATACAAAGACGTCATGTTAAAGAAGTTTCTCCTGTTGACCTGCCTTCTCCTGTCTGTGTGGACGGGCGTGCTCGCGCAAGACAAACCCGCTGCATCACGTGCCCTCTTAGCCCGACCACCACAGGCGGGAGCAGAACCCATGCTGCTGCTTGGACCTAAGAATCGTCCTTACACAGAAATCTTGGTGCACACCACCAAACTCGACTACTTTGATTGCAATGGCATTGTGGCCCCGTGGTTCCGAGAACTCCTAGTAGCCGAGATGAACTACTTTGCTGAATTGGTGGAGTTACCCTTTGTCAAAGGTGACGCCTGTGTGGTGAGCATTGGCACAGATAAGAGCCTCACCCCAGGCCGCATCAATATTCACCTCTACGTGAACCAGCAACGCCTCACGGCTTGCGTGCGCAACGAACAGTGCCCAGTGTTTCGCAGCATCAGTCTGATACCCAAAGACAAGGTGCTGTACCGCTCTTACTTTTTGTCCGACATGTCTCGCAAGCTCATTTCTCAGCAATGCGTGACCGACAAAGGTAAGCTGCACACCGACACCACCTGCTACACAGTCCAATAAAGGCTTTTTTACCAGCAGGGCTAAAGCCTCCCCTTGAACAGTCGATCTTCTAGGGATATGCGTTTTCTCTCTTCCACACTCTTTGCTGCCGCTTTTGTTCTGACAAACCTTGTGGTTTCGCCAGCACTGGCCAACGACCCGCCCAAAAAGCCTGCAGCCAAGGAAGAGCCGCCTAAGCCGAAGTTCGATTACATCGAAGAAGAAGGCGAAAAAGGCCGCAGTGGCTATGTCTACAAGCGCGTGGCAAAACCTAAGTTTGAAGAGCCCGAAACGATTCCTAAGGCCCCTTTCCCCGAGCCACCTGAACCGCCCGAGCCGCCCAAGAAGGACGACCACGGCAAAAAGGATGACCATGGTGCGCCTAAGAAGGAGGAGAAGAAAGACGACGGCCACGGCGCTCCTCCTAAAAAGGACGAGAAGAAAAAGGATGATGGCCACGGTGGAGGGCATGGCAAAGATGCAAAAAAGGCGGCACCACCTGCCTTCAGCACTGTTTACGACTCGGCTGTGATCAAGCTCGATGCCAACAACCGACCTCTTACGCCTGTGGTGTTTACCAACGCCTACGCCGATTATTTTGTTTGCTACAAAACCATCAAAGACAAATACCGCGAAACGGTTTTGGCAGAAATGAACACGTTTGCAGATCGCATGGGCCTGCCCCGTGCACAAGACATGCCCTGCATGATCAAGGTCGCAAAGCCGAAAACCAAGTTTCCGGGTGCGATCTACATTGAGTTCTATACGGATGTCAAAGCTGAAAAAGCTTGCATCAAAAAAGGTGAATGTGGCTCAACGCGTTTGATGATGCTGCACCCCAAAGACAAAACAGGCATCAAGAGCAAGGATGTTTACCGCTCTTACGTGCTGACTGACGAGAAAAAATTTCGCCGAGCCAACTTTTGCGTGAGCCCTGATGGCCAGCTGTTGGGCGAGAAGCACTGCTATGTGGTGTTGAACCCAGATTGGCTGTTCAACTGAGCAGTTGCTCGAAAATATGGCCTGTCCGACAGGAATCGAACCTGTGACCCACAACTTAGAAGGTTGTTGCTCTATCCAACTGAGCTACGGACAGAAATGAAAAAAGGCCTCGAAAAACGAGGCCTTTTTTGCTTTTGTGGTCGG
>JACCDT010598050.1_pt1 | contig 14128 bp, 13 predicted proteins | sample 7446291 | NCBI WGS metagenome assembly JACCDT01 (sample SAMN15323446, study PRJNA562643) | freshwater metagenome | isolation source: river surface water | place: USA:Blue River Watershed | collected 2017-08-17
CAGGTTGGGGCTCAAGCGGTCCTATCCAACGCTTATCACCTATATCTACAGCCCGGCCCAGATACCTTGGATGAAGCTGGTGGATTGTCTAAGTTTATGAATTGGGATAAACCCACCTTCACCGATAGTGGCGGTTTTCAAGTTATGTCACTTGGTGTTGGCTTCAAAAAAGTCATTGATATGAATGGAGATTCACTCAACTCTGATGATGTGATAGCAGAGAAACGTGAGCGCCTGGCCCATGTTGATGATGAAGGAGTTACCTTCAAATCTCATCTCGATGGCTCCATGCATCGATTCACTCCAGAGATCTCTATGCAGGTGCAGCACAAGATTGGTGCTGACATCATGTTTGCCTTTGACGAGTTAACCACTTTGCACAACACCCGCAAGTATCAAGAGAGATCTCTTGAACGCACCAGGCTATGGGCTTTGCGTTGCCTCGATGAACACAAACGTTTAACTGATGAGCGAAAGCACAAGCCATATCAAGCGTTATTCGGAGTGCTTCAAGGCGCGCAATATGAAGATCTGCGCCGCAAAGCATCACGAGATTTGGGCACCATGGAATCCTCTGGAATTTCCTTTGATGGCTTTGGCATGGGTGGAGCGTTAGATAAATCCATTCTCGGCACCATTGTTAGCTGGATGGCTGAGGAGTTGCCGGTAAACAAACCCCGTCATTTACTTGGAATCGGTGAGCCAGCCGATTTATTTGCCGGAGTAGAAAATGGCGCTGACACCTTTGATTGTGTAGCGCCTACCCGTGAGGCTCGCACCAGCGCTGTCTACTCCCCCGATGGCAGGTTTAATGTTTCAAATGGCAGCTACAAAAAAGATTTCAATCCAATTGATAGTGAATGCAGTTGCTATACCTGCGCGAATTACAGTCGGGCTTACCTAAACCATCTGTTCCGTGCCAAAGAAATTCTTGGCTCAACCCTGGCAACAATTCACAATTTGCACTTCATTGTTAACCTAGTTGATCAGATGCGCTTATCTATAAACAACGGTGATTTTCTAGAGTTCAAAAAAGAATTTCTGGGTCGTTATCACGCCCGCGGAGCTTCAACAGACTCCTGACCAATCTGAATAACTTTTCGGAAGGCAAGAATAGAAATAAGAGTTGCCACTGCACCACCGATTAGAAATGGCAGCCTTAAACCGCCTCTGGCAATAACCCCGCCAAGCAATGAGCCAATCGGCATAAGACCCCAAACGATTGTCCGCCTTGCCCCGTGGATTCGGCCATATAGATGTGCCGGAATAAGTGATTGATAAAGCGACATCAGCAAGATATTCCAAACCGAAATAGTGAATCCCATGACCACCGCTATTGCCACAAATACATAAGCATTAGGTGCCAATCCCGTGAAAGTCACCATTAAAGATGCCAAGAAAAGGTTTAGTGCCAGCGCTCTTCCTCTGCCCAACTTTGCAGATGCAACTGGGGCCATAACTGAGCCTGCAAGAGCACCAATACCTTGTATAGCAAGAACAACTCCAAAATAGGAGGGAGCGACATTTAGCTCTTTTAAAATAAACAGAGGAGCTACCGCAGTTGATAAGGCGTAGAAAAATCCAATTGAAGTAGTAATTACTACGATGCTGAAAATTCGCTTATCTTGATACAGGTAGTTCAAGGCAAACCTGATATCTCCCATGAGTCCCAAGCGCTCTTTTCCTGCATCCTTTTGATGTACTGGATTCACATCTGTATGGAAAGGAAATAGTGCGAGCAAAACCGCGGCGAGAAATAAGCCTGTGGTGGAGAAATAGAACGGCAAGGCAATCGCTATCGCGTAAAGAAAGCCACTTAAAGGTGAGCCTGCAAACTGCGCGACAATAACCTCGGAGATCTGGAGTCTGGAGTTACCCCGCTCGAAATTTGATTTATCCAAAATCTGCGGTAAGACTGATTGAGAGGTTGTATCTACCAATACTTCACAAATTCCAAATAGAAAAACACAGACCAAAAGAATCCAAATGGTTATGAACTCCTGTGATATCGAAAAGGCAACAAGAAGGGCCAGAGCTGACCGACCGAAATTGCCCAACACCAGTGCTTTTCTCTTATCTATACGGTCTACCAAAGCTCCAATAGGAATGGCGAAGAACAACCAAGGCAGCAATCCCAAGGCAGATAGAAGGCCAATCAGTATCGGATCCTGAGTGAGCGAAACCGCCAACAGTGGGGCCGATAACTTTAAAACGCCATCAACTAAGTTGGTGATTAGCGAGGCGGACCAGATTCGGGAGAAATCTTTACCTAAAGGCAGTTTCTCGGACACAGCCAAATAATATCTATGGCTTCAGTAATTCCTTCATTAATTCGATTTCAGCTTTTTGCGCCTTGATTATCTGCTTTGCCAAGGCGGAGACTTCTTGATTTTGTGAATCAGTAACCATCACTGCCATTTCAATAGCGCCTTCATGGTGCTTAATCATTCCCTCTAAAAACAGTCGATCGAAATCAGCTCCTGTAGCGCTCTCCAACTCCTGCAACTCCCTATCAGATAGCATCCCTGACATGCCATGGCCAGCATGAGAGCCCATCTCTAAATCACCCCAGGATTTCATCTGCTCTATCTCTGGAGCCTGGGCATTCTTTATCTCTGTTGCGAGCATAATTACCTCTGGATTGCTGGAATTCTTCAGCGCTAAATCTGACATGACAATCGCTTGCTCATGATGCGGCACCATCATCGCCGCAAACATCAAATCATTTGAAGAGTAATCCTTGGTGTTTTCCCCTCCGGTAGCGCAGCCAGCAAGAAAGAACATCAAGATTCCTATAGCAAATTTCTTCATAACCCCGATGATAGGGTAGAAATATGGATTTTTCAGCATCAAATTACGCAATAGAAATTGCTGATATCAATGATTTGGAAACGTTGGCTCAAATAATGGAGCTATCGGATAAGGCTTTGAATCCAGAAGCATCTTCTGTTTCAGTAACCGAAGCGGAAGAAGTTCTTAGCGGATATATCGATGGGGTCGCGGCACGAAGGTTAATCAATAAAGCTAGCGGGAAAATTGAATCGATAGTTACTGTTCATCCTGACAAATCTAGAAGCCGCATCTATGCTGACAGTTGGCAACTCCCTGGCTCTAATCTCGAAACCCTTGCACTTAAAGTAACTGTGAAATTGGCACGAGAGATTTCAAGAGAAGACGCGCTTTGGATCGGAGCCAATGCTCTCGACCAAAAATACATTTCAGTTCTCAAAAGCTTTGATTTTGATTTATTGCGTACCTACTGGGGTCTTCGGGCGCCGGTAGGAAAGGTCGAGTTTCCAGATCTGCCAACAGGATTTCAAATCCGAACTGTTAGCTCTGAGGAGGAGTTGAATTCTTGGTGGAGAGTTCACCAAGACTCCTTCCAGTTTCATTTTGGATTCATGCCTCGCCCATTTGAGGATTGGAAGGTGATGGTTGAGAGGGCGGTTGGAATTGATTTGGATGCTCGGTGGGTGCTGTTTCATGAGGACAAAGCCGTTGGCTTCATTGAGTGTAGTGACATCAAGAAGGAGCAAAACACCGGCTATGTCGACGGCCTCGGAGTCATTCAAGAGTTTCAAGGCCGTGGCCTTGGTGAACTACTTCTTAAGTGGGCCTTTGCTTACTACTCGGCGCAAGGACGTTCTCATATAGAGCTTAACGTTGATACCGGTAATGAATCTGGTGCCTTGAGACTTTACGAAAAGCTAGGCATGAAACCTAAGCACTCCTGGCAACAATATGAGAATTTAGACTGGGAAAAAATAAACTTCGGCTAATTGCTTTTGATTGAGAACCTAATCAAAAACGATGAAGTTAGAGTAGTGATAATCACATAGGCCAAAGTTAGTGCCTGCAGTTCTACAGCAAAGAAAGTCGATGCTGACAGTCCTGCAATCACCATGGAAAACTCGCCACGCGGGATTAGAAGTGCTGCAGCTTTGAGTGTGGTTTGTTCTCCTTGAAGGTCTCGCACCGCCCACCAGGCAGTAAGAAACTTAGTTCCAACCCCCACCACAGACAGGATTATCGCTGGTAAAAGCACTCCTGGTATGTCAGATGGATTTGTACTGAGCCCAAAGAACAAAAAGAATATTGCGGAAAACAAATCTCGAAGCGGTGCCAACCGAACCCTGGCAACGATTGCGACATCACCTGTCAAAAGCAAGCCCACTAGAAAAGCCGCCACTGCTCCGGAGAAGCCAAAGTAAGTAGCTACTCCTGATGCTAGAAGCGCAGAGCCAAATACGGTCAGCAATACCGTCGCAGTATCTCCCATGATTAATGGCGCGTGTGGAATGTGAAAACCTTTAGCTCCAATTAGTAGCGCAATTCCTGTGATTATGAGCGCGATAGAAACTGAAATCAACCCAGTGATTACCCCCAGGGAAGCCAGAAGCGCGCTAAGTATGGGCAGGTATGGAGCCAGGAAAAGATCTTCAATAACTAGAACGCTGACTGCACGCTTGGTAGATTCGTTGGATTCCAACCTGAGATCTTTGATGAATTGGGATGCGATTCCAGATGAGGAAACATATGTGATTCCACCTAGTGCAAGGGCTCCTAGTATTCCCCAACCCAAGATGAATCCAAATAAGAAGCCGGGCAAGAAATTCAATACTAGATCGACAAGGCCGAGAGATTTACGTTGTTTTACCGAATCAAACAACTCTTCAGCCGAGTATTCGAGTCCTAACATAAGCAACAATAAAATTGCGCCCCATTGCGCTCCTAGATTCAAAAACTCATCACTGAAAGATAGATCGACGATTCCGCCATTTCCAAAAAACAAACCTGCAACTAGAAAAATCGGTACTACTGAGAATCGAATTCTTGAGGCAAAGTAAGCGGCAATTCCTAGGCCCAACAAAACCGTACCTAGCTCGCCCAGCACCAGGCCATCTTCCTTCGATAGCGATGCTGCAACCTCAATCATGGACTGAGTTTAGTCTCCTACTTGCTGGCAGCGACCGCTTGCTCGAGATGTGCGCGGACATGCTTTGTCATGTATCCGACATAGTCAATTAGTGAGATGGGCTCACCATTGGCTTTAATCCCAGTTTTCTCTAGCTGTGAGGCAGTTAGTCCGGACAATAGATCTAGATTATTGCGCCGCAAAACAGCAAAGGTTTCGACTGAGGTGCGGGCATCACGATTAACTTTGAGGGCCGCAAAGGCATCCTCATCCCAATTCGAGAATTGATAATTGTTGGAGGTAAGGATCATGCGAACTCTCAAGGAAAGTGAAATCTCTGCATCGCAGATATGGGCTAGGCATTGTGATGCGGTCCAACCTCCATCAGATGGAACTTTATCTAAAGAGAATGAGAAGGTTTCGTAAAACTCCTGCACCCGTGCAACATCCTCCATGTACTGGGCAAAAACTTCCTTGCTCATATCTCCCCTAATCTAGATCCCGGCGCAAAGTAGTGCGCATCGCCACGAGCGAAAACGCAGCGGCATAACCCAACAGTACAAGTATCGCTGGGCCGGGCGATAGATAGTTCTCAATGCTGAAGTTGAAATCATTTGCCCCAAAGTCCAGATCCACCAACCCAGTGATTGCTCCAGCTGGCAGGTACTTACCAATGGACTCAACAAATGCGACAACCAAACCTTCAACAATCAAGGTCCAGATAACCGCACCGGTTACAGCTGCAACCTGATTCTTCACCAAGGCACCCAGGCCAACCCCGACAATTCCTAAAACTATGCCTGATAGGGCTGATGCTCTGAAAACCTTCCAAATCAACTCTCCGGTAACAGGTGCGTGCGGCTCAAAAAAGGTTAAAGCAATCAATCCTGAAGATAACGCAATCAGAAATGAAAAGATCTGAACTATCAAACCAGCCAAAGCAGCAGCGATTAACTTAGCAACCAATACGGTGCTGCGTTTAGGGGTTACTAAAAATGTTCCTACCGCGGTTCCATGACGAAACTCATTGGTCATAATCAAAATACCCATAATCAAAGCAAATAAATAACCACCAGCCGCATTTGCAAATACCGCGTTAATTCCCTCTGGAGCTGAGGTGCCAGAAAAACCCATTCCCATTCCCCGGGTTTCAGAGTTGAGTACAACAATCGGGGCGACGGTTCCAAGAGCTGCAAAAACCCCGCTCCAAAGAAGCAGCAGCCAATTAGCTCGCAGATAGATTAACTTGCGCAGCTCTGATTGAAACAAGGCTTTCATGCGCTCCTCCTCAGAGTTAAATCAAGGAAGGCTTCTTCTAGTGTTCTGCCCTTGCAAATCTCGGTGATGCTGCCCTCGGCAACCAGTACGCCTTTATTGATAATGACGACATCATCAACTGTATTTTGCATCTCTGCTAATTGGTGGGATGAGATCAAAATTGTGCGTCCCTCCGCCGCTAACTTCTTTACAAACTCACGTAGCCAAACGATTCCAATCGGATCCAAACCATTTGCGGGTTCATCCAAAACCAAAATCTCAGGATCACCCAACATGGCAATCGCCAAGGAAAGTCGCTGCTTCATTCCCAAAGAAAAACCTTTTGTTCGCTTGCCTGTGGCATGTTCGAGATCAACCAACTTCAGTAGCTCTGGGATTCGTGCAAAATCAATTTCGGAAGCGCTAGCCATTACCTTCATGTTCTGCATCGCGGTTAATCCAGGATGAAAGCCTCGGCTATCTAGCAATGCTCCGACATGCTTGATCGGCTCTGAAAGATCGCTGTAGCTACCGCCATTAATCAATGCCTGGCCAGTGGTTGGCGTAACCAATCCCAATAAACAGCGCAGAGCGGTACTTTTGCCAGCTCCGTTTGGCCCAAGAAATCCCGTAACCCGCCCTGAAACTACCTGGGCGGAAAAGTTTGAGACCGCCAACACATCTTTATATTGCTTAGAGAGATTCTTAAACTCGATTTTGATTTCTGGCATAAGTGAACCCTATCCCTCTTACTCTTTCCCAGGTTGAATGCCGAGGTAGGTTAACACCGCAAGAACCCTGCGGTGATTTTCATCCCCAACTTTTATATCAAGTTTGCTGAGAATATTTGAGATGTGCTTTTCTACCGAGCCTTCCGTTATATACAGTGACTTAGCGATTCCAGAGTTAGATTTGCCCTGCGCCATCAAAGCCAAAATCTCACGCTCTCTCTTGGATAACTCTGATAAGGCTGGCTGAAGAGACTCTTTATCCATCGCCTCTCGGACCTCACGCTCACTTACCTTTTTTGAACGATTGAATTTCTCTAGCGCTCTTTCAACTCTGGGCAGCAATGTTCCAGACAAGAAAGCCTCTACCAATAGTGCGGTTGTTCTAGCGATTCTTGGAATCAACCAAAGTGCCAGCAAAACCAATACAAATCCGATTGCCAAACCTAAGTTTGAGTTCAAATCCCAAGAGATGGAACCTGAATCGATTATTAGACCATCTTGTGTTGACTCGCCAAATTGAAGTCGAATCTGCCCTTGGTCACCAATGAATCTGATGCTTCCGGTGAATTTGTCACCGCCATCAATTACCTCAAAACTCCTACTGAAATTGGAGAGCGCGAGAATTCCCAAAGCGCTCAATATTGTTGCTATTCCAGCTAAACCTGAGACAACAAGGACAAAGGAAATCAGCGCCCAGAAGAAACCTACAAAAATGTAGGTTAAAGCCAGCCAGCTACGCCGTGATGTAACCCTCTCCTTTGCTCCATCCCAGGAGAAAAATGGATTACCGAACCAGTTCTCTGCAATAGGAAAGTCAGTGCCGAGCATGAAGTTGGCCCGCCTGATTTCCCACTCTGCCACCTTCTGCATCGCACTTAAGAGGAAAAGGAAGATGAATATCGTTAGAGGCAAAAATGACCCTTGAAAAAGACCAATCACCGCAAATACAAATAGGGCTAGCAAGATCGGTAATGAGGTCAAGACATATGCAATCTCTCTAGACCGCCTTATCAAGTAAGCCTTAGCTTTATTCATGTGGCAATTCTTAACCAATTAGCTGTTGAAGCAAGAGGGTGCTAGCAGGTGTTTCTGCAATTAGGTGCTAGCCCCGTTAGCCTTGGGTTATGTCACAGAAGACTCATCGCGGCAATGTCTACGCCCGCAATGGAGTGGTAGCGGCGAGCCAACCTTTAGCGGTATCTGCGGGTATCGAGATCTTGAGAAAAGGCGGATCTGCTGGAGATGCCGCAATTGCCATCAGCGCAGTGCTTTGTGTTGTTGAACCAGGAGCCTCTCATCTAGGCGGTGATGCCTTTGTAATCACTCACAAATCCTCAGATAAATCTAATTTGGCATTTAACGGTAGTGGCGAAGCACCACATGCTGCTAACGCAAATGAGTTCTCGGGCGAGATTGATAAGTATGGTTTTCGTTCTGCCACAGTTCCAGGTCTGGTATCAACCTGGTTTGCAATACACGAAGAGTTTGGCCTCTTACCAATTTCAGAACTACTTGCGCCAGCGATTGATTACGCTGAAAATGGATTCCCTGCCAACTCCGGCTTTGTGCGCAGAATTGCTCATCATCTGAAGCAAAACCCAGATACAACAGTGTTTGAGCAACTTGGAATTTCTACTGATTTAGAGAATGGTGATTTAGTAATTCAACAGGATTTAGCTAACTCACTTAAGCTGATTGCAGATGAAGGACGCTCGGCTTTTTATGAAGGTGAGATTGCAGCCAGACTGGTCGCGGCATCTAACGGCTGGTTTAGCCACCAAGACTTAGAAAAACATCGCACCCGAGTTGTACCTCCACTTTCAATCAACTATCGCAACTATTTGGTTCATGGTCAGCCTCCACCAAGTCAGGGCATGATTCTGCTTGAAGAGTTAAAGCTCGCAGAGGGTTTTGATATGGCTAATCTCTCTGAGGCCGATCGAATTCACATGATGGTTGAGGCCAAGAAGATTTCCTTCGATGATCGATATGACGTTTTGGGTGATCCAGAACATGTTGATGTAAATGTCGCCCAAATACTCTCTGACCATCACATCGCAAAACGTCGTTCCGAGATTGATATGGGTAGTGCAAATCTTGAACCTGCAAAGGAGAATCAAGAAGGCAGCGATACGACCTATTTCTTAGTCGCAGATAGAGATGGCAACGCTCTCTCTTGGATTCAAAGTGTCTTTCATGGCTTTGGCGCATCATGGGCAATTCCCAATACTGGAATCATCATGAACAATCGTTTAACTGGTTTCTCATTGGATCCCAACTCCCCTAACTTCATCCAGCCTGGAAAACGTCCTGCGCACACTTTGAATGCTTGGACCGTAACCAGGCCAGATGGATCTTTGGCACATGTCGGAGGAACACCTGGAGCTAATGTGCAGGTGCAATGCAACTTCCAAATGATAGTGAATGCAATTGATCTAAAGATGACACCACAGGAAAATGCCGAAGCTCCGAGATGGCAACATCTAAACAAACCTGGGGAAACTTCCACAGTGGAGAGTTATGACGGTGTCTTGCAGATTGAAGGTCGCTACCCCAAAGAGCTGCAACGAGAACTAACAAAACGTGGCCACGATGTGCAGTTCCTGAGTGATTATGGTCATGGCTCTGCGGTGCAATTACTTGAAGTATTAGAAAACGGCACCTACATAGCTGGTTCCGACCCGCGCAGTGAAGGTCATGCCTCTGGCCTTTGATTACAAGTTAAACTAGGGACATGAAGCTTTACGATGAATTAGGTGGACCTTTTGACATGATCATGGGGCTGCCAGTACATCCTCTAGTAGTTCACTCCGCGGTCGTATTAGTGCCGCTCGTTGCATTTTCAGCTTTGGCGATGTCCTACTGGCCCAGCTTCTCTAGAAGATATGGCAAGCCAGTTTTGATTCTTGCTGTAATCGCACAGCTCTCGCTATTTGTTGCCAAATCCAGCGGTGAAGCTTTCGAAGAACGCTTGGGTAAAAAGGTCGAGCGTCACGCAGAATTTGGTGAGATTGCACCACTTACATTCATCCCACTATTGATTTTGTTGTTTATTCGCTGGCGCATGGATCGCTCCGGTGCAACAGTTGGATCGCCACGAGTACGCCGGATGGTTTCAATCCTTTTGGCCTTAGCTGCGATTCTGGCTTTGGTTTACATTTACCTGACCGGACACTCCGGCGCAGAATCAGTATGGGGTTGGTTAGCTAAGAATTAGCTTTGCGGCCAAGTAACTTGAACATCGCATAGCTGAGCAATCCACTAACCACTGATGCCACAATTACGGCAAATACCGCCAGCTCTTGAATTTCGGGAACATCAAAAGCTAAATTGGCGATGAAAATCGCTACGGTGAAGCCGACTCCAGCTGCACTTCCGGTAGCCAGAACATCAACATTTTTGGCGCCCGCAGGAAACTCCCCCAGTTTTACCTTTTTGGCCAGATAAGTGGATGACAGTACGCCAATTGGTTTTCCAACCACCAAGCCAAAAAAGATTCCCCACGCAATGGGTGAATTTAGAGCGGCTGAAACTGATTTACTTGAAATCTCAACTCCAGTATTTGCAAAGGCAAAAATTGGAACGATTAGATAACTGGACCAAGGATGCAACTTCGCCTCTAGATATTCGATAACTGAAACTGAACCATCTTCAGAATCAATCAATCCGGAGTTCTTCTTTGGTTGATTTGGAGTCATTAATCCCAGTACTACGCCCGCTAAAGTCGGATGTACACCGCTCTTGTACATGCAGTACCAAAGCGATATCCCCAAAACGATGTACACCCAGGTTTTCTCCGCCCCCATCTTCTTGAAGGCAAAGATCCAAAAAACCATGAAGAATGTAGCCAAGACCCAGGAGATTTGGACCCCTGTTGAGTAAACCAAAGCAATAATCAAAATTGCGCCAATATCATCAATAACCGCAAGTCCCAAAAGAAATGAGCGAAGTGAAGGTGCGGCGCTTGTGCCGACCATGGCAAGTAAACCAACCGCCAAAGCAATATCTGTTGCGACCGGTACCCCCCAACCATTTGGCTCTACATCTCCCGCAATTAAAAGATAAATAACGGCGGGCAGTGCCATTCCGCCAATAGCTGCCACAAAAGGCATTACCGCTTTCTTAAAGGAAGCCAGATGTCCGGAAGTAAGTTCCCGCTTAATTTCTAGACCAACGACAAAAAAGAAAATAGTCATCAACACATAATTGATAGTTTTCAAAACGGTGAGCTTTACAAAAATCTCATCAATGCCCAGTTGATACTGGATTGCCAAGAAGGATTCATAATTATCTCCGAGCGGAGAGTTAGCAATCGCCAGCCCTAAAAATGAGGCGGATAAAATCAGAATGCCGCTAGAAGACTCCCGATGCAGGAAATCTCGCAGCGGAGCAATCGCACGAATCACACAACTAAGGTATCACTTGACCGATTTTGCTCGGCCAGAATTTCCTTAACCATCGGAACCACCTTTGTGGCGTATAACTCAATTGATTTCATGAGTTGGCTTTGTGGCATTGGCCCATTGGAATACTTGAAATCAAACCTTTGAACCCCCACCGAGCTAATTGCATAAGCCATCTTCTTTGCCACCGTCTCCGGTGTGCCGACATAGAAAGATCCATGTCTGACCTCATTCACAAAATGACTCTTTGAAGTTGGCCCCCAACCACGTTCACGGCCTATTCGTCCAAACATAGCCTCGTAATGTGGCCACAACTCTTCAATCGCTTGTTCATCGCTATCGCTAATGTGACCAGGCGAGTGAATAGAGATTGGCAGTAACTCATGACCAAACTCTTTCATCGCAGCGCGATACAAATCTGAAAACGGAGCAAATCGAGCCGGATCTCCACCAATAATCGCAATGGCCAACTTCGCATTTAATCTAGCGGCACGAACAACTGACTCTGGCGTTCCACCTACCCCTACTCTTAGCGGAATAGAGCCACGCTCTGTCTTAGGATAAATCTCTTGATTGATTAATGGAGCGCGAGTGGTACCTGACCATGTAACAGCATGCTCTTTAAGAATCTCCACCAACAGCTCAAGTTTTTCTTCAAACAAAACACCATAATCTTTCAACTCATAACCAAACAGAGGGAAGGATTCAATAAACGATCCACGACCTGCTGTAATTTCGGCGCGACCATTAGAAAGTGCATCAATGGTTGCAAAGCGTTGGTACACCCGAACCGGATCTTCGCTGGACAAGACCGTTACTCCGGTACCTAACTTGATTCTGCAAGTTTTGGTGGCAATTCCGGCCAGAACCGTGTCAGGTGCGGAAACTGCAAAATCATCTCTGTGATGCTCCCCAATACTGAAGTGATCTAATCCCAGTTGATCAGCAAAAACCGCCTGCTCGACGACGTTGCGGATTGTTTGGCCAGCACTTATTGGCTTGCCCGCATCGTCATGCTGCATATCGCCAAAGGTGTCTAAACCAAACTCCAGTTTTTCAACATCGATCATGGCGCTACCCTATCAGGGATAGTTGAATCTTCAACTAATAATCCTTCTCACCCTGCGTAGGGGCAGCTCCACCTCTACTCTTGTGAGGTGGAGCGCATCCTTTACATTCCTTTTGATCATCTGCATGCGAAGTACGGAGTTTTGCGCACCGCCAACCCCAAACAAGATCTCGTTGTATTCGTGGAAAGCCATCGCATGACGACCGGTCGCCCTTGGCATCCAGAGCGTCTCTTTTTTCTAATCTCCAGTGCGCGTCACTTTGCCGCAGAGTTAAAGAGCTTGGGTTTTAAAGTTGAGTATCTAAAGGCGAAAACAACCATCGATGGATTTAAGCAGATTAAGAAGCAATTTGGGGATTTGCCGATTCACTGCGCGGAACCCTCATCCTTCACACAGTATTCAGCTTTAAGAGAATTTGGCGTCAGCTTTCATCCCAATGACTTTTTTCTAACTCCTAGAGATCTCTTTGCGCAATGGGCCAAATCGCAAAAGAGTTACTTGATGGAAAACTTTTATCGCAAACAACGTGTGCGTCTTGATGTGCTGATGGATGGAGCAAAGCCCGTCGGTGGTGAATGGAACTTTGATAAGGATAATCGCCTCCCACCGCCTAAGAATTACAAGTGGCCGGCTTACCTAACGCATGAGCGGGATGAGATTGATAAGGAAGTAGCTAAAGAACTTAGCTACCAGCCAAAAGATTACTGGGCCACCACTCGCGCCGGCGCACTCAAGCAATTGGATAACTTTCTAAAAAACCACTTTGCCAACTTTGGTCCTTATGAAGATGCCACCACCACCGAGAACTGGGCGCTGCACCATTCATTACTTAGCCCATACCTGAATAACGGCCTGCTCCATCCCGGCGAGGTAATAGCCGCCGCCATGAAAAGGTTCAAGAAAGGCGATATCCCTATCGCTTCAGCCGAAGCCTTTGTCCGCCAAATCATCGGCTGGCGGGAGTATGTAAATGGCATGTACTGGCACCTTGGTCAGAGCTACCGCGAAAACAACCAGCTAGACGCCAAGCTTGATCTTCCCAACCTCTTCAGAGATCCAAGTTCTACCAAGATGAACTGTCTGAAAAACACCGTCACCGATATCAACGAGCGCTCCTGGGTCCACCACATCCCCAGACTGATGATCCTGAGCAACTTTGCACTTATCTCTGGAACCAACCCACAGCAGTTTTTGGATTGGATGCGTGAGGTATTTATCGATGCCACAGATTGGGTAATGGTTCCCAATGTGATTGGCATGGGGGTTCACGCCGATGGCGGGGTCATGATGACCAAGCCTTATGCCGCAGGTGGTGCCTATATCTCCCGAATGACAAATTACTGCAAAGGCTGTTACTTCGATTCTAAGAAACGTGTTGGCGAAGACGCCTGCCCATTTACTACTTTGTACTGGGATTTCTTAGATCGAAATCGCGAAAACTTTTCTCGTAATCACAGAATTGCCCAGCAACTTCGGGGGCTTGATCGCTTAAGTGATTTACCCGAACTCCGGCAGCGCGCCAAAGAAGTAATTAATCTAATCAAGAATGGCGAGCTTTAGCAGGTGCAGATTTGATCTTTGGCAACTCCAGCTAGCGCTTCATCAATATGTTCGCCGCACCCCTGCCAGGTCCATTTGCCGCATCTATCGCAACTGACTTTGCTACACATTTACCTGCCTGCTTTCTCTAGTTGTTTTTTTGCTGGTGAATTACTCCAGAGATGGTAGCCACCATCCAGATTTATCGGTTCG
>JACCDT011725433.1_pt1 | contig 14127 bp, 11 predicted proteins | sample 7446291 | NCBI WGS metagenome assembly JACCDT01 (sample SAMN15323446, study PRJNA562643) | freshwater metagenome | isolation source: river surface water | place: USA:Blue River Watershed | collected 2017-08-17
AAAGCTGGGCGTCCGCTAGGTTTGCGCTGAACAAGGTCGCGCCGAATAGATTCGCACCGGTATTGACGGGGGTTTTGGCCTGAATTTCGATCATGTCGGCGACGGTTGCGCGCCTTTTTCCTTCGGGCGCTTCGTCCTCGGCGTTAAAAAACGATCCGGCGCGCAAATCGGCCTCGCGCAAATCGGCAAAGTTCAGATTGGCGCTTTGCAGCGAAGCCCCACGCATGTCCGAGCGGGATAAATTGGCGTTCGATAAATTGGCGTTATCCAGATTTGCGACGAATAAATCCGCATAGCTTAAATTAGCCGATGCCAACTTAGTGTTGGTTAGATTAGCCCCAGTCAGGCGCACCGACTGCATAAGCGCGTTACTGAAATCCATACCGGACAAATCATGCTTAGATAAATCCGCACGTTCCCCACCTGGCATCTTGGCGAGCCATTTGGCGTGCTTTTCAAGAATTTCTTTGATTTCGATAATGGATAATCGCATGAGTTTTAAACTTATCCTGTGGGATGTAAGTTTATTACAGCTGTGTGTCAAAGTATATTGCACCGATTCGAATTGCCCTATTTTCGCCACTTCCCTTGTTGATTATGACTGAAAAAGCACACTTTAAACTTGCGGCGAACAGGCTATATTGCTCGGGTTGAAGGCGAATTGTAAAAAACCAAAGCGTATCATTGAAGGAAAAGCAGATGCATTATAAGAACCGTTTAATCGCTGTGGTGCTGCTTTTAGCGGTGATCGTCGCGGTTTACTCTTTTCGTGTTCCTTTGATGCGGCTCTTTGCGGGTGCTTCGGTCGGGAATGCCAGCATTGCGATGAGTCCATCTTCCTCAAAGTTTTCTAATACTGCTGCTTCCGGTCAAGCGATGCCGGTTGAAACCGCTTTGGTCGAACAAATCCCTTTCGGCGCGAATTTAAAAGCTGTTGGGACTTTACTGGCGGACGAATCGGTGATGTTGCGTCCTGAAATTTCCGGCCGGGTTATGTCCATCGGATTCCAAGAAGGGAGTGTCGTTGAAAAAGGCCAACTTTTAATCGCGCTGGATGATAGCTTGGCGCGGGCAGAGTTGCGGGAGGCGGCTGCGGCACGGGATTTAAGCCGTGGGTTATATCAGCGCGCCGAAGTTCTGTTTGAAAGAGGCACTGGTACGGCCAATGCGAGGGATGACAACAAGCTGAAATTAAGCGCAGACGAAGCGAGGGTTAGCCTGGCCGAGGCCAAACTTGCCAAAACACGGCTTGTTGCGCCTTTTTCCGGCGTCATCGGTATCCGCCATGTCAGTGTCGGCGACTATGTAGCGCCAGGACAGGATCTTGTAGGGCTCGTCAAAATAGACCCGCTTAAGCTTGATTTCCGCGTTCCTGAAACCTGGCTGGCTTATATCAAGCCGGGACAAAGCGTCACCGCGCTCAGCGCCGCTTTCCCAGGACAGGGATTCACGGGTGAGATTTACGCGATCGATCCGCAAATCGATGTCGCAACACGCAGCATCACGGTGCGCGCCTATATACCCAATCCAGAAGGCAAGCTGCGCCCCGGCATATTCGCGGAAGTCGATTTGATAAGCGAGGATGCGGTTTCTCTTGTGGTGCCTGAACAAGCGATCATCACCGGTGGCGGCAGCCAAAGCATGTTTAAGGTGGTGGACGGCAAGGCGGTTTTGACGAATGTGAAAACCGGGCTGCGCCGTCAAGGAAAGGTGCAAATTCTTGACGGGGTGATGGCAGGTGATAGAGTCGTTATAGCAGGGCAATTGAAACTGCGTGACGGCGTTGCAGTTCAAAGCGTTGGTCGGCAAGGCGCAGTGTCTGCTGAACAAAATTAAGATAAGGCTTGATAAATGCAATTTACCGAAGTCATGATCAAGCGGCCTGTCTTTACCACCGTTATCAATTTGCTGGTGGTTTTGGTTGGGTTGACCGCTTACAGCCGGCTTAGCATCCGCGAATATCCCCGCATCGAAGAGCCGATTGTGACGGTGCGCGCCAATTACCCTGGCGCTAGCGCCGACATCATGGAAAGCCGCGTAACCCAAACGCTCGAAGATTCCGTATCCGGCATCGAGGGTATCGAGGTCATGTCCTCGATCAGCCGGGCGGAAGAAAGCCAAATCACCATTCGTTTCGGGGTTGACCGCGATATCGACGATGCGGCTAACGACGTTCGCGACCGCGCGTCGCGGGTGCGCAGCCGTTTGCCCGACGAAGTAAATGAGGTGAGCGTTGCAAAAGTGGAAGCCGACGCGCAGCCAATCATGCATTTGGCTTTTTCTTCCGACCGTCACAGCCCGCTGGAAGTCACCGACATCGCCGATCGTTTCGTCAAAGACCGGCTGCAAAACCTCGACGGCGTTTCCGATGTCCGGATTTTCGGCGAAAGGCGTTACGCTATGCGTCTTTGGCTCGACCGCTTGCGGCTTGCCGCTTATCAATTGACACCCCAGGATGTGGCGCAGGCTTTGCGCGATCAAAATGTGGAACTGCCTGCAGGGCGCATCGAAAGCCAGTCGCGCGAATTTACCGTCCAGGCGGCCAGCGATCTGCGCACCCCAGAAGAATTCGACAATCTGATTATATCGCAGCAGAATAATTATTTGGTGCGCCTGAAAGATGTTGGCAGAGCCGAGCTGGACGCCGAGTCCACCCGCGTCATCGCGCGCTTTAACGGTAAAAGCGCCGTTGCGTTGGGCGTCGTCCGGCAGTCGACCGCAAATCCGCTGGATATTGCAAAACAAGTCTATGCGGTTCTGCCCGAGATCATCCAATCCCTTCCCGAAGGCATGAGCGTTGAAGTCGCCAACGACACTACAATTTTTATCAATCGTTCGATCAAAGAGGTGTTTAAGACTATCTTAGAGGCCGTTGCCTTGGTCGCGCTCGTGATTTTGTTTTTCTTGCGGTCTTTCCGGTCTTCTTTCGTGCCTTTGGTTACTATCCCCGTATCCTTGGCCGGTGCGTTCGGCCTTATGTGGGCATTTGGTTTCAGCATCAATACCTTGACGCTTTTGGCTTTTGTTCTGGCGATCGGACTTGTGGTGGACGACGCTATCGTAATGCTGGAAAATATCTATCGTTATATCGAAAAGGGCATGGAGCCGGTTCAGGCGGCGATCAAAGGCGCCCGCGAAATCGGATTTGCGGTGCTTGCCATGACTATTACTCTTGCTGCCGTATACATCCCTTTGGGCTTAATGACGGGGCGAACAGGGCGTTTATTCACCGAATTCGCATGGACATTGGCTGGGGCAGTTTTGGTTTCTGGATTCATCGCCCTGACGCTGTCGCCGATGATGTGCAGCCGAATTCTGCGCCATGAACGGTCGGAAGGCCCTGTCTCGCGCCGTATAGGCTTGTGGTTAGAAAGTATGACGCAGTTTTACCATAAAACTCTGGTAGCGGTATTGCGTATCAGGCCGTTTGTCTTGGTAATCGTTGCGGTCATATTCGGAGCGGCGGCTGTTTTATTAAAAGTCATTCCATCGGAGTTGGCGCCGCTGGAAGACCGTGGTTTTGTGATCGGGAGCGGCAGCGGCCCCGAAGGCGCGACGATAGACTATACCGACCAATACGCCAAACAGCTTGAGGCGATTTACGAAACTATCCCTGAAGTTGAAAAATATTTTATGATTGTAGGTTCGCCGACGGTAAGCCAGTTGATTTCGTTTATACGGCTTTATGATTGGGACGTGCGCGACGTTAAGCAGCAGCAAATCGCCCGGCAGTTGGCGGGGCCGATGTTCGCGGTTGCCGGTATCAGGGCTTTTCCAATCAACCCGCCTTCTTTGGGCGGGGGTGCGCGTTCGCAGCCGATTGAATTTGTGATTCAAACAGGACAATCCTATGACGTTCTAGGCGAATATGTCGAAACCGTCTTAAAGGAAGCGGAAAAATATCCTGGCCTGCAAAATCTCGACACCAACCTTAAGTTAAGCAAGCCGGAGCTGCGCCTTGACATCAACCGCGAAAAAGCGGCTTTGATGGGTATCCCAGTCGAGGCCGTCGCCCGCACACTGGAAACTATGCTGGGTGGAAGCCAGGTGACGCGTTTCAAGCAGAACGGTAAGCAATACGAAGTGATGATCCAGGTGGCCGACGCCGACCGCCGCAATCCGCAGGATTTAGATTCCATTTATGTACGCTCTGCTGATGGGCAGATGATTCCTCTGTCGAATCTGGTTCAAATCACAGAAGACGTCGCGCCGCGCGAACTCAACCGCTTTAACAAGCTCCGCGCGGCCAAGATTACGGCGACGCTTGCGCCGGGGGCCACCATGGGCGAAGCGCTGGAGTATTTGGAAACCACATCGCGCAAGATTCTTCCCGAAAGCGCACAATTCGATGTTGACGGCCAAAGCCGTGAATTCAAGCAGTCTTCGTCCGGCCTATATCTTACCTTCCTGCTGGCACTGGGATTTATTTATTTGGTAATGGCGGCGCAGTTTGAAAGCTTTCGCGATCCGCTGATCATTATGCTGACCGTGCCTTTGTCCATCACCGGTGCTTTGGCAACGATCTGGCTGACGGGAAACACCATTAATGTGTACACCCAAATCGGACTTGTTACGTTGATCGGGCTGATTACTAAACACGGCATTTTGATCGTTGAATTCGCCAATCATTTGCAGACCGAAGGCAAAAGCGCGCTGGATTCCGTTATAGAATCCGCAGTTTTGCGCCTGCGCCCAATATTAATGACGACAGGGGCGATGGTTCTGGGCGCGATCCCTTTGGCTTTGTCCAGCGGGGCAGGGGCGGAAAGCCGCCAAGCCATTGGCTGGGTCATTGTCGGCGGCATGGTTTTCGGCACGATATTCACACTTTTCGTCGTGCCGACTGCCTATAGCCTGTGGGCGAAGCCAAAGCCGAAAATGCAATATGTGCCGGTTGCGGCGGAATAATATGCTGATTATAACCGACCCTGTTTGCTTGCTGCATGACACGGGGCCGCATCACTTGGAAAACGCGGCAAGGCTGCGCGCGGTCTTGCAAGAACTGCGCGGACAAGATTTTTCTTCGCTATCCTGGATAGAAAGCGTCTCACCGGCTGAGGCCGAAGATTTATCGCTGGCGCATGATCCGGCCTATGTTAAAGCCATGCTAGATTTGAATCCCGCGCGTTATCCGATCGCGCTTGACGGCGGCGATACTATTTTGTCAAAAGATTCCATGCTGGCGGCGCGCAAAGCGGCCGGGGCCGCGCTTCTGGCGACGCAAAAAGTTCTGGCCGGTGAATTTAAAGCCGCCTTTTGCGCGATACGCCCGCCGGGCCATCATGCCGAATATGGCAGGCCCATGGGGTTTTGTTTGTTCAATAACATAGCCATAGCGGCGCGATGGGCGCTGGAAAAGGGCGGACTAAAGCGCGTTGCCATCGTTGATTTCGACATCCATCACGGCAATGGCAGCGAAGATATTTTTCAGGACGATCCACGCGTTTTATATGTTTCCTCGCATCAAATGCCGCTTTTCCCTGGTACTGGGGATCCCGCGTTCCAGGGGGCGGGCAATATTCTGAATGTTGCCATCGCGCCGCAGAGCGGAGGAGAAGTTCTGCGCAAGGCCTATCAAAATCACATCTTTCCCGTTTTACGGGATTTTGACCCGGAAATGCTGTTTATTTCGGCAGGTTTTGACGGGCATGACGGCGATCCTTATGCCCAATGCCGCTTTGAAACCCGTGATTTTTCCTGGCTTTCACAACAGCTGGCCCTTATTGCAACGGAGCAATGCGAGGGAAGAATTGTTTCTTGCCTTGAAGGCGGCTATAATCCGGAAAATCTGGCCAAGGATGCCGCAGCGCATGTGCGGGCTCTTATGGCAATATAGTATCAAGCGGAGAAAGCATGGCCACGGCGAAAACAAAAGATTCTTACCCTAGCGATATCGCGGCGATGGGGTTCGAGCAGTCCTTGGAAGAGCTTGAAAAAATCATTTCCAAGCTGGAAAGCGGCAAAAGCAAGCTTGACGACGCTATCGGCGATTACGAGCGCGGCGCGGCATTGCAAAAGCGCTGTCAAGATCTTTTGTCCGAGGCCGAAAGCCGTGTGCAGAAAATCATGGTGCAAAAAGACGGCACCGTAAAAACAGAATCCTTTGAATAGTTTTACAAGGTGCAACAATGGCGCATATGCAATTAGTTCAAGACAATCCGATGCAAAAACTAAAGCAAGAGCTGGAAGAGTCCGCAAACGAAGTCAATGCGGTCATAGAGCGTCTTTTGTCCAAAGCCGAGGGCGAACAAGGAAAATTGTTCGAGGCATTGCGCTATGCCACCTTAAGCGGCGGCAAGCGCATGCGCCCTTTTTTGGTGTTGCGTTCGTCCGCTTTATTCGGATTGACGCAGCAATCGGCGTTGCGGGTCGCTGCGGCGGTAGAATTCACCCATGCCTATTCCTTGGTGCATGACGATTTGCCTTGTATGGACAACAGCTATTTGCGCCGTGGAAAACCCACGACGCATATTCAATTCAACGAGGCGACGGCGGTTTTGGCCGGCGATGCGCTTTTGACCATGGCGTTCGAGGTGCTTTCGGATTACGACACCCACCCGGATCCGGCTGTGCGCGCCGCGCTGGTGTTGGAATTGGCCAAAGCGGCTGGGCCTCGCGGCATGGTCGGCGGGCAAATGCTGGACATGATGTCTTCGGGACAGGAATTGGATATGAACGAGATCGTTCGCATGCAGCGCTTGAAGACCGGGGAGTTGTTCGCCTTTTCCTGTGAATCGGCGGCTATCTTGGCTAAAGTCCCTGGCAAGGCAAGGCAATCGCTATCCTCTTACGCGCATGATTTGGGTTTGGCGTTTCAAATCACAGACGATTTGCTGGATGCGGCGGGCAGCACCGCAGAAACCGGAAAATCGGTCGGTAAAGACGCGGAAAATAACAAGCCGAATTTCGTTACCATATTGGGCGAAGATCGGGCGCGTTTTCAGGCGCAGGCTTTATCCAATCAGGCGGTCAAGCATTTAGATATGTTCGACGAGCGTGCCGATCCATTGCGTCGCCTTGCGGCCTATGCCATCAATCGTAAAATGTAGCTAGTGGCCGGATTTTAATGTATGCGGACTGGCGGGGATGACGCATTCATCAAGCTTTGCGGCAATGCCAGGCTTAGGATTTTTTGCATCTGTACATGAATAGTCCTTGCCATGATCGGCAGGCCGCTTAATTTTTCCAAGGCGTCAGAGATCGCGTCTTTTGGCTTTGGAAAGGATACATAGTCAATAGAATCATTCTGCGCGATATCCAAATCCAAGCGGATTGTTTTATCCAGCTCTTGCCATCCGCCTATATGATCGACAAGGCCTAAATCCTTGGCTTGGCTTCCCATCCAAACCCGTCCTTTGGCGACGGCGCGGGCCTGGTCTAAGCTTAGATTACGGGATAGCGACACTTTTTGCAGAAAATCGGCATATGTAAAGTCCATCCATCTTTCCAGCCGCGCCTTTCCAAGCGGCGTAAAGTCTTCTACGCCGGACCACATATCCGCGTTCTCGCCGATTTTGATTTGCTCTATGTTTACGCCCAGCTTATCCAAAAGCCCAGCTGCCGAAACTTTGCCCGCTACTACGCCGATCGATCCGGTCATAGTTCCCGGCTGCGCAAAAATTTTATCCGCCGCCATGGCGACAAAATACCCCCCAGAAGCGGCGGTATCGCCCATTACGGCATAAATCGGCTTGGATTCCGATTTTGCGCTCTGTACCGACTGCCAAATGGTGTCGGATGCGACATAAGATCCGCCAGGACTGTCTACGCGCAAGACGATGGCGCGGATGGATTTGTCTTTTACGGCGTCTTGCACCGCTTTTGCTATGGAATCCGCATAGGCGGCGATACCGGAACTAAATGGCATCCCGATGCCGTCGCCGCGGCCGCGCAGAATTTCGCCAGTAACCGGGATTACGGCTATTTGCGTTGCGTTTTCTACATGCTCTTCGAAATGGCTGGCGTAATGGGCCAGGGATACGGCCTTGCCTTCTTGCCCCGAAAGTTTCAACCGCAATTGCTGTTCATAGCCCATTGTGTCGATCAGCCCTGCGGCTAGCGATTCTCCGGCGCTAAGCGGCGCGGCATCCATCAAGTTTTCAATTTGTGCGGCGCTTAATTTACGGTTTTCTGCAATTGCCCTTAGCCTTTGTGCATGAATCTCTTGCGCCAAGTCTTGCATCGAATCCTTATCCGGTTTGGTAAAACCGTCATGGGTAAGGAAGTTCATCGCCGTTTTATACTCTTCGCGGGTGGTGAAGTTCGGTTTGACGCCGGCCTTGTCCAAAAACCCCCGCAAATAGGGGATTTCGATCAAAAGCCCCAACATGGCCCAGTCGCCGGAAGGCTGCATCCATATCTCGTCGCAAGAGGCCGCAAGGTAATAAGAATTTCCGCCGCCGCTTTCAAGGCCGAAAGTATCGGCAAAGGCATAAGCCTTTTTTCCCTGCCCGCGGAAATAAGCGATTGCGTCGCGCAATTCCTGCAATTGGGCAAGCCCGCCTTCGGCGTTGTCGGCGCGTAAAGAAATCGCCGTCACGCGGTCGTCATGGGCGGCACGCTGGATGGCGCTCACCGCCATGCGGGTTGAAATTTGTTCGTCGCCGCGGATCATATCCAAAAATCCGGTATCCGCGTCTTTTTCGCTAAAGCCTTCTGCGGCATCGATAACAAGAATAAACTTATCCGGCAGCTGGGCTTCGGATCCGCCCCAATAAAGTGCGGCCAAAAGGCCAAAAGCGCTTAGGCTGAATACGGCAAGGCCGACGCCGAAGAAAAGCCAGAAAAAGAATTTACGTGCCAGTTTTAGCATCGCCCGCCTGCACAACAGAAATATCCGGCGCATCCACTGCCTTCATCCCGACGACGTGATAGCCGCAATCGACGAAGTGAACTTCGCCGGTAACGCCGGACGACAGATCCGATAGAAGATACAAGCCTGATTTGCCAACGTCATCCAAAGATACGTTGCGTTTTAATGGCGAATTGTATTCGTTCCATTTCAAGATATAGCGGAAATCGCCGATGCCAGCCGCAGCAAGGGTACGGATCGGCCCTGCCGATAGCGCATTGACGCGAATGTTTTTTCCACCCAAATCGACGGCAAGATAGCGCACGCTGGCTTCCAAAGCCGCTTTGGCGACGCCCATAACATTGTAATGCGGCATCACGCGTGTTGCGCCTTCGTAAGTTAAGGTCACTAGGCTGCCGCCGTCTTTCATCAAAGGAACGGCGCGTTGCGCGACAGACGTAAAGGAATAGCAAGATATATCCATAGTCTGCAGGAAATTGCGCCTGCTGGTATTTAGGTACTGCCCCTTTAGTTCTTCCTTGTCGGAAAATGCGATGGCATGCAAAACGAAATCCAGCTTGCCCCATTTCTGCTCTAAAGTTTGAAAAACCTTATCGATGCTTTCATCCTGGGTAACGTCACAAGGCAAGATAATATCGGAGCCAATAGATTGCGCCAGCGGCGTGACGCGTTTCAACAGCGCGTCCCCTTGATAGGTAAAGGCAAGCTCTGCGCCGGCCGCGTGCAATTGCTGTGCAATGCCCCAAGCGATTGATTTTTCGTTGGCGACGCCCATGATAAGGCCGCGTTTTTGCGACATTAGGCCGTCATTTGGAGTGGGAGTGGAACGCATAGGTATTTCCTTTGAAAAACAAGGCCTTAAACATACACATCTGGCCCTAAAAGGCAAGAGCTTTAATCATTTGTATAGAGTTTCTTGTTAAGTTTAAGCTTGGTTTTACAAGCTTTTTCCAGGAGCCGTGTCGTTTGCCGGACAAAATAGCCCCTTTACTCCACCTTCCTGTCGATGCGCACCGGAAGATTCTGCGCCATATCGTCGGGCTATTTTTCGTTCTATTGATTTTGTCTTTGATCTCGGGCGTTGGGCTGGTCTGGTCCGGCCTTCAAACGATAGATGATTTAGAGAACAAAAATGACGTCGAAGTGATGCGATCTTTATTAGAGGACAGAAAAAGCCAGATCGTCAAGTTGCTCAAAGACTATGCGGAATGGAACGAGGCTTACCGTAATTTTTATAGCAAAATGGATTTGGCTTTTGCGGATGAGAATATCGGCCATAATTTATATGTGAACTATGCCATTGGATCGGCTAGCATTGTCAGCTTTGACAGGAAAATACTTTTGCACTTTGAGCAGGGATCCAGGGTAGAAAATCCAAGCGTTCTCCCCCCTCAAATTACCTCGCTATATGAAAACCTGATTGCTGATTTCAACGAAAATCCAACCCGGTCTGTTGCCGACTTTGCCGAAATAGACGGCGCGCTTTACATTGTAGCAGCCAGTTTCATATCGCTGATTGATGAGAACGCCGTCGCCCTTCCTTTGCCTGAAAACCCATCGGTTATGATATTTGCCAGAAAGATCGAAGCCGGAATCCTTGCCGATTGGGGCAAAGGATTTAACATTACATCTTTGCGGTATGCCAGCACCGGTTCCGGGAAGATTGAAAATATTGACGGCTATCTAAAGTTGGAAAGCGCTTTTGCTCATCCGATAGGGGCCTTGCTTTGGAAGCCGAGTTTTTATAGCCGGACGGTTTTAAAAGACAGCGCCCCGCTTTTGCTTTTTGCGTTTTCGATTATTCTTGTTCTAGGCGGGCTGTTTTCCGCCTTTACCCGCCGTGTATTGGCGCAACAAGCAACTATTGCTGTCAAGGCGGAACGGTCCCGAAAATTTCTGCAGCAGGTATTTGATACCGACCCCAGCTTGATCCAGGTCCGGGATAAAGAAGGTGTCATCCATTTTGCCAACCTCGCGGCAGCCAGCCAGTTCGACAGTGTGCCGGATAAGATTCAAGGTAAGACGCTGTATCAAGCCCATAAAGATTCCGAGCGGGCAAAATTCGACCATCAAGAAGATTTGAAGGTAATCGTGAGTCAAAAGGATATTGTTCAAGAAGAGTCTGTGGAATTGCCGGACGGAACGGTGAAGCACTTTTTTACCATACGCAAACCTATTCAAAGCACATCTTTGGAGAACTTGGTTTTGTGCCTTGGAACCGACATCACTGCCCAAAAACGCTTTGTCGAAGATCTAAAGCTGGCCAAGGAAAAGGCAGAGGCGGCTGCAACGGCGAAATCCGAATTTTTGGGCACTATAAGCCACGAAATCAGGACACCTATGAACGGCATATTGGGGTTTTCTCAACTTTTATCGGCCACAGAACTTTCTGCCGAACAAAAAGATTATTTAGGCATTATACAAAACTCTTCGAAATCTTTGCTGGCGGTCATAAACGATATTCTGGATATGTCGCGGATTGAAACAGGGAAATTGCGGCTTGAAGAAAAAATATTCAATCCAGCCGACGTATTGAATGCTGTTATGGCCACGGCACAGCCGATGGCCAAAGAAAAGGGATTGCAGATAGTCCATGAAATCATAGGAGGGGCGCCGCGCAAAGTGGTTGGTGACGATGGACGCATAGTGCAGATATTGATGAATCTTGTCGGCAACGCGGTTAAGTTTACCGACAAAGGCGGCATTACGTTGCGGCTGTCTTCATCCCGCCAAGAGCCGGGGAGAAGTTATTTAAAATTTGAAGTGATAGACACGGGTATCGGCATAGATCCCGATCAAATCAAGAAAATATTTAAGAAATTCTCGCAAATAGACTCCACCGCTTCTCGCCGTTATGGCGGAACGGGGCTTGGGCTTGCTATTGCAAAAGATCTGGCGCAGCTTATGGGCGGGGAAATAGGGGTCGATACGGTTCCTGGCAAGGGAAGCAACTTTTGGCTTGGTTTCTCCTTGCCGGATGCGCTTAAATCTGTGGATGACGAAGTTGGATTTTCGCGCGCCTAGCTTTCCTCTTTGCGCACGCGATAGGTGTTCTTTTCGGCCCATTCAGCCACAAAATCCTGCAGCTCGGGATCCATTTTTTCCGGCAGCATAATTTTCAGCCGCACATATTGATCACCGCGAAGTTTGCTCTTTGGATCGATCAGGCCTTTGTTCTTTAGGCGCAGCTGCATGCCGCTATTCGCGCCTTTGGGGATTGTCATTTGCACCGGACCATCCACGGTAGGCGCCATGACTTGCGCGCCCAATACGGCTTCGTATAAAGTCACCGGCAGCTCTGTGTAAATATTAGATCCCTTTACTTCAAAGCGTGGATCGGCATCCACCTTAATTTCGATAAGGGCGTCGCCCGCGATTTCGCCCCGCCCGCCCGCCATGCCTTGGCCTTTCAGGCGCAATACCTGTCCGTCCGCAGTGCCTTGAGGGATCGTTATTTCGATGGTTTTCCCGGGCTTGCCGCCCAAGGTCACTTTGCGTTTGGCGCCGCGTGCCGCATCTATAAAAGAAATGCGCAGGCTGTGTTGAATATCTTCGCCCCTTGCCGGGCCGTCATTGATCGGATCTTCGTCGAAGAACCCCGCGTTTTTGCGGGCCGAACGGAATAGATCCGAAAAAATATCCTGCGCGTCAAAGTTCTGGAAGGGGTTGTAGCCCGCGCCACCACGCTTAGATTGCTGGCGGTAGAATCCGCCGCGCTCCTGCCCGCTAGCGTCAATATCGCCCTGGTCGAATTTGGCGCGTTTTTCGGAATCACCCAGGATGTCGTAGGCCTGGGTGATTTCCTTGAAACGCTTTTCGTGTTCTTTGTTTCCGGGATTTAGATCCGGATGATATTTTTTGGCTAGCTTGCGGTAAGATTTCTTAATCTCGTCCGCCGAGGCCGATTTAGGCACGCCCAATATAGAGTAGGGATCACGCATTCGCCTTTACCAAATACCAACCTCGTTTACAGAGATTTTCTTAGTTTATGATCCGCCAGCTGCCGTCTTGCGTGCGGCAGGCTGTTCCATATGCTTGCTGCGATTGGCCTTGCACGGTGATAGTTTGTTGATATTCGCGGCAATATTCACCGCTGGATGCGCGGTATGTGTTGGTCGGCGTTACGTTGCCATAATTGCCGCTATCCGGATTTTGCCAGGTAGATGTCTGGCCGGAAGGATAGGTCTCAAAGGCGTTTTGCGCCGCTTGATTGGCGTACATGGCATCCGCTCTGTCCAGCGACATGCCGACTTCGCTGCCGGCATAAGCGCCTAACAGCGTGCCAGCCGCAATCGCGGCGATGTTACCTTTGCCTTTTCCGACATTGCTGCCCAGAATCGCTCCGCCCACCGCGCCCAAAGCGCCGCCAACAGTTTGCTTAGGTCCCATATTGCTGCCAGAGCAGGCGGCGATAGCCGTCAAGCAAAGCGCCATAGTGAGTTTACGAAAAAAAGAATTAGTCATGTGATCCAGCCTTTCCCTATAAAAAAATTCGCGAAATACTCGCAGGCCTTAAAATTTATCCTGTAAATATGGCAAAAAAAGGTTTAGAAAGCAAAGCCATAAGGCAATACTATACCCTATATATAGTGTGACTAATAAAATGCGCAACGTTTTTGACAATCCCGATCCGATGGCCTTATTTGCTTCCTGGATGGCGCTTGCCGTCGAAAAAGAGCCAAGCGATCCTTCGGCCATGTGCCTTGCGACCGTGGATGCGCACAGCCAGCCATCTGCCCGGATTGTTTTGCTACGGGGGACTAAGGCGAACGAGTTTCATTTTTTTACCAATTTTGAAAGCCGCAAAGGCAATGATCTTGCCGCCCAAAGCAAGGCGGCTTTGTGCTTTCATTGGAAGTCTCTTTTACGGCAAGTGAGGGTTGAGGGCACCGTTGGAAAATTATCGCCCGAGATATCCGATCAGTATTTTGCGTCCCGCCATACCGAAAGCCAATTGGGAGCTTGGGCGAGCGAGCAGTCGCGGGTGATTGGAAGCAGGGACATGTTAATTGAAAAACTGGAGCATTTCCGTAAAAAATTTCAAGGCGCGGATATTCCCCGCCCGCCGCATTGGGGCGGGTACTGCCTTGCGGCGCATAGCATAGAGTTCTGGCAGCAAGGCGATTTCCGCCTGCATGACAGGGAATTGTTCGTTAAAACCGTAACCGGCTGGCAAAGTCAGAGGCTGAGTCCATAATTATGCATCAATCGGCGGCTATATCTCACGAGCAGAAGGCGCGTCTTATGCGCCGCGCCGCGATTCTGGCGATGGCGGTTGCCGGGTTTTTGGTGTCCATAAAAGCCGTTTTGTGGAT
>JACCDT010776560.1_pt1 | contig 14121 bp, 9 predicted proteins | sample 7446291 | NCBI WGS metagenome assembly JACCDT01 (sample SAMN15323446, study PRJNA562643) | freshwater metagenome | isolation source: river surface water | place: USA:Blue River Watershed | collected 2017-08-17
CCCGCGCTTCGCAGCAAGGGGAAGAAAATCGAGAAGGTGGACGACTCCATCCGGGAACTGGCCGAGGCGATGATCGTCACCATGTACGAGGAGGATGGCTGCGGACTTGCCGCCCATCAGGTTGGTCGTGCCATCCGCCTTGCCGTCATCGATGTCGCCCCCGCCCACAAGCATCGTCCCAGCAAGGCGTGGCTCGGCGGCAGGGAGCTAACCTTCCCGGAACTTGAGGCCATGATGCCTCTCGTCATGATCAATCCGGAGATCCACCCCGTCGGGGAGGAGCGTGAAATCGACGTCGAGGGGTGCCTCAGCATGCCCGGCCTGCAGGATGACGTGGAGCGCCATGCCCGCGTCCGGATCCTCTGCCAGGATCTCGACGGAAACGCGATTGATCTCGAGGCCGAAGGACTCCTCTCCCGTGCTGCCCAGCACGAGAACGACCATCTCGAGGGCATCCTCTTCATCGATCACCTCAGCCCCGAGGACCGGGCGGCCCATCACCCGAAGCTGAAGAAGTTCCAGCAGCAGAACTCGCCTTTTTAAATCGGTTAATTATTATATTATATTGAAAATCTCCAAGAAACTAAAAATCATCTTGGCTATTGTGCTTTTATTGGCAATTTCAGCCTTTATAGATTACATTTTTAACTTTAAGTTATTATTACCAGTCTTTTTGATTGGAGCATTTGGGTTCCTTCATTACTTCATATTTTTGAAGGCTGAGAGTCGAAATTCATGGGCTGCAATAATAATTAATGTCTTTAGCATTGGCGCTATTTTAGTTATTTTAAATGTATTTTTCCAATCGCTTGATATTTTTGAGAAATTATGGAGTGAAATGAGTTCCCTAAATCAGACTCTCATCATTCTAGCATGCTATCATTTTGGGGTACTTATTTACAATAAGTTCGCTGAAAATAAAAATACTTAATGTTTTTTTCAGCGATACAATATAAATCAGCTTAGGACGACGGTATCTTGAGGAGATAGCTAGGCGCCCAAGGGCACCATTCCTTTTCAAAAGCAGCGTTTCGGCAAGGATCGCAAGCTTGGATGGAGAACAAGGCGGCCAAGGGAAGGCGTAGAAAAGGCGCGTGGGAACGCGGCTTAGTCATTCGAGGCATTGGCCGAGAAGTCCGAGGATCAGTAGATCTGAGGATGCCTGATCGGGGTCGATCGGCAGACAAATCCTACGCCGACCGCAGGCCAACACAGTTATCCGCCAAGATCGCGATCCTCCTATTGCTGCCCTACGGGCAAGCAACTACAGAAAATATTCCTGTCTCCATACACATTATCCACGCGCGAAACACTCGGCCAAAACTTGTGGTTCCTGAGCCAGGGCGCGGGCCAAGCGGCCTGCGAGCGGGGATAAGGCCTGCTCCACTCGTCGGCGGTGACGACGGCCGCCGTGTGCGGGGCGCGTTTGAGGGGGTTGTCGGCCTTGTCGAGTTGACCCTTCTCGATGGCGGTGAGTTCGCCGTGGATGGTGATCATGGCGTCGCAGAAGCGGTCGAGCTCTTCCTTGGATTCGCTCTCGGTCGGCTCGACCATGAGGGTTCCCGGAACGGGCCAGCTCATCGTCGGGGCGTGGAATCCGAAATCCATGAGGCGCTTGGCCACGTCCTCCACCTCGATGCCGGCGCGGGTCTTCCACTCGCGGAGGTCGAGGATGCACTCGTGGGCGACGGTTCCGTTGGCTCCCTTGTAAAGGACGGGGAAATGGGACTCGAGGCGCTTGGCGATGTAGTTGCCGTTGAGGATCGCCAGGGCGCTCGCGGCGGCAAGGCCGTCGGGGCCCATCATGCGGAGATACATCCAGCTGATGACGCAGATGCTCGCGCTTCCCCAGGGGGCCGCGCTCACCTCTCCGGTGGCCTGCGATCCGCCGGTCGGGATCACGGAGTGCCCGGGAAGATAAGGAGCGAGGTGCTCGGCCACGCCGATCGGGCCGACACCGGGTCCGCCGCCGCCGTGAGGGATGCAGAAGGTCTTGTGCAGGTTGAGGTGGCAGACATCGGCGCCGATGGCCCCTGGGCTGCAGAGTCCGACCTGGGCGTTCATGTTCGCGCCGTCCATGTAGACCTGCCCGCCCGCCTCGTGGATCAGGTCGCAGATCTCGCGGATCCCGGCCTCGAAGACGCCGTGGGTCGAGGGATAGGTGACCATGAGGGCGGCGAGCCGGTCGCTGTTCGCGGCGATCTTGGCCTTGAGGTCGGCGACATCGACATTGCCGTCGGCGTCACAGGCGACACCGACGATCTCCATGCCGACCATGGCGGCGCTGGCGGGATTGGTGCCGTGGGCGGAGACGGGAATGAGGCAGACGTTGCGATGGGCCTCGCCGCGGGCACGATGCCAGGCGCGGATGACCAGGAGGCCGGCATACTCGCCCTGGGAGCCGGCGTTGGGCTGCAGCGAGACGGCATGGAAGCCGGTGATCTCGGAGAGCCAGCGCTCGAGCTGGCGGAACATCGCGGCATATCCCTGTGCCTGGGAAACGGGCACGAAGGGATGGAGTCCCCCGATGCTCTCCCAGGTGACCGGGAGCATTTCGGAGGTGGCGTTGAGCTTCATCGTGCATGACCCGAGCGGGATCATGGAGGTCGTCAGCGAGAGATCCTTGGCCTCGAGGCGGCGCAGGTAGCGCAGCATCTCGTGCTCGGTGTGGTAGGAGTTGAAGACCGGATGAGTCAGGATCGGCGTGGTGCGGCGCAGCGCGTCGGGCAGTTGCCAGGAATGCGGATCCACCGCCCCTCCCCCGTGTCCCTTGCCGAAGAGCTCCGTGATCCGGTCGATCTCCGAGACGGTCTCGTCGAGCGAGACGGTGACGGCATTCTCCCCGAGGAAGCGGAGATTGATCCCCTCCTTCTCGGCACGGGAACGGAGCGAGGCGGCGTCCACGGGGGACATGTTGACCCGCACGGTGTCGAAGAAGGGGGTTCCGGCGACGTCCCAGCCGGCCTTGGCCAGGGTGGCGGCGAGTTTCAGGGCATGGAGATGGATCTTCTCGGCGATGCCGCGCAGTCCCTTGGGACCGTGATAGACGGCATACATCGAGGCAATGACGGCCAGAAGGACCTGGGCCGTGCAGATGTTGCTGGTGGCCTTCTCGCGCCTGATGTGCTGCTCGCGGGTCTGGAGGGTCAGGCGGTAGGCGGGCTTGCCTTCGGCATCCTTGGAGATGCCGACCAAGCGGCCCGGCAGGCGGCGCTTGTACTCGTCGCGGACGGCCAGATAGGCGGCGTGGGGGCCTCCGTATCCCATCGGGACACCGAAGCGCTGGCTCGAGCCGACGACCATGTCGGCTCCGAGTTCGCCGGGAGGCTTCAGGAGCACGAGGGCCAGCGGATCGCTGGCCACGACGGCCAGACCGCCGGCGGCGTGGATCGCGGCGATGGCGGCGGAAGGATCGAGGATCGACCCGTCGGTCGCGGGGTATTGAAGGATGCCGCCGCAGAGACCGGAGGCAGGGATCTCGGCAGGAGTCCCGACGATCAGTTCGATCCCGAGGGGCTCGGCACGGGTGCCGAGCAGGGAGATGGTCTGGGGATGGCATCCCGCGTCGACAAAAAAGCGGACGGGGGCTCCCTGCGCCTTGAGATCGTGGCACATCGCCATCGCCTCGGCGGCGGCGGTCGCCTCATCGAGCATCGAGGCGTTGGCGATCGCCATGCCGGTGAGGTCGCAGACCATGGTCTGGAAATTGACAAGCGCCTCCATGCGGCCCTGCGAGATCTCGGCCTGATAGGGCGTGTAGGCGGTGTACCAGCCGGGATTCTCCAGGATGTTGCGGCGGATGACGGCGGGAAGATGGGTGCCGTGGTATCCCATCCCGATGTAGGTGGGACGGAGTTCGTTCCGGGAGGCCAGGGAGCGGAGTTCCGCAAGGGCCTCCTCCTCGGAGAGGGCCCTGGGAAGATCAAGGGGACGGCGCAGGCGGATCTCCTCGGGAACGGTCTTGGAGATCAGTTCCTCCAGGGAGGAGGCTCCCACGGTCCGGAGCATCTCCGCGATGCCCCCGGCATCGGAACCGAGATGACGGCGTGAAAAACGGCCCAGCTCGAACACCGGATCCAGTTCGGCGACTCCCGCGATCCCCGCGCTCATCAGGAGATCTGGGCGGTGTAGGCTTCCGGCGTCAGGAGGGACTCCACCTCGGAGAGGTCGGAGGCCTTCATCCTGTAGATCCACCCTTGGCCGAAGGGATCCGTGTTGAGAAGGGCCGGATTGCCGGAAAGCTCCGCATTCACCTCGGTGACCGTGCCGGAGAGGGGCGAATAGATGTCGCTGGCGGCCTTCACCGACTCCACGACGGCGGCGGTGGCGCCCGCCTTGACCTCGGCGCCGACCTTGGGAGGCTCGGCGTAGACGATATCGGTCAACTCGGCCTGGGCATGGTCGGTGATGCCGACGGTGACGGTGTCACCCTCGAGGCGGATCCATTCGTGGGTCTTGGCGTAGCGGAGATCGGCGGGAACGTTCATGGCTGATGATGGTGGTGTGGTGAGTTCTGGTGAGTTTTTTAAGCGGAAGGTTTTTTGTAAAAGGGGAGGGTCGTGACCGTAGCCGCATAGAGGCGGCCGCGCACTTCTATTTCCAGAGGGGTGCCTGGCACTCCCAGCGCGGGCGGGAGGTAGGCCATGGCGATCCCCTCCCCGAGGCTCGGGGCAAGGGCGCCGCTGGAGGTCTCACCCACGGGACTCCCCCCGGAGAGCACGGGATAGTGGGAGCGGAGCGGGGGGCCGGAAACCGTGAGCCTGATCGGGGTAAGGAGCGAGGGAAGCCCGGCGGAACGCTGCGCCTCCAACGCCTCCCGGCCGGAGAAGGCCGGCTTGGCGGGATCATCAAGGGAAACAAACTTGCCAAGCCCCGCCTCGAGCGGCGTCCTCTCGCGGGAAAGATCGGATCCGTTGAGGGGATAGCCCATCTCCAAGCGGAGGGTGTCGCGGGCACCGAGCCCACACGGCTTGACTCCCGCACCGAGCAGGGCCTTCCAGAGCGCCTCGCCCTCGGCGACGGGAACAAAGAGCTCGAATCCATCCTCGCCGGTGTACCCGGTCCGGGCGACCAGGGAGGGAACGGAGCCACCCGTCGCGACGAGCGGGGCGATCCCGTTGCGCTTGGGCACCTCGCATCCGGGATAGAGTGACCGGAGGATCTTCTCCGCATCGGGCCCCTGGAGGGCGATGGCGGCGTAGTCGTTCCCGAGATCGGTGAGCACCACCGAGCCGTCGGCGGGGAGACGGCAGCGCATCCACTCGAGATCGATGTCACGGCAAGCGGCGTTGATCACCAGGAAATACTCCTCCTCGCCGCTGCGGTAGATTATCAGGTCATCGATCACGCCGCCCTTGGCGTCGAGCATCAGGGTGTACTGGCCCCGCGTCACCACGAGCTTGCCGACGCGGTTGGTCAGGAGGCTCTCCAGCCAGGCCAAGGCACCGGGACCGGCAACGGTCACCTCCCCCATGTGCGAGATGTCGAACATCCCGGCGGCCGAGCGGACCGCCTTGTGCTCGTCCATGATGCCGGAGTACTGGACCGGCATGTACCAGCCCCCGAACTCCACCATGCGTGCCCCGCAGGCGATATGGGCCGCTTCGAGCGGGGAATGTTTGAGGGTGTCGGGAGTGCTCATGGAGTGGGAGTGGTCACGGCGGCGCCGTTGGGACGGCGGGCGTTGAAATCAAGGTAGGTGTAGGAACGGAACATCTTCTCGTACTCGTCGACGAGGCGCATCGCTTCGCTGGGCTTGAGGCGGTCTCCCTTGAGGGCAGCATCGGCCTGCGCCTTGATGCGGCGGGCGAGCTCCTTGGTGTCCCACTGGGTCAGCGTGAGGACCTGGTCGATGGTGTTCCCCGGGAGCACCTCCTCGATGTAGTAGCCCGCCTCCTCGTCCTCATCGAGGAAGACGTGCATCTCGTTGACACGGCCGAAGAGGTTGTGGAGATCCCCCATGATGTCCTGGTAGGCGCCGGAGAGGAAGATCCCGAGGTAGTAGGGCTCGCCCGGGCGCACGCGGTGCACCGGAAGCGTCTCCTTCACGTCCTGGAAGTCGATGAACTTGGCCATCTTGCCGTCGGAGTCGCAGGTGATGTCGACGAGCGTGCCGCTGCGGCCGGGCACCTCGTCGAGGCGGTGGATCGGCATAACGGGGAAGAGCTGGCCGAGGGCCCAGTGATCGAGCAGCGATTGGAAAACCGAGAAGTTGCAGAGCAGCTGGTCGGCAAGGGCGACATCGAGTTCCCTCACCTCCTCGGGCACCTGCGGCATCCCGCGGTGCAGCTCGACGATGCGCGCGGCGATCTGCCAGTAGAGCGTGTCGATCTTGGCCTTGGCGCGCAGGTCGAGCAGCCCGAGGTCGAACATCGACTGGGCCTGGTCGCGGATCTGCTGGGCGTCGTGAAGGTTCTCGAGGCGGCGTTTCTCGTTGAGACCGGCGCGGATCTCGATCATGTCGGCGACGAGCTTGGGATCCTCCGGGGAGGCGGTCACCTCGCCGGGAAAGTCCTCCTTCTCGATGGAGCCGAAGGCCTCGATGACGAGGACCGAGTGGGGGGCGACGATGAAGCGACCGCTCTCGCTAACGATCACGGGATGGGCGACCTTCTCGGAGTCGCAGATCTCCATGATGTTGTAGACGATGTCGCGGGTGTACTCGTGGAGGGAGTAGTTGCGGGAGCTGTCGAAACTTGTGCGGGAGCCGTCGTAGTCGACGCCGAGACCGCCGCCGACGTCGAGATAGCCGAGGGTGTGACCCATCTTGCTGAGCTTGGCGTAAAAGCGCGCCGCCTCGCGGGTGGCGCGGCTGATGGTGCCGATGTCGGGCACTTGGGAGCCGACATGGTAGTGGAGCATCACGAGCGCGTCGGGCATTCCCTCCGCGTGCAGCGTGTCGCTCATGGAGACAAGATCGGCGGTGGAGAGGCCGAACTTGGCGTTCTCGCCGCCGCTCGTGGCCCACTTGCCCGCGCCCTTGGAGAGAAGACGCACCCGGGCGCCGATCATCGGCTTCACCCCGACCTGCTTGGCGACGGCCAGGATCTGGTGGAACTCCTCGAGCTTCTCGACCACGAGGATCACCTTCTTGCCGAGCTTGAGGCCGAGCAGGGCGGCGCGGATGAACTCGTCGTCCTTGTAGCCGTTGCCCACGACCAGGCTCTCGGGATCGGAATGCACCGCGAGCGCGGCGATCATCTCCGGCTTGCTGCCGGCCTCGATCCCGAAGTGGTACTGCTGCCCGGCGTCGACGATCTCCTCCACGACCTCGCAGAGTTGGTTCACCTTGATCGGGAAGACGCCGCGGTACTGGTTTCCGTAGCCGCATTCGGAGATCGCGCGGGCAAAGGATTCGTTGAGACGGCGGACCCGGTCGCGCAGCAGGTCGTGGCAGCGGATCAGGAGGGGAAAGCGCAGGCCGCGATCCTTCGCCTCGCCGACGAGCTCCATCAGGTCGATCTCCTCACCCTCACGGCGGCGGGGCCTCATCGCGGCATGGCCGGCGGCATTGACGGTGACATACCCCTCGGACCATCCCTCGACATTGTAGAGGGCCGCGTTCTGGGTGGTGATGGGCTGGGTCATTGAACGGTGAAAAAAGGAAACCAAGGAATTAACAAACCTACCCCTCCTTGGCGACAGGATGATGCACGGAATGGTGAGATTTTTTTCCACCGGGACACTTGCGGTCGGTTCCGAGTGCGGTTGCCCGGCGGCAGGATGTGTGAGATGATCTGCGCACAAAGCCCAAGAGCCGCCACGATGAAGATCCTCCATATCGATGCCTTTGCCGGAATCAGCGGCGACATGACGGTCGCGGCACTCCGGGATCTGGGGGTCCCGGAGGAGGTTTTCCAGAATGCCCTCAAGGCACTTCCCATCACCCTGCCGGCCTGCCGTTTTGAACGTGGAGACCGGGGCGGGATCGCGGGATGGCGTTTTCTGGTGGCGGGACATGAGGGGGGTGAGGGAGATGCCGCAGTCCACCATCATCATGATCACTCCCATGAACATGATCATGATCATGAGCATGGCGAGGGGCATGGGCATCACCACCCCGAGAATGATCATCACCATCACCATGGAGAGGATCACGTCCATGGCCGTAACCATGCCGAGATCGTTGCCCTGCTGGAAAAAAGCACCCTTGATGACCGGATTAAATCAAGGGCTCTCTCCGTTTTCCGGAGGATTGCCATTGCCGAGGGAGCCATCCATGGGGTGCCCCCCGAGAATGTCGGATTTCATGAGGTCGGTGCCGAGGACTCGATCGCCGATATCGTGGCCGCCTGCGCAGGGTTCGAGTCTCTTGGGGTCGAGCGCATTAGCTGTGGATCACTTATAGAGGGAACCGGACATATCCATTGCGCCCATGGTGCTTTTCCCCTTCCCGCCCCGGCCACCTTGGCGCTGCTCCAACGAATCCCCTTCAAGCAGGTGGAGGAGCCTTGGGAACACATCACCCCGACGGGAGCGGCCCTTCTGGCCGAGTTTGCCATCACCTTTGGACCGATGCCCGAAATGTCCGTTTCTAAGATAGGATATGGGCTTGGATCACGCCAGACTCCGAATCGCCCGAATGCACTCCGCCTGATCTTGGGAGAATCAGTTCAAACCGGACATTCCAACCATAATCTGGAGGAGGTGATGGAGATCCGTTGCAATCTCGATGACCTGTCACCGGAGCAGGCTTCCCATGCCTTGGGACGCATTCTGGATCAGGGAGCCCTGGATGCCACCCTCACTCCGGCCGTCATGAAAAAGGGGCGCTCCGGCTGGATCCTTGAAGTGATCTGCTACCCGGGTCAGGCTGACAAACTCTCAAAACTCATCCTGAGCGAAACCACCGCCTTCGGGATCCGGAGGCACCGGATGGAGAGGATGATTCTGGAGCGTCATCACATCACGGTCGCCACTCCTTACGGGGAGGTGACGGTGAAAGTCGGCACCCTCGAAGGAAAAACCCTCCAGCAATCACCGGAATTCTCATCCTGCGCCGCTGCCGCGGAGCGCCACAGCGTCCCCGTCAGACTGGTCTACCAAGCAGCCCTTTCAGCTCTCAATTCAGAAGCCTTTCCGAAGGAATAGAAGCCGAAGGAAAAATTTGGAACTCAAGAAGTGAGGAGCTGGAAAATTCACACAATGCAGCGGAGATCGGTCCTCTCTCTTTTTCAGATCCCTGGATGGGCATTGCCTTGATTACCTCACTCGCTCCCGCTCGTCTCGTTCTGCTGAACACGCCCTAACGGACTGTGCTAGAGCGCAGGCTAAGCCGTCTCTACCGACCCTGCTCGGTCCTTGGTGGCTCAATTCTATTTCCGTCCGTTTCTTTTCCTGAGTTCCTGAGTTCCTGAGTTCCATATTCACCCTCCCCACTTTTACTCCTCGTCGGGGGATGCCGTTCCTCCGCGACGGGCGACGGTGCTGACACCGCGCCTCTTTGCCGTGGCGATGAAATCGAGGAAGAACTGCGCCTCGGGGCCCCATGTCTGCTTCTTTGACTCCTCGATCGCCTGGGAGATGTTGAATCCCTCGCGGTAAACCAGTTTGAAGGCCCTCTTGATCTCCATGCGGGCCTCCGCGGAGAAGCCGGCCCGCTTCAGGCCAATGGCATTGATGCCGGAGACAAGGCTTGTCCCGTAGGCGGAGACAAAGGGAGGAACGTCCTTATTGAAGCGCTCCCCTCCCCGGACCATGCAGAGACGTCCCACCCGGATGAACTGATGGAAGACGGAGCCGCCGCCGAGCACCGCCCCGTCCTGCACCTCGACGTAGCCGGCAAGAAGGCAGTTGTTGGCGATGATGACATTGTTGCCGACCGAGGAGTTGTGTCCCATGTGGGCGCCCACCATGAGGAAGTTCCGGTTGCCGAGCGTGGTGACGCTTCCTTCCTTCGTACCCCGGTGAATGGTGACGTACTCGCGGAGAATGTTGTCATCCCCGATCAGCACCTCGCTCGGGGTATCCCCCTTGAAGGCAAAGTCCTGGGGATCGCCGCCGATGATCGCCCCGTAGCCGACGGTGTTGCGCGCCCCCATCCTGACATGGCCGGTGATCACGGCTCGCGCCTGGATCCGGCATCCCTCCCCGATCACGGCCCCCGCCTCGATGATGACGCCGGGGCCGACCTCGGTGCCGGATCCCAGACGGGCCGCGGGATCGACGAGAGCTGTGGGGTGGATGGTGGGCATTGGGGGAAATTATGAAGGATGAAGGATGAAGGATGAAAGGTTTTCAGTCGCAACAAATGCTCTCCCCAGCAGATATACCTCACGTCTCTTCAAGTTCACAGCACTTCCCCTCCGGAAGGCGGTGCCGTCCCAGACGGGTTCATGCTCTGAAATGACTTAACTCACCTCTTCCCGGCAGCTTGGTCCCACCCCTTTAACTTTTTAATGTTCTAACTATTCACCCTGCAGTTGACGCCTATCGCCCATTCCCTAAATCAACCCTGCTTCCCGAAAGCTGAAATAAGCGGGGCTATCTCCCCTCTTCGCCCCGATGATCACGTGATCGACCAGCGGGATCTGCAACAGGGTTCCCGCCTCGGCCAGTCGGCGAGTGAGCCGACGATCAGCTTCGCTCGGTTGGGGATCACCGGAAGGGTGGTTGTGGGCGACGGCGATCGCATAGGCACCCTTGGCGATTGCAGGACGGAAAATCTCCCTGGGATGGGCGATGCTCTCATTGAGACTCCCCCTGGAGACTTCGCTCTCCTCAAGCAGACCATGGCGCGTGTCGAGCAGCAGGACGCGGAGAGACTCGTACGGAAGGGCCTGCATCTCGGGAGCCAGAAGGCCGTGGATCACCCCGGCACGGTCGACTCTCAGCTTCTCCTCCTCGGGGCGCGCCATCCTCTTCCCCATCTCGAAAGCCGCCTTCAGCTCCGCCGCCTTGGCCTTGCCGATGCCGGAAACCCGTGACAGTTCCTGCGGGGTGCAACCCGCCAGTCGCCGCAGTGTCCCCCACTCCGCGAGCAGGGACTTGGCGACGGTCATGACATCGGCGCCGACCTTTCCCGTGCGCAGGAAGAGGGCGAGCAGTTCGGCGTCGGTGAGGATGCCCGCGCCGTGACGGAGCAGGCGTTCCCGGGGCATTTCCTCCGGGGGAAGTTCGCGGAATCGGGCGGAGATCACCCGGTAACCTAAAGCGGCGTTATCTCTCCGCAAGCGGAGATTCTCACCCCAGGTCAGGAGACTAGGAGGCCGTGTCGAGGGACTCGAAAACGCCCCGCAGGTACTCGGTCATCGAGCGCAGGGCGGCGGCATGACGGTTCTCCTGAACCGCGCAGAGCGATGCCTCCGCCTCGTCAACAAGAGACCTGCCCGCCGCCACGGCGGCCGTGAGCGCTCCACGGGAACGGAGCAGGTCGAGCAGGCGGACGGGATCCATGCCACCCTCTGCAAGAAGCGCGGAGCGAAGCTCCTCGCGCTGGTCGAGGGTTGATTTCTGCAGGAGCAAAAGGACAGGAAGTGTGAACTTGCCGCAGGCGAGGTCGGTGCCGAGCGTCTTTCCGATCATCTCCTCGTCACCGACCAGATCGATGCAGTCGTCGAGCACCTGATAGGCGATACCGACCTTGTCACCGTAGGTGCGCAGGGCGCCGATCACGGCGGGAGAGGCACCGCTCAGGAAGGCGCCGAGCTCGGTGGCCGCGGAGAAGAGCGATCCGGTCTTCATCTGGACCATGCGGTAATACTCGGAAAGGGGCAGGTTGAGCTCGAACCTCTTCTGGGTCTGGAGAATCTCGCCCGTGCAGACATCGGCGGCCGCATCGGCGATGCGTCGGGAGATCTCGTTGTTGGAGAATTTGGTCGAAAGCCTCAGGGCGTGCGCGAAGAGAACGTCGCCGACCAGCACGGTCAGCGAGTTGCCCCACTTGGCATTGAGGGTGGGGCGGTCCCTCCGCTTGTCCGCGCCGTCCATGATGTCGTCGTGGACGAGGCTGGCGATATGGATCAGCTCCAGGATCACCGCAAGGTCGACATGGTCGGAGACGATCCGGCCGGTGGCTCCCCCCGCCAGCAGGGCCAGAGCGGGACGCAGGCGCTTGCCGCTGCCGCCGATGGCATACTCGAAATAATGCTCGATCCCGGCGTCAACCGCCTTCGACTGCTCGCGGATGCGCTCCTCGACGGAATAGAGGTCGGGGCCGATCAGTTCGATCGCCTCCGCGAAGGCGGCGTTCGACCTGGGATCAACCTCCCGCGTGGACCATCTTGTGAAACTTTTCACAAACACACTTTGGATGATGGGATACCCATGTCAATCCTTCCCCCCCATGCCGCGGGCAGAGTCAGGCAAACTGCGGGTGAGCGACAAGGCTGGCGTAGTCTTCCCCGGAAATCGGCCCGCGGGCATGCTGACGGCCCCGCAGGGGGGCCGAATTCGTGGAGGAACGGACCCTGGAGAGCCAAGAGGCTTCCAGAGGTTTCCTCAGAAGACCGGGGCGGTTCGCAGCGATCGTGGTCTCTTCTTTCTCTCCCGTCGCCACACCCGTCCCGACAAACCAACCGGCCAGGAGCATCGTCACCCTCACCGAGGTCGAGCGCGTGTAGTTGGTCATCGTGCAATCCGGGGCATCGGGTCCGGAAAGCGGGGCGAGGATCCGGGCAAACGTCTCGATGTTCCACATCTCGGCATTCCGCGACGGCGAGTAGGGATCGAAGAAAATCGCGGAGGGCGCGGGGGCATGGTGCGAGAGTCGGGAGAAATCACCGCGATGCAGCCGCCATGTCATGCCCGGTGCCGGATGCGCCACCCCCTTCGCAAGCAGCGAACCAACCGTTTCCTCCCATCCGGCCAGATACCCGAGGGCATCGGCATGCAGAAGGGCAAACTCCAGAACCGTCGTGTCGATCTCGAAGCTGTGGATCTCCACGGGCTTGCCTGCTCCCTTCAGGCTCTCGATGGCCGTGATGGCATTGGCCGCGGGCCCGAGCCCGATATCCCAGATCACAAACGGCTCCCCGGCGTTCCAGGCCGACACCCTCCGGGGAAGATCCTGCTGGGCGACATGGAGTTCCAAGGACTCCGTGCGTGGGTCGGTGCCGATATGCATCGTCTCCCCGTGGCTTGCGGAGCGGATGCTGCACGCGCCTCCCTTGAGAGTCACCAGTTCGTAGGAAGATAAAGTCATGGAAACAAAGGATCTCTTGGGCAAACGGGAATCAGGGGTGAATACAATGGGTGATGTATGACAAATATTCCGTTGCGTTAACGGATATCATGCGCCATTCTCATTTTATCTCTTCGGAGATGTAACGCAGCCTTGAGATACCGGGGGGTACTTTCAAGGCTGCGTTTTTTTCTGCCTGAGAAAAAGTACAATGGGAAAATCCCCTGCCAATCCCTGCATGTAAAAAAATCCGTCAAAAGCGTTTCGCCCAGGGAACGATCCCGGTCACACATAACTGCCGGAGCCAAAAGATGCTTCTCAAGAGTAGGTTAAGAAAATTACACGTTGACCAAAATGACCCCCGGTGCAATGTAGGTAGCGTATGATCACCCCCATGAAAACTTACATCACAACGGTGTGTTACTCAGGTTGCCTGGTCCTCATGGCGTCTTTTGCCATGTCATCGGCTGATGCACGACCTAAGCCGACTCCGAGACCGATTGCAACTCCAGTACCGACGCCGACACCAAGGGCGCTATCCACACCGACCCCTCTCCCTACTCCGCCACCAACGCCGATCCCGACTCCTCCCCCGAGTCAGCTGACACCATACAGTCCCTAGGGGGATTTTTCGGATCCTTTGGCCTTTGTCATCGGCCGGGATCTCCTGATGAACGGGGATTGATCAGCCCACTGGTCAATCCCTTCTTCATTTTTAGGAACAGATGATCCTGGCCTCGTCATGGTCGGTATCCACCTGCATTGCCAAATGCGGCGGGACCATCATTCCGTGATAAAATACCGGCGGTCGGGTTCGAACCGACACATCTTTAGAGGATACCGGATTTTGAGTCCGGCGCGTCTGCCAATTCCGCCACGCCGGCTAGCGTTTTTCTCTCTGTAGAAGAGAAGCGAGAGAGTCGGAAACTTGACCCTGTGCGACTTTTTGTGCGACTTTCACGCCATGAAGCGCAAAGCAACCAAAAGCGACAAGGTGGAGG
>JACCDT010173536.1_pt1 | contig 14118 bp, 19 predicted proteins | sample 7446291 | NCBI WGS metagenome assembly JACCDT01 (sample SAMN15323446, study PRJNA562643) | freshwater metagenome | isolation source: river surface water | place: USA:Blue River Watershed | collected 2017-08-17
CGGTCACATTGCCAAACTTCTGGCGATCCTTGATAAACTCGGCATGATTGGCGATCACACTCGAGTCGACTCCTTGCGAAGTCAGATAATCATTGAAATCGGCACCCGGCGCGCCAAAATCATTCACTGCGAAGCTCATATCGCCAACACACGGATCGCACGCTTGCGAGCACACATCATTCGACAGACCACTGTAGTATGCGGAATTCTCGCGCTGGGCAACCAACTCCACGCCGCCTGGTGCCATAGTCGACGCAGTGAGCGGCAGAGAACTGTGCGCGGCAACTGCTGTCTGAGTTGCGGTTGCCACAGCCACGGCCGGAGTAGGATCAGTCACTTGAAGACCTTCCTTAGGTCGGCTCATGACATACCAGAAGATAAGAATGAGGACCAACACAACAAGCAGTCCATACATGTTCACGGGTATATATGTCTCGCTAATAAATAAATATATGGCAAAATAATGTGTTTAACGACGCGATCGGCGCGCGGATTTGCGTCCAGACTTGGGCGCAGATTTACGAGCCTTATGTCCAGACTTCGGCGCCGATTTACGAGCCGACTTGCGCTTTGCGCCACCGTAGACATTCAGTCCAGAACCGCCATAAACATTCAGGCCCGCACCGCTGATCGAATAATCCTCGCCAGCACCGCCTACCGGGTATGCGTTGATGCTTGCGTGCGAACCTCCGGCCTTTTTGGCCGATTTGCGCGCTGACTTTTTGCCAGACTTCGGGGCGCCGGACACGTCCTTTGCGCTGCGCACGGCCGGATCACTGTGCTGATCCTTCCCCAAAATGGTGTAGGCGCGCTTGTGGCAGCCGCTGCAGATGCCGCTGAACCCGACAGCGCCATTGCCGCGGACGGCCTTCTCAAAAGGCTCGCCGATGTGCTGCATTTTCTTGCATCGAACGCAGTATGCCTTGTACGACATCGTGATATATAATCGCGCTGCTAAAATTTACAAAAAAATATTATGTTTAAAGTGGAACTTCACATTCTGCCTCAAGTCAAGTGATAAATCGACACGTTTGTCATGCGGGTAGGATCGGGCGAGCTTCGTGTGACCTGCGCATCATTTATCGTGTAGTAAGAGACGGTTGACTGTTCAGCTCCGGCAACGACTTCGCCTCCACTCACAACATCAGGTCGCAGGCAAATGGCATAATAATGTCCGGGCGGGTACTCAATAGAGCACACAAGCCGGTATGTGACGGCGCCGAGACCGGATCGCAGCTTAAACTTAAGCTCAACTGGGCGTTCTGGAACCGCGTCAATTCGGCCACCGCGCATGGACTGCAATGTTTGCATGTGACCCGGCTGCGTGTATGTAATGATAACTTCGGACACTTTCGCGATGGATGTAGTCACGGTTGCAGCATGTTTGCCGCCACATCCGCCAGCTTCCGGGTCGCAGAAGATGTCATCCATTAGTTCCACTGTTTGGCGCACCTGAGAGCTAATTGACGTACCAGGCGCCGCATGCACGAGAGTCGTCATCTCAACTCGCTGGCGCTCGACCCCGCATCCATGGCACTTAGTCACTTTGCGGTAAGTCATATCAAAGCAAGGGCGGATAACTGCCAATGGTCCGGCGCAGATCGTGTCCAGAAAGATAGTGATAAACTGATGCGCGCAGTTTGCATCTTCTGACTGAAACATATCGCCACCTTCCAGTGACTCTACAATTTGTGCTACAATGTCCTCGCACGTGTGCAGTTTCAGTCGCGCAAATGTCGCCGGGAAGCGGTGTTGCAATGCCGGCACCATTTTGATAAGCAGCTGTAGGTATAGTTTGGCGGTCTTGTATTGCGGGCCATCTAGTTGCGCGGCACATGCGACCAGCGCCTCAGTGAGGGCCGTAACACTCATCAGAGCTTGAACGCCTGCCAGCGCCCAGCATAGTTGGCCTGGATTGCGGAGGCCTTTGGCCTCAGGCAGCATATCAACGTTGAGCGGCTGCGGCTCACACGTTTGAGGCGGGGTGTTATCAACCGTATCCATTGAGGCCTTGTGTGTATTATATGGACTAATATTCATATTTTTCGTTAAAAAACCAAATAGCCCAGAGGCGTAAATCGGCCCTCTAGCCTAGACTGTGATATGGGACTATGTGTTGGCTGGCCTTAACTTGCAAATGGGCAGTCACGAGCGATCTTGTCGAATGTGGCATCAGAATACTGTTCGTCCTCAGCGTCTAAGATCAGGCGCCGTGGCAGTTCCCATCCACTGGTTTTTCTGAGAAATAGATATCCTCCCGGTAAAAGTAGAGGTGAAACTCCACAAAGTATACCCACGAAGGCATAAGCTTCGAAACCACAGGCACAGGCTGACAATCCAGAATTTACGACATCGCGGGCCGCTCTCTCAGCGCTTGGTTCACACTGACCATACTCCTTGCGACAGTCGGCCAACTCTTTTGCAAATGTTACGGCTGCTGTCAATACGCCATATCCGCCTCCAAATACCCAAAACCGTCTAAGCATATATTCCGGATGTGGACTGAACATGAATCGCAGCATTTTGGCGCGTAGGGGACATGTCTGATCGTTAGAATATTCAATTTTTATACAGCGGAGTGTAAAAAATAATATAGTAGTGTGTAGTCATCACGCCAGATAGTACGTGATGATGAATGACATAGTCGCATAGTTATTAGGCGTCCAGCCGACCACGACCGTGTCACCGAGTAAAGCGCGAATACCGGGTAAGATCATATCCGGGCCAATTCGGTACCCGTCAATTGTGCGGATCTTTACTTCGCATGTGCCAAAGCGGCGCTGCGGGGTGAGTTTACCAAGTATGATCTTAGCACATTTGTCTGCGATGACTGCGGCTTCGGCGACGGCCATCGATGATATCTGACCGCCAGACTGCAAACGCGCGAGTGCACTAGCAATGTCATTGTCAAATACAAAGTGTCCATTTGTCATGTCACCGCCCATAACTGCATCATCTGCGGGCGTACTATCATACCACACAAACGCGTGTGATAGCTTCATTTCGCGCAATTTTTCAAGAACTAATTCAATAATGGATGTGTAACATGGAGTCTGTGTGCGAGCTGTAGGGTATGTTTCTTGTATGCGGTACTCTTCAATAACGCATTCAGCAATCACGCTAGCCATTTTGTGCTGAGTCGCTGGGTCCCAGTTTACCATTTCGACTGCCGATGCACTATAATCCATGTCTGTTTAGATACAAACATATCCAGAAATTCACTTTTTTCACGTGAAAAAAGTATAGTGGCGTGACTGGTTAATCATCTTTCAGCCAAATGTTAAGAACATCTCCGTGCCATGTACCACCACACATCGGAAGCATCGCCTTAATTCTAGAGCTGATTAATTCCTTGTGATCTCGAGTAAGATGGTCCATGTCCAACATCACTCGAATATTTTCCGTTGAAACTTCATACGGTTCACAGCGCTCCAGTGAATCTCTGGCGGCTACGACAATGCGACGAGCAATGATACCAAGAAGTGCATCAAATGCAGCCTTGGCAGCGGCGGCCTTTTGTTTCTTACGCAATTCCTTTCGTACTCTACGCAGCTTTCGAGCATTGTATGCATCTCTGATAGATGCAACAGTCTCGGCGATTTCTTCGTCGGTAGGATTTCCACGTTCAACCTTGTGTCCAATGGTGCTCTCCATGTCGGCTGGATGTGAGTGTGTTATTAGACCGGCCAATTCAGTTTTTTCATGTAAAAAAGGTATACGTCGGGTGGGTTACCCATCTTTCAGCTGGATCTTGAGACTTTGGTTTTCGTCTACCCATCTGACAGAACACATTGGGAGATACCTCTCAAGTTTAATTATGAGTCTCATGCGAAGATATACGGTGGTACTTTCCACATTCAATATTACGCGAAGTTTGCGTTCTGAAATATAATATTGCCCACTGACTGCCAATTGTTTCTCAGACATCACAATAATCCGGCGAGCATTCATATCCAAGTTGGCTTCAAACGCCTCTTCGACTGCGGCTTTTTGTCGCTTACGCAATTCTTCTTGCTTTTTGAGCAGTTTCATATTCTCTTGTGCTGCCCAAAGGCGCGAGACCGCCGCGATAAACTCACCAGGGGCAGGGTCGAGAAATTCAACAGATACGATTTCAACTGCGGCAAGTTCTTCGTCGGACATCGTCGTAGAGTGTGTTATTAGACCGGTAAATTCAGTTTTTTATGTGAAAAAAGGTATATAAGTGGCCAGTTAGCTTCATTTCAGCGTGATTAGCATTTTGCCTTCTCCGAAATTAACATCGACCATCGGGAGGACGGTTTTGACCATATGGGTAATCACCAGAGCGTCTCCGATAGTCATCTTGGTCACTCCTAACATTCGATATAGATTCGCTTCCGGAATAGCGTATGATCCGTTTTGAATCAGTGGCTCTTCCGCCTCAGTGACAATTTGACTAACAGCCGCATTGACTCGTGCGTCGCGTTCAGCGAGCGCGGTTGCTTTAGCAGCTTCGCGGTCGGCAACACGCTTGGCAACTACTTCTGCGAGACGCGTCTTAACTGCCCGGATGTGTGGAAGATCAGTGATCGCACTCACGTCGCGTGGCGCAAGAACCTCCTCTTTGGTGAACATTAATGCCGATTGACTAGTGTCTACTTTAGCAGCTGGCTTAAGGGTCGTCGCGGAAGGCGCCTCAGTTGGAACAGTCGTCCTCTCAACGGAATAAGGTCCAGCCTTTGCCTCCTTGCATGCAGGACAATCGTAAACACCGCCTTGGAATGGAATCACCTTGGCGCAGCACCATTCGCAACCACCGAATGACTTGCTCGGAATCTTGGGACCATTTCTGCCGTACTTGCACGTGTCGCAGGCCCATTGTTTCATCTCGCCGCAAACCCAAATACCGTCTTTGCGCACCTCGGTCTGTTTCATACCACATCGGAAGCACATTCCAAGAGGAAGTTTGACACCCGCGTCGAGCTGTTCAGCAAGATAAGCGGCCGCTTGCGGGGCGTTGATGGCCTCTTGCGACTCAGCTCGCTTCTTAGCGTCCACCCACGTGCACCAACCGTGTGATTCCGACGAACTGCCATTGGTGATACACTCCCAAATCTGAAGATTACGCCTGTTATTGGGGTCACAGGTATCGACCTGGACCCTGTTACCGATCATCTTGACGGTTGGATACGCGGAGCGCAGCCAGTTAACAGCCTCTCCGAGAGAAGGATGAATATACAGTGCTATGCAATTGTTAGGATACGTGACCAATGCTGCAAATACAGTCGCACCGTGTGGCTTCGGCGGTTCATTCATAGCCGACGGAATGTACGGTTTTTCCTCGCACATTTGACCACGCGCATTCTTCTTCAGATGGCGAATAATGGTGTGACGTGTCTGCGCCATTTCGTCAGTGGTGTGCTCGATAGCGTTAAAGCTGTCGCCGACAAAGGGGCGAGAGCTAGCGAGAGCGAGACCAAAAGAGGGTTCAGTGCGCACGATAGCGAACATGATGAAGGGTATTAATGACATGGCAAATTCAGTTTTTTATGTATAAAAAACTGAAAATATGGACTGTTTTACCTCAATGGCTCACGCCGATGAGACCATAGCGACAGTCATGATGATTTGTGCCCTATGGCTGGCCATGAGCATATTAATGGAAGGTTTTGAATCGCCAAGAGTGATGGAGAACCAAAATTCACAACCTGCGCATAGAGGGAAACTCGTCGATGGTCCTTAGCAGATATGTCGTTGAAGTATATCAACCCAGATCCCAGAAGATTACCCTAAACCAACGTTGCTTTTTTACAATAAAAAAGTGAAAACATGGAATGTTCCATCGGTCAACATGCAAGGAACGGTGGCTGCTGATGATAAGATCAACGATGTCGTTATTCAAATCTTCATGTTCGTATCACTAATGTAGTATTAGTGTGCATAATTCGCAAGGTGAATGATGAACTAAAAAATAAGCAACCTCGCGCGGGCTATGAAGAAATAGTTTGATATCATAACATAGTGCATCGAGACGGCTGATAATATGCCTGTGTGCTGATAGAAACTTTACCTTCCCCCATCCAATCAAATATTTCGATGCCGGATTCGCCTGAATGTTTCTCTTGTAGTATGCGGATGATATCCCTCGCGTCCCATATGGTGTATGTTTTGCGACTCGTGAACACATAGCGCGGTGTATCAATGATATGATGTAGGTATTCGTCCCATATTTTATCCGCTTGCCCTTCGTGCCAGGCGGCACGCTGTGAAGCAGCATCTGCACGGGCTTTTTTAGCAGCTTCTAAGCGTGCTTCTTTTCCTCGTGCTAGTTCTTCAAGTCTGGCACGAGTGGCTGGGTCTTTGAATAGACCAATCGGCGACTTTTCATCGACACATTCACTGTTAACAGACAAACCGGCGTGGCTATCGTCGAGACCCATGGTGGTTGTATGAATATAGTAAATTCAGTTTTTTGACCGCCAATAACCGTGTAAAAAAGGAAAGACCGTCGGTCGTGTATTAAACCGGAAGGGTTTCGTCATTAGTCCACTGGGACATTAATGACGTCACGCGACTCCACAAGGTGGGTCTCACGGGGAGTTTCAGATACTCGCGCAGTTTCTCATTCCCAGACGCGTATGCGTATTCCTCTAGCATACCTGTGTGATACGCCATGCCACTGGTAACGAGTGCATACACCATTTTAGGGCAATTTTCTTGAATGGTGCATGTGATAGCCTCTGCACCGATCGATGACAGCAGTGGGATAATCTTTGGCATCATTTCCATAACAAATTCATCACTGTAACCATGATCGATCCCGACACTATGATTAAATATAATACGTTTCCATTCGTCTAGTAATATTTGATACCCGAGTTCGTTGAGATGAGCGAACAAGTCAACTCTATGGTTTAGTAAACGTTGGCATAACATATTGTCACAGGTCACTGATCCAAAATCAATCGATTTGTAGAATTCATCAAAATCAGTCATGAGTTCAGGAAAATTCTTTATGTGATTAAGTAGTTTGATCAATTTGGAATGCCCAGCTGCACTGTTGATTTGCTCGCGCGCGATAGCGAGAGCGGCATTGTACACATCCGGAAGCGTTGCGCGGATGACGTCCGGCGGCAGGTACACACCACAGCACTGCATGGTACGAGTAGAATACTGATTGTAAATTCAGTTTTCATGTATAAAAACAATTGAATCGCATGTACTATGGCATTCCCCAACTATGTCCAGAACTGGATTTGACCTCGTGATCTACCATGGCGGCTGCCAAGACGGATTTTGCGGCGCGTTCCTGTACTGGCAGTATCTGAAGGAGAACGGGTTGCCCATTCCAGAGTTCTACCCTGCTAAGCATGGTACGGCGCCACCTCCGGCCACACGCCCGCTTATGATCGATTTTATGTATCCTGTTGGGTCGTATAAGGACTATTTCGTGATTGATCATCATAAGACCAATCTCGCAGCTGCAGCCGACACCCCGGACGCGATGAAACTGTTCGATATGAACCATTCCGCAGCTATGCTGGTGTGGATGTGGTTATATGCGGATGACCCTCCGCGGCTAGTTAAGTATGTCGAAGATCGCGACATCTGGACTAAGCTGTATCCTGAAAGTGACATACTTTCATCTTGGCTCGCAGATCAGAAATATACTTTCGAGTTGTTTGAAACGCTGCTCGATGATGCGAATCTCGACGCCGCTATTGCTGCTGGAACCGCTGTCCGCGACCACTGCCGCAGTATCGTGGAGAAGAACGTGAAGTATGGCGCAGTAAAATTCAGTAAGATTGGGTCCAAGTACTACTTTGTGGCTTATCTTAACACAGTCGACGGCAAATCCGACATGGGTAATGCACTAATGACCCGCTTCCCGCTGTGTGATTTTGCAGCCGTTTACTCTATCGATGATGAAACGTCGACTACGAGCTTTAGTCTGCGCTCGACTGACCGCAACACTGACTGTTCGCAGATTGCCACGCAGTTCGGCGGCGGTGGTCATCGCAACGCGTCAGGTATGAAGATTTATGCAATCGCGTGTACTCTGCCGAGTGTAGTATTCGACTCGGGCGCCACGTATGCAAAGCTCGCCGATGCATATGTTGTCGACGGCGTAGTGTATTGCAACACGGACAGGGCTGAACTTGGCGAGTGGTTCATGCAAGAAGGAAACGCCCAACGTGTGCTCGGTTGTTCGGTCACGTCTTACGCTATGTATACTCATAGCGCGACTGAGACCCGCTTTATTACGCCGCGCGGTGTGAAGAGTGTCCAAGGTGTGCATCACACTTTGCCGGCTGAGGAGTAAGCAAGGCTACATGATAGCACAATCTTTTTTAAGCGCGTTTTACGCTGGGGGTCTATTAGAAAAAACTGAATTTGTGCCGTCTATAACCTCACACGTGACAATCAACATGAGTGTTCCCACTGAGACTTTCTTGCAAATCGCTACCAGCCTTGCGGCTGCATCTGCTGAGGCTACGGCTCTCAAGGCCGAGCTCGCTGCTCGCAATGCCGAGGTCGCCGCTCTCAAGGCCATGGTCGCTGCTCTCAAGGCCTCGTCAGAGACTCCGACTGGGAGTCAGCAGTCACTCGGCGATCAGGCGAGGACCTTTCTGATGAGCCTTGTCGCAGAGGTCAACCGCACTGTGCCGGGATCGATGCAATACCGTGCGCCACGCACTGATTCCCCCTGGGATCTCATCTTTGCGGCCAAGGGTGCCGTGGACCACGCACAAAAGGTGTTGTCGAGCTCGCATTCGGGCAGTTCGGCCCCTCCGACGAGAGGACGTTCAGACCGCGGCACTGAGACCGCTCGTGGTTCTGAGGCCACTCGCGGATCGCGCGGTGCCGCTCGAGGACGCTATCTTGACCGCATTCCTGCTGCACTTAGTACTTCCACCCAGAACTTGAGCTCTGCCAATGATCAGCATTGTCAAGCTGGTATTCGCGTCTACCTTGCGCGAGCTCCGCCGACTCAAAGTTCAACTTGCACTCCGATCCAAAGTCAGACAGCTGATCAGGGCCCTGATCAGTCGCAGACTCAAGTTTACGATGCGCAATTCTACCAACAATTGGTAGACCAACTCGAGACGGCTGAGGCGGACATTGCCACGGCCGCCGAGATCGGCGACATGGCTGCATTTGATCGAGCCGTCACTGCATTCCGCCTCGTATGCAGCGAAATTGCCGAGACCCCCGATCACCCGCGATGGCCGGCATCATGGTTTCATGACGGCATCGCGCGCATCGAGTCGCGCATCCCGGACTGGGCTAAGCAGTGCGGTTTTACGGTTTAGGGGGGCTTTTTAAGAAAAAGCCCAGCAAAAAGGTAGTAAGGGGCCCATTTTAACAGTTTACTTTTTTACCCCATAAATCAAAATTGAATATCTCAACCCTAAATCCCCGCTGCCAGCTAATTTGCCAGTCACTAGGGATCTCTAACACTCAACCTAACCTCCAACCTCCAACCTCTAACACTCAACTTTCCAATGTCTATGTCGATCAACCCCCGAATTGTTGCCCAAAGTCTGAAGATTGTCGGTGTGACGGTGCAAAAACTCGCCACCACGCGCGCTAGTGCACGCGATGACTTCTTGGCATATTGTCGCAGCATGCGCGACGCGGCTGGATACTTTGTCGGCTGCATCCGCTCAGTCGGCACTCCCGACGGCATGTCGCTCCACGAACTCGTGGGGATTTTGAACGATCTCGGCCGTGACAACATCGTTGCGCCGTTCATCAAAGCCATCCTTGAGACGCCTGCGTGCGAGCCAATCCGCGAGAGCTTGATGATGCTCGTCGTGCCCTCCACAGCTGACGTCAAGGACCGGTTCAATCAGCGCGTGAGCATCCTCAATGCTGAGTGGGATGCGTTTGTGGCTAATTGTGAGATGAAGTATTATCCGGTTCAACCGACGCAAGTCATGTGCGAGAAATGCCCGCTTTGCCTCAGCTGGACTCCAGTCGGTGAGATGTGCGGCCTCGGTTGCCGACGATTTGAGGCCCTGAAGCGCCGCCACGCTGAGCAAACCGCGCAACCTGAGCAAGCTCGGAATGACCAGTCTCTTGCCGCCATTCTTGGTCAGGCAGTTGAGGCTGTGTGCAAGCATGTGAATGAGCAGGTTCCTGGTGCAATGACTGTGTTCAAGCCACAAGGCGACAGTCCCGTGAAGATTGTGCAGTCGGCGTATCTCAACCTTGGATTTGCCACCAAAGTTCTCGGCAAACAGCCGGCTACGCCTGTCATTCGCACGTTGCCGAAGTCTGGACCTTCGTATGTGGCGCGTGCGTCGCAGTCTGGGCCCTCAACTCACTCTGGGCCCTCAACTCACTCTGGACCTTCAACTCAGAAACCGTCCACCCATCAACTGCTTGAACGAACAACTGCCCAAAAGCGCGCGACCGCCAACCAGCAACTTATCTACCTCGACAGCCTGGTCGAGCGAATGCGCGAAGAGTGTCAGTCAAATCCTGCCGGTGTTCAGACGCTCGCTGAAGAATTCGGCCGCAGTGCGCAGAGCATCTATGTCCCAGATATGACAGGCGACGACTGCCAAAGTGTCTGGTTCAAGCATGTTGAGGGTGAAGTCGCCCAGCTCGGCGAGGCAGTGAGCTCATACGTCACAGCTGCGAGAATCACGCTCGAAGAAACTCTCTAACTCTTTAATGTTTTACTCTCTCTTTTTTGTGGGATCGATATATAAAATTGAATTTTCGAAGGCTATATTCCACGGTGTCATTTCAAATGGAGCATCCTTCAGTAACCGCTGACGCTATCATTGATTCCACCAACCTTGTCTCGACTATTCAATATGTCACGGCAGCAGTCGCCAAACTACGTGCCGAAATGCGTCTCGGCAACGAGTGGTCGGCCGATGTAGTCAATGCGATGACATACAGCGAGCTGCTCAGCACGGCCCGTCGACTGCGCGAGCAGCTTGACAATGCGTCGGCGGTGCGTGAGATCATCGACAAGGTCGCCGAGACCATACATATGTACAACCTGCCATTTGTGTCCTCTGAGACGCCATACCCTATTCTGCAGGCCGCCCCTAAGCTGCAGACTATCAATGAGCAAAACTTAGCCGCGTCGCGGGCGGCATGGGCGGACTTTGGTGCGCGCATCAGCTCAACCAGGTTGGTGCTGAAGAAGATCATCGCGCCGCGAATCGGCACTCTGTCGAGTCTGTGAGACTTCAAAAAATATGATTTTTTACACCCCCGATCCATCATGATGAGACTGTTTGTGCGCAGTGCAGGTTACAACGACGATGATAGAGTAATAATCAATGGTGAATTGATAATAGTAGTTGATAGAACAAATGTATCACTTTACGGTGAGCAGCCGCCCAGATACATACTAATCAATAGTAGCTTTAATTGTATCGGAATAGTAGGACACTGTAATATGTCAACTTGTATGATATCGTCCATTATATTAGGCCAACTGAAATCAGTGCGGCCTGGTATGTGTTCATCTAGGTTGAGCCACGGTGTTTTACAGTGTATAGCGCGCGTTGTTGACTTATCAACTTTATACCGATCAGACTGGTTTAGCGAAAGGTGGGTCCTATCCGATGCACCCAGCTGCGCGGCGGATGAACTACGTGATGCATTTGACCAGTGGCTTTATTGAGCGTGTTAGACTGAGCTTAAAAAAATATGATTTTTCATCAGTGTTAAGTAGCACATATGGAAGCGTTCATGCGCGCTAAGAGCGGCGATATCCGCGAGATAATGATAACGTATGGCGATATTATGTTACCATTCCCATCGAACGTTATCACATGTATTGTGTGGATTCAAAACTGCGTTACAACAGCGTACACATTACCGCTTGCATTAAGCGGCACACGCAATATATTTGTCAGAGGTAATCATATCGAATATCCACCGTACAGCGTGCGGAAACCTACCAATGACATCTATAATGAATCGCTACGAGACTGTGTGCCAATGCGTTGGGTGCGGGCGAACCTACACAACGCCGAGTTATGCGCGGCAATTGATCAGTGGATATATTGAGGTGGCCTGGTCGTATAAAAATGAATTTTTTATCGTATACATGCTCTTCGTGAGATGTCGCCGGCTGTATTACTTGCGTGTGTATACAGAACGATGTTGGCGCGGGATAGATTGTCGGTTAGAATCATAGTTGGTGATTTTATCATGATTGGGTCTAATATTATGTTTAGTATTGAAGGATGTATAAGTTGGCATGGAGAAGATCATATTATTGTCACACCGTATGACTTTACAGAGTTCTCCATGCGTAACACCTATTCGGTTGGATGTCGACAATTCTCATCCGATGTTCAGGACGTTTGCTTCGATATACTGCAATCGATCGGTCAAGAGTTGTATGGGTTAGCAGGGTATACATGGGCTGTGCATCGCAACGACGTTTTAGACGGGCTATTAGCGCAGCTCGCCGACACAGTCATGGATAACGTTTGGTGAGTATGTTTTTTGCCTGAAAAAACTGAAATCTTAGTGACTATATTCCAACTGCGCCTCTTAAATGGGTTCCAGTATGACCGCGAAAATGGCAATCGCCGAGCTTGCAAAGTTTACTAACTTTCCCAGTGAGTTTATGGAGGGTGTTAAAAATACCGCGGCGTCGGACGAGCTGATGACTCGCGCAGACATTTTCAACAGTCTTGTTGACGCGCTTTTAGTGCGCAGAAGTGAGCCCGGTGTGTTCGCATCAGTCATTGAGGTGGGTGTGTTATTCTGGCCGGTTGTAAATGTGGGCCAGTTTAGCCTGCGACAAATAGTTCGCATCATGCGCAACAAACCCATCTCGTGGCAACAGTGGCTCGATGAAACCAAGTCACAATGGGAACAGTACCATGCAGCCTATATGGCAGCTGAGCGTGCCGCATCGGATAACAACCACAAGGCTACGATCGCGCCACAAAAAATAGCCGATGATATGCATCAGCTCACATGTCAGCGCGACTGCAATTGCTGCAACATTTGCGGTCAATGTGGTTACTGCAATGATTGCGTCAAAGGTGCAGAATTAATCGAAGAGTACGCAGCCGAGGAATTGTACAACCAAATATGTGAACTATCGGCAAGTGGTGCAGGTGAGTCATGCCCGCAAACAACGGAGTGCATTAAGGAGATGACAACCAGATGATGGACGGCATCACGTTTACCGAGGCTGAATGGGCGGTCAATTTCGAAACCGAGGCTCGTAGTATAATCGATCGTACGGAGCTCCTTGACCATTAGGTGTGAAAATCTTGTTTTTTCACATCATTGCTAAAAATTGAACTGTCGAATGATAGGTTGTCAAATGGCAGTCGTAATAGCCAGTACACCAGACGCACTACGATATAGGGTCATATATGGACCATTTATGATAACAAACTGTGGGTTGTATCTGATGTGTAAAATTAACAGCGTAATATTGTCTACTTACGATATTAATGCCGATCAGTGTACGCATCAACAATATGGTGTTAAGAGTTGTAGAGTTCTCATGGAGCTGCCGTTGATTGATAAAATACAACAGTACCTGCGCGGTAATCTTCATCTTATTGATCCTCGCTGGACGGTTATCCAAACTCCTGAACTGCACGGACTCACTCAGCGTCTAATTGACGGCTTAAATGAGATGTTATGGTAGGCTTTTGGATGGGCTGTCCTTGAAGGCCAGGGCCTATTTTTTATCATTGCCAAAATTGAACTGTTGGGACTCTGTTTGGGGGCTACAGAATGTCAGTTGCAGTGATTATGGCCAAAGTAGAGGTGGTCACGCATGTTAGAATAGTATATGGCCCGTTTATAATAACCGGAATTTCCATGCAAGTAACGTGTCATATCGCCAATACTCTATTAACGTCAGCTGATATAATAGGTATCTACACAGTATCCTGACCTTGAACTGCGATCAGTTACACAGACTATCGGCAGACGATTCTAGGCCCCCAACTGGATAAAACTGAATTTTTTACGCACAAATGTCACAGAAATGCTGCCGAAAATATACACATCAAAATACAGTGGGGCGGGGTATTATATCCGTGTATTCTACCTGGATTTCATAATAACAGGACATGAAATTTATGTCAACATGCGAGGACGTAGTAACGGACAGTCAATATGTGTGACAGCTCATGATGTATATAC
>JACCDT010507480.1_pt1 | contig 14117 bp, 14 predicted proteins | sample 7446291 | NCBI WGS metagenome assembly JACCDT01 (sample SAMN15323446, study PRJNA562643) | freshwater metagenome | isolation source: river surface water | place: USA:Blue River Watershed | collected 2017-08-17
CTTACGACAAAAAAAACAATACTATACCTAAAAGTCATGATCCCAATACCTTTCTTTAAAAATTAATGTTTTTATTGTAGCAAAACTCTAAAAAACTTAAAACCTAAGATCTTTCAAAATCTGTAGCATTTAAAGGGAGTTTTTTATTGGTAAAAGGACGGAAACGATTTTTTTTACGTTTTATCTGTTCAACTTGTGCAATATCTTTGCTCACAGCATTTTTGCTCAAAAAATAATATGCAGTCGCAGCACACAATAAACCAATAATCAAAAAATAAAGATATTTTAATTGCATATGCATGCCCCACTTAAACAATCAAAAAAGAATAATAAATTACTATTATAAAGATTTTATATATTATTTCAATCGCAAAAACGTTGACCTTTCAAAATAATGCCTTATTTTTTACCGATACAACATAAGACGCAAGCTTATATTTTTTATTTCAGATAAGAAAACAACAAAAAATAAGCTTACTTTTAATAGATTATTGTAAGTATACTATAAGCAATAATGTTTAGATTAATCTTTTATACACAAGGATTTTTTGATGAAAACTATATGTTTAAGTTTACTTTTTATACATTGCTACACCTCATTATACGCTGCTACAAAAGCACCTGAAGAAGCAGCAGAAGCAACTTTAAGCCCAACTAAAAAACAAATCAAACCTCATTACGCTACGAATGCAGAACTTTTAAACACTTTTTTATACGAAACTTCTACAACAAAGAAAAATCAAGCAATGGTTGATCTTTTAAGAAATCAAGAAGTAGATATGAAAAAATTTACAACGATATTACAATCGTTTGGCAATCAATTACTTACGAGCGGTCAAAGGAAAATTTTTTACAACACAATGCTTCCATGCGCTCTTAATGAATTTCTAGAGAATGAATGTGGCACAACAATAAGTGACCAACAAGCGGTGGAAGAGCATGCTGATGCTTTAAAAAGAGTTGCTATTGTTACGCTTCAAAATTTTATCGATATTTTAACAGGCAAAGACTCTGGCCTAGAAGGCATATCAGAAGAAACTGCTTATGTTACCTTTTGCAATCCTGTCTATATGATAGATACAGCAAAAGCCGGCGATATTTTAACAGACAAAAGAACAATACGTTTTTACTGGGAACAGCTTAGAGATGGTAGCGTTATTTTTGGAAAAAGAATAACACCACAAACATCTGAACTTGATAGTGCCATTATTACGGGTCTTTTTATTAAACCAGGATCACCAGAACTAGAAACTGCACGTGAACTTTTATCCTCATTGTGCAATAAATATTTTCAAAACGTTGGGCATCTTTTTATGGGAGATATCTATCATTCCCAAAAAACAACAGACGCTTTAGGATTTACCATACCAGTAGATGGTCGTTTTTATAAATATAATGGTACCCCACTATCAAAATATAAATAAAAAAAAGGAGAACATTTTTTATGCGTATTATATTATTTTTTTTCATGCTTATGAACTATGATTTTATGCATACTTGCGCGCATCGCCAGACTAGGCCCGCAAGGTTTCCTGTATTGCCGCCACTTGATATAACATCTCAAGATGCTTTTGTTGATCTTTTTGAAGCGCGTTCAGATTATCGGATCGATACGGCATTTCATACAAAATATTTTCATGAACTTTTTTACGCCAATATGCAAGAGCCAAAGCCTTTGTATTCTAGCGTGGAAGAAGAATTTCAAAAAAAAGTAACTCATCGAAAATTTATTCATAATCCTGCAAGATATCCGGAATGGTATATACACGAACCAAGCACTTTTTATAATTTACATCCTAGAAAATATGACCCAAGAATAAGAGCCGAATGTATTATAAGGGCACAAACATTTACAAATAATTATACAAACGTTACGAATGCCGAAATAATTTCTTTTGATATTGGGCCACTAGTAAGCCAATTAAGAGCAACTTCTTATCTTGAATTAATGCTCGGATTTTATAGCACTTGTCACAAAATATTTGCTGAACCAGAAAAACGATATCAACATATTTTTTTTGCTTTAGGTTTTAACGTAACTCAAAAAGAAAAAGTTCTTGTAAAAGAAAATGTAATTTCTATATCATACGCATTTTTTAAAGAAATTTTTATCACGAATCCCGTAAAATCAGAAGAAAATCCTATCGAATTATATGATTAAAAAATAAAAACAATGGTTGTTTTGCATAAAATAACCTATACTTAATCCATCTATTTATTCTGTAATAATCTTAAAAAGGACTTTATGAATTTGTTTTTTGGAAATGCTTTGTGGCATTTAATTGCACAATCAGACACTATGACAAAAATTATTTTGCTGCTCCTTTTGGTTGTATCAATTACCTGCTGGTCTTTAATATTTTTTAAATGGACAGCCTATAACCAAAAAGAAAAAGAGATACGCAACACGCTTACAAAAATACGTCTTCTTACAACCAAGCAAGAATTTTTAGCCCTTTCTGTGCAAGAATCGCATACATGCACAGGACCTCTTTTTCTTGTCTATTCACAAGATATTCAATTTCTTTTACAAAATAATGCTCTTACGTTGCTCGATAAAGAATCGATTGATGTACAAAAATCTTTATTAATTGAAGAAATTATTTTTCAAGAAGAAGCCTATCTTCCTGTGCTTTCTATCGCATCAGCTTCTGGGCCACTGGTAGGCCTTTTTGGAACTGTTTGGGGATTAACTAATTCATTTATCAGTATCAGCCAAAAACAATCTGCTGATATCGTAACCATTGCACCTGGCATGGCAGAAGCACTTATTACAACACTTGCAGGATTAATGGTCGCCATTCCTATGCTTGTTATGTTCCATTATCTCAATGGTCGAGTGCGCACTTTAGATCATATGTTACAACAACTTTCTGACCAGATGCATATTGTCGTTCAAAAAATTTTCTTACCTAAGGAAGCTCTTCATGAGAAGCAGATTTTATCAAAGGAAACGGAAACAAGGTCTTTCGTCTCCTGAAATTACACTGACACCTTTAATTGACACCGCTTTTGTGCTGCTTGTTATTTTTATGGTAACGAGCCCAATGATGGAAAAAAAGGCTGGTCTGCAAGTTGAATTGCCAAAAGGGAATGTTGACGAATTGAATGGCGCAACGGAAGATCTTGTTGTTTTACTCGATGCAAAAGATAAAATTTTTTTTAATGGTAAAGAAATTTCTCCAGAAAATCTTATCGAAAAACTTAAAAAATTAGTAACCAAAAACAACGAAAAAACAGTATTTGTAAAAGCTGACGTCAAAGCTCATTACGGAAAAGTAATTGAATTAATTGATCGCATAAAATATATAGGAGGCGTTAAATATGTTGGATTGGCAACGTCTAAATTTTCTTAATATTTTACGATCCAACAGTTTTAATCACTTTTTATTCGCTTCGTTTTTATTACATATTTTATTTTTTTTTATATTTTTTTATGTACAACAAACATGTAACGTTTTAGAATTTACGATTAATAAGCATGCTTCAGAAGCGATTATTAAAGTTCTTCCACTGACTCAATCAAAAATTAAAAAAAAGGTTTTTAAAAATCAAACAACTCATAAAACTACACAAAAAAAGAGTAAAAAAAATCCAAAGACCGCACTGCAAAAAGATAGTAAAAAAAAACAGGTTCAAACAAAAACTTCTGAAATTAACAAAAAAAAAATATCTAAAAAAATTGAATCTCAAAAAGAACTGATTCCAAAAGATATTCCTGTAACTCAAACTCCTACAATTCCATCTGAAATTCCAAAAACAGAACCTGATGAAATAGTATATGTTACGCAAAAAGAATTTGATATTTTACGCGTACAACAGAATGTTCAAGAAACTATAGCGCATGCATGGAGCCCGCCAATGGGAATTCCAGAAGATAGCGTATATGAAGTCTTAATAACAATCGGTTGGGATGGCGCGATTCTTGAGCAAGAAGTTATTAAAAAAACAGGAATCTTACTGTATGATCTTTCTGTACAAAAAGCTATCGATCAAACAATTTTCCCAAATGAATTACAAGGGAAAAAATTAACGCTTTCGTTTAAACCTTAAAGGATAGTATTCATGAATTATTATTACGCTTTTGTTGCCATTTTTTTATGCACCTTTTGTGCACATAACAGCGCAGAAGAACAAAAAACAGCAACAACACTTTCTGTAAAAGCTGAAAAAACAGTTATCACCTCTCTGCTCATCATAGTGCTTGAAAAAGAAAGTACTTTGACCGCTGAAGTAAGCGATGCAATCAAAAGAGTCTTTGAATTTACTGGTCAATTTTCTGTTGCCATTGAATATCACAAAGAACGTTTGAAAAAACAAGCCGTCATAGATTTGCAAGGTGAATATGATTTTGTGCTTTTTTTAAATGAAAACAAAAACGAACATGCCTATGAATGGCGGCTATATGATACCTATAAAGCTGTGATGCAAAAAGGGTTTCGCGTACACAAAGATGGAAAGCTTGCGCGTGGTTGGGGTTATGCTATTGCCGATTCTTTATTGCCTTTTGTAACCGGCAATGCACCGTTTTCTTCGTGCAAACTTGTTTATTGTCAAAAAGAAAAACATGGCGAAACATTAATCTGCGTTGCTGATTTTGATGGAAGTTTTCCTGTAATTCTTGCTCGCTCAAAAACAACACTCATTGCACCTTGCTGGAATAAAGATCCAGAAAATCCTTTAGTTTTGTTTTCTAAATATACGCCATCAAATGTTCAGCTCATTGCTTCAACACTATCAGGCGCACAATCTGTCGCCATTAATTTTGACGGTCTGACTATGCAACCCGCATTTTCATCTGATGGAAAGGAAGTCGCGATCAGCCTTGCACTGAATGGCAGTAATCAAATCTATTATTATGGTTACGATGCTGCAGCAAAAAAAATAAAATATACGCAAGTAACCGCCAACAAAGGCGTTAATATAAAACCTTGTTTTTTAGAAAATGGTGATCTTGTGTTCTGTTCAGACTATGAATTAGGAAAACCTCAGCTGTATCATTTTAAAAAAAGCGACAGCTCACTGACAAGAATCACGAGTAACGAAGTCAGCCTTTCTCCTGATTACTGCACAAAAAATAAAAAACTTGTGTATTCAAAATTAATAAAAGGGTGCATGCAACTTTGTACCTATGATTTTGGTACAAAAAAAGAAACACAAATTACTTTTGACAAAGGACACAAACAAGATTGTTCATGGTCGTGTTGCGGAAATTATGTTATCTATTCATATCAAGAACAAAATCAACATCGATTGGCTGTATATTCGTTTTTAACCAAGAAGCAAAAATTCTTAACTGATGGCAGCAAAATGTGTAGTTATCCAAGCTGGTCGATTCTCTACAGGCCCTTTCCAGTGATTGGCTCATAGTAAATATCGACAGGCATGGCTATTTTTGATACGCTTATTTGCATATCATTCGATTTTTAAAAATTCAAAAAGAGTAAAAGGAATTTATGAAAGGACGCAATAATCCTAATGCAAACGGCGGGCCACGTAACTTATTAATAGCAGTTGCTATTGGCTTAGTCTGTTTGCTCGTTGTTACTAAATTACATCACGATATCCGCTCAAAGAGTGAAAAAAGTTTTTCACAGCTTATGAGTGCTATTAATTCTGGTTATGTTAAACAAATAGAAGTCGATGGACCTGTTGCTCAATGGCGTTCATCCGATGATCAAATGTATCAAACGATTACGCCATCAGATCCGCAATTGTGGGAAAAATTACAACAAAAAGGCGTTGAGATTAACTTTAAAGACGCATCTACCAAGATGGGAATGTGGCAGATTATTCTGCTCATCGTTGTTTTTGGTTTTGGTATTGCAATTTTTTGGTATCTTTTCCGTCAAGGTCGCGGCACAAGTAATGGTGGTGGCGGTACTAATATTTTTACGATGGGAAAAAGTAGAGCAAAAATGTTTCTTCCTTCCAGCATCAAAGAAAAATTTACCTCTGTAGCAGGCGCAACCGAAGCAAAGGAAGAGCTTTTAGATGTGGTTGATTTTTTGAAAAATCCTGAAAAATATACGCGTCTTGGCGCCAAAATAACACGCGGTGTTCTGCTTGTTGGCGAGCCTGGAAACGGAAAAACTTTACTCGCTCGCGCAGTAGCTGGCGAAGCAAATTGTCCATTTTTTAGCATCAGTGGTTCAGATTTTATAGAAGTCTTTGTTGGTGTTGGCGCTTCTCGCGTTCGCGACTTATTCTTTCAAGCTCGTAAAGCTGCTCCGTGTATCGTCTTTATTGACGAAATTGATGCAGTTGGTCGTTCCCGTGGCAGTGGCATGGGCAGCGGTGGCAATGATGAACGTGAACAAACATTAAACCAATTATTAACCGAAATGGATGGGTTTGAAACTGCCAAAGAACCAGTAATTGTGCTCGCAGCAACCAACAGACCTGATGTTCTTGATAAAGCTTTATTGCGTCCAGGTCGTTTTGACAGAAGAGTTGAAGTTCCATATCCAGATCTTGTAAGCCGCGAAAAAATATTAGAAGTTCATGCACAAGGTGTGCAAATCGATCCAGAAGTTGATTTGAAAAAAATTGCTCGAGGAACTCCAGGATTTTCTGGTGCTGATTTAGCTAATTTGGTTAACGAAGCTGCGATTATTGCATCAAAAGAAAATCAAGAAAAAGTTACCTTAAAAGATTTTGAAGAAGCTCGAGACAAAGTACTTTTAGGCAAAGAACTCAAGACAATTGTATTATCAGAAGATGAACGCCGTATGACTGCGTATCACGAAGCTGGTCATGCTTTGGTTCGATTACTTATCCCTGAACAAACTGATCCTTTGCATAAAGTGACCATTGTTCCTCGCGGAAGAACGTTAGGAACAACACATTCACTTCCTGAACGAGAAAAATATTCTTCAACTAAAGAAGAAATGTTGGCATCGATTCAATCAGCATTAGGTGGTCGCGTTGCAGAGCAATTAGTCTTTGGAAAACTTGCAACTGGAGCGTATAGCGATTTTCGTGTAGCGACTGATATTGCGCGCAATATGGTCTGTCGTTATGGCATGTCAGAAGATTTGGGCATGATTGTTTATTCACAGCACGGTGACTATGTCTATTCGCAACATACTGCTGAAAAAATTGATACCGAAGTGCGTCGCATCGTTGATGAATGTTATACGATTGCTAAAAAATTACTTGTCGATAACCGCGATATGTTAAATCTTTTAGCAGAAACGCTTTTAGAAAAAGAAACGATGTATGCAAGTGAAATTTATACCTTGCTAGGAATAACGCCACGCGAGGATTTCAAGCTTGTTTAATACTGATTCTATAATTTTAAAGACGCAAGAAATTATTAAAAAAGCTGGTGATTTAACACTTTCTTTTTATAATAAAATGCATACTTTTTATTATAAATCTAATGGAAGCTACGCAACACAAGCGGATCTTGAAGTAGAAGAATATCTCATCAAAGAACTTAAAGCCTTGCCTCTTGATGCATCTTTTTTTGCAGAAGAATCAGGAATTGCTGGCGATAAAGAGTACGTTTGGGTCATTGATCCAATTGACGGCACTTCTAATTTTGCGCACGGCATTCCTTATTTCTGTATTAACATAGCTTTAACGTATCATCACGAGCCTATTTTAGCTTTTACCTATCAGCCTTTATTAAAGGAATTGTTTACTGCAAAAAAAGGTTGCGGTGCATTTTTAAATGATAAAAAATTATCTGTATCATCTACAGATAATGTGCAAAAAGCGTTTTTTGGGACCTATCTTACCTTTAGCGATACTTTTTTGTATCAAAAAGTTGGTCTTTTAAAAGCTCAAAATGCCTCTATTCGTGGTCTTGGCGCAGGGGCTTTAGATATAGCTTATTGTGCAGCAGGTAAGCTAGATGCATGTTTTTACGAAGGTACGCTTTGGTGGGATATTGCGGCTGGATCTTTGCTACTCAAAGAAGCCGGTGGAATGGTTTCTAATCTGCAAGGATCTGAAATAAATGCTAAAAATAGTTCTTTCCTTGGCGGAAATAAGCTTATGCATCAAGAATTAGTATCTTTTTTTAAAAATTAAAAGAAAGTTTGATAAAAAAGCTATTTTCGCTATAATTAAATACTTCAAACTCCTCTTAAAATATCACACAGAAAGTGTGCATTAAAAACGACAAAGGAATGAAATAAATATGTCAAAAATATGTTTTGTTTGTGGTAAGAGGCCGCAAGTAGCAAATTTAGTAAGTAAAGCAAACAACCGAGTAAAACGTTGGGTTTATCCAAACGTACATAAAATGCGTTTTACCGTTGCAAGTGATTCTAAAAATAAAGTTAATAATGCAAACGTATGCACAAAATGCGTTAAAGCAGAAAAAGTTACAAAAGTCCTTTAAAGGTGATACATGGCAAATACGAATTCAGCAAAAAAAAGAGCTCGTCAATCAATCGTAAGACGTCAAAGAAATTTGGCTCGCAAAACTGCAATCAAAACTGCAATCAAAAAAGTTTTAGCTGCTGTTGAATCTAAAGATTACAGCGCTTCTTTAGAATTGCTTAAAAGCGCAGAAGCTCAAATGCGTCGAGCAAAAGGTAAAGGTTTGATTCACGGGAATACCGTTAATCGCAAAGTAAGCCGCCTTGCTACAAAAGTTGCCGCACTTAAAAGTAGCTAATCCGCCGACAAGCGAAGCGCTAAAGTTATAAAAATTAAGAATGTCATAAGTTTTTATCGAATGTTTTTTGTTCGTAAAAACAAATGACATTTTTTTTAATCTGCTCGTATTCTTTTCGAAAAATTAGTAGATACTAATTCACCTTCATAATCTGTAAAATCTCTATCTTCAAGCTCAAATCCTTGATCATCATAAAAATGATATGATTCCTCATCAGCTTTGCATAATATTTTTTTAATTTCAGGAAATTTTGCTTTAATTAATGTTTCTAATTTTTTCACAAACAGTACATCAACTGCGCGATCTCGATAATCAGGATGAATAACAATCTCATTTATAAAAAAATCAGAGCCAAATACATCAGCGAGCAATATACCAACAATCTGCTTTTGGCGCATTGCAATAAAAATATACAATCGATCATTTTCAATAAATTCATCAAACTCCTCTTCATAATTTTCTTTCATTTGAGATTCATCCAAAGTTACAGCAAGATGTGCAAATTTTTTAGCTTCATTTGTATAAAATTCTAACAAAAATGTTACATAAGCTTCTTTTGCTTGTTCAATTTGTTCTGAACTTTTATAATCAAGCTCTCTCACTTCTATTTGATCATCAGAAACTTTATCTTTAGCAACAGGACGACTCACTCGAGTTGAGCCAGCAATTGCACTTGCTTTAACTGCAGGCGCTTGAACAACTTCTGAAGCTAAAGGTTCATTAAAAGAAAAAGCTTCAATTTCAACATTTTTCAATTGATCTGAAGGTACACCAAAACAATAATCTAAAAATATTTTGACTACTGACAAATCACGAAAAATTTCATGCTGCCTCTCCAACATACGATTTGAATTATAAAAATAAATATCATTAGTTACGCTATTTCTTAAAAGGCCAATAACATGTTTTCCTTTTTTTTCTAATTCAGCAGAATCTTCTTTTTGCGCAAAATAATCTGCTGCAACAAAAACCATATGTCCTGGTTTAAGAGCAATTTCAAGCGCTTTTAATAATTCTTCTTGAGTTGGATGAGGCAATTTTATTTTAAATGTCGATACAGCGCTTATTCCATCTTCATTTTCCAAAGTCAACGCCAAATCTTCTTGTTTATACTTTTCAGTTGCATCTTCTGGAAAAAGCTCATGTGAATATGCTTGGAATTGAATCATGAGAGCAATAAAACGATCGATCATTCTTTCTTGAGCAATACTAAATTCAGTATTTTCATCCCAATGCAATAAAAGATCTCGCACAGCATAAAACCAAACTAAATCGTCTTTGTTGTTTTTAGTTTTTGATAATATTGCATATTTTTCTTCTAAATTTTTAATCCATGCACTTTTTGCCATAGAAGCAGGACAGGGATTAGTTTTTAATAATTTTTCAATTTCTCTTTCTTGTGTTAAAGCTGCAAATAAAAATACCGTTGTCAATCCTGCACAACTACCACCAGATAAAATTTTATCTAAAACAACTTGTCTGCGTTCTTTTTTATCTTTAATATCTTTACTAGAATCTATTTGCTTGAATAAATATAAAGCCATTTTATGCAACAATACATATTGATCTTTATATTTTCTTCTTTCATCATCTTTTTTAAATTTTTCTAAGTTTTGTAATTTTTGTTCTTCTTTGATCTTTTTTTCTTTTTCTTTTTGTAACATTATTTTTTTTGCATTAACACTCATATCAATATATGACAAAAGATCTGCTTTCTGCTGCTTCATTAACCGCGAATTTTGATCTAAAATTTTTTGCTTAAATACTTCTAGCGCATCTTTATTTTCAATCATGTCTAATGTAATAAGATCTTTTAATGCATCACTTAATCCACTGTTTTTATTAGAAGTATTAAACCTCATGCCATCAACATGAACATAATGCAATTTCTCACATTCATCCTGTTTGTTTGTTAAAACTTTATCAATATTTGTTGAAAATCGTGCGCTTTGGCCTTCATCTAACTTTAAAATTTTCTTTGAAAAATCAAGCACATGATCTTTAATTTCTTGTTCACTCATGATTTTTTTAGAATTATTAGTTACATCAGAAGGGTAAAGAATACATTTTAAAAATCTTGTTGGATCATAAGTTTCTGTAAAATCTGAACCACGACCTCTAAATCTTAACTCACACTGATCACCGAAACATTCAATTGAAAATTCAGGAATTACCGGACTATTATATATTTCCAATCCTTGTTCTGTGCGCAATGGCTGAATATCTGCATCTTCTAAATCTGCAGCTATTGCCCTCGCTGCTTGCGCTGCCATTGCTTGTTGCGCTGCAAATGATGCAGCACCGTAACTTTCTGATGTAAAGCTTAGTAAAGCTATCAAAATAATTGTTATTTTTTTATTCATTATTTTTCTCTCCATTTTTAAAAATTATTGCGATTCAGGGAAATCAAATACATCTATTTTAACACTTTTAAGCCCATCTGGAACAAATCCAAATTTACAAGCTAAATTAGTATTTACAAATGCCGCTAAGTCTTTAATATTAAATTCAAAATGCTTTCCTGTTTCATTATTTGCATCATAAAAGTAGACTAAATTTGGATCTAATATACTTCTATAAAAACCTACAACATGTTTTCCTGAATATTTAAATAAATCATCTAATAATGATGTCTTTTCAAAAACATCGGCTTCAAAAAACATCATTGATCCAGATTCTAACATACCTCTTAATGCATCTATTAATGCTGCTTCTGTTGGATGCTTTAGAAAAATATGATTTTTTAAAATACCTCTTTTGCCATCTTGATTTTCTAAAGTTACTGCTAAATCAAGTTGTAAATTTTTAAGAGTCGCATATTCTGGAAAAATAATATGCGAATATTCTTGAAATTGAATAACCGCACTAATAAAAAAATAAAGCAATTGTTTTTCACCATCATCAAATTTTGTTTTTCCATCCCAATTAAATAAAAGATTTTGCGCTGCATCAAACCAAGCTCTATCATTATTCTTTAATTCTGCTTGATCTTCTGCTTTTTTCAACGAATGTAATTTTTCAAATTCTAATCTTGCAATCGCTCCTTCTTCTGTTAAAATTCCAAATAAAAATAAAGTTGTTAATCCTACGCAAAATCCTGAAAAATTAAAAAGTTTTATAATAGCTTCTTTTCTATATAAAATATCTTTTTTATGACTATCGGGACCAATGTTCACAATATTTAATTCATTCATTAAAAATAAAATTATTTTCATTTTTAATTGTGTTTGATTTTTACATTCTGGATTATAAGATTCAAAATAAAATTTGAGAAAGAGATCTATTTTTAACATTTGAAATGTAATTGTTTTTTGCAATTCTTTTAACTGACTTAGCAATAATTCATTTTCAGATTGTTGCAATCCTTTAACATTTCTCACGACATTAAAATCTCTTTCTATTTTAATGATGACTTTTTCAATTGCATTTTTAAAAGCAATTTTAATAGCATGCAAAATATTATTTTTTAAAAAATCATCATGAATATGCAAAGCTTTTATCGCAAAAACAAAGCATTTACGTATATACGATTCATAATTTTCCATAAAATTCACAGAATCTTTATTCGTAATAAGCGTCATAAAAATATTTTCAAAAAACTCTTTGACTGATGCTTTATGGCCATATTTAATTTCAAAATCATTAAATGTAAGCTTTGAATCATTTGCATCAAAAAAATAAATTGAAAATCCTGGAATATCGGGACTTTCAAATACTGCATATCTACCTTCTATCCTCGACGGCTGAATATCTGCATCTTCTAAATCTGCAGCTGTTACCCCTACTTGATCTGTCGCCGCTTGCGCTGCTATTGCTTCTTGAGCTGCTGCTGATGCAGCTCCGTAACTTTTTGATGTAAAGCTCATCAAAGCGATTAACATAATTGTTATTTTTTTATTCATTTTTTTATCTCCATTTTAAAATGACTCTATTTATGCTTTAAGTATAAAATAAAGCACTTGTTAAAAACAAGAATATTTTCAATCTGAAATATGATTACTTTGAATAAGCTTATTTTACTGCTGCTCAAAGAGCCAAGCGCTTTTTACGATAGAAAATAAATCTGAAGCAATTGGCTTCCAGCGCAGGAAATTTATTGCTTTAGATGGATCAGCAACAAGCATTGCAGGATCGCCGGGCCGTTTTGGCGCCGGAATAAGATTTAATGCTTTGTGCGTTACTTTTTGAACTACGTCTATTACTTCTTTAACTGAATAGCCGTGCCCGGTGCCAATATTAAAAATATCTGATGGATAATCGTGCTTGAGCATATGAAGCAATGCCTGATAGTGAGCTACTGCAATATCGTACACATGAATATAATCGCGAATACAGGTTCCATCTTTTGTTGGATAATCTGATCCAAAAATATAAAAGGGCTTTCCTGTTTGTGCAGCTTTAAGTAAAAGCGGAATACTGTGCGTTTCTGGCTGATGCCGTTCGCCTAAACCCTCTTTTGATAAAGCTCCTGCAGCATTAAAATAACGCAGGGCAACGTACCGAAGTCCATAAGCTACCGCGCAATCTTTGAGCATCAATTCAATCATATATTTTGTGGTACCGTAGGGACTGATTGGATTGCAAGGATGATTTTCTGTTAAAGGTAAATATTCAGGAATGCCGTAGACCGCGCAACTTGAAGAAAATATAAGCGTCAAAACATTATGTTTAACCATGCTATCAAGCAGAATAACTGTTTTGCTCACATTATTAGCATAATAATGCAAAGGATGCTGCACCGATTCGCTAACAACCGTAAAAGATGCAAAATGCATGACTGCGGTAAAGGTATATTCTTTAAAAAGTTTACTTAATAAAAGCGGATCGCCATAATCACCAAAAACACACTCTGCAAATGTTTGTAATGTTTTAATGTCATGAAATGCATTATCAAGAATGACAATCCGATAACCATTGCGTGCAAGTAACCATGCTGTATGCGAACCTATATACCCAGCCCCTCCAACAACAAGAATAGTTTCTTGCATGGAATTACCTTTACTTTATGAGCCACAACATTTTTTATATTTTTTTCCAGAACCGCAGGCACAGGCATCATTACGACCAACGCGAGGCTCTGTACGCACAGAAGGCTCACCCGACTCTTCGTATTCTGATGCTGATGAAGAAAGTTTTAGCTTTTCTAGTTCATTTTCTCGTTTGCGTTCAATTTCTGTTGAATCAAAACGTTCAAGTTTGAGACTAAAAATACGCATAATAATTTCCCAACGGACTTCGTGCATCATGTCTTGAAACATCGCAAATGCTTCTTTTTTGTATTCAATCAATGGATTTTTTTGACCCCAACTTCTCAAACTGATGCCTTCTTTTAAATGATCGAGATTAAGCATATGCTGTTTCCATGCCTGATCAATCGTTTCTAACACAAGCCATTTTTCTGCATTTTTTCGCGTCTCACTCGCATCTTGATCATGCGATAACTGATACTGTTCAAGTAAAAAATTTATGATATCACTTAAAAACA
>JACCDT010641748.1_pt1 | contig 14104 bp, 26 predicted proteins | sample 7446291 | NCBI WGS metagenome assembly JACCDT01 (sample SAMN15323446, study PRJNA562643) | freshwater metagenome | isolation source: river surface water | place: USA:Blue River Watershed | collected 2017-08-17
AACATCAGTACAAAAAGCAATTGTGATTGTAGGTTTCTTTGCAATGAGTTGTGCTCTTGCATTCCACTTAGCATCATAATTAAAACAAAGAGAGAATTAGATTCTCTCTTTTTAACTTTGGCTTTCTCTTTGTAACCCATTGATAAGATGGATATTTAAGATGATAGGGCAATCTGCTTTATGCGGAAGTTTTTGAATGTACTTTACTACGTGCACAGTAGTTATAACATTCACAGTGGATAATAATAAACAAGGGTGCAACCTTGCCACAAGCCTGCCCAAAAGAATGGGGATATTAATCCCTTGTTCTTTTTTGTGGACTGGCTTTCTTTTTGTAACCCATTTTGTTGTGTGCTGTAGGACATTGTAGGACACGTTGTTCACAATTAACCCCTACAGCTCAACTCATATGGCAACTTTTGAGAAAACCCAAAGTATCAGTGCATTTGCAACTGCTAACAAAATTTCTAACTTAACCTTAATGGTTAATAAGGAATCAAAGAAACGCTCTATCCTTGCTGAAAAGGCAGACGGTTCACCTAATGAATTCTACCGTGTATCAGACAAGGTTACAGCATTAAATGCTGACTTGCAGATATCGTGGTTCACAGGAGAAGATGGGGACCCTTCGTGGATGATTCACCCTAAAGGTGAAGGCAAACTAAAGGCGGTAAGTTCTTTGAGCTTCACACCGAACCTTCAACAAGCATTCTAAGCTTGTACATAAAAGATAGGGGATTATATCCTCTATCTTTTTTTTTACTTATTTGTTATTAAGGCTTAAGCCAACAAGCCTAAGGCTATATATATTATTGAGTGTAGAATCATTCACTCAATGATGCTCTGTATAAATACGGGAAAACACGAGACAAGTATACTATTCACTTAGTGAAAGATATGTTTCACCCTTTATGAATAATCATAAAGCCAACAGGCTGTAGGCTATATATATTATCGGGTGGACAATTATAAATTAAGTTGTTAAGATATGCTTAAGGTCAGAGCTAACTACCTCATAGCCATTTCATTAACTAGCCTTAAATTGTTAAAATCCTAATTAGATTTGCGCGCCATAATATAGCTATAAGCACTAGACAAGACATCACTACTATCCTATATGGGTATAGTGTTCTATATATACTTCTCTCTCTATATATATATATTACTTATATATGATAGGTAGGGAGAATCCGCAACTTTGATATTACCGGCTCATTAGCCACTAACATATTACAGGAACTTAACAAAGAAGTAGCATAAGAATAGGTGAAAGCTTACTCTCCTGTATAAAATTACTATGAGCATAGTATAAGGCTCTAAGGCTTAAACCAAAAAATCCTACCTTATGCATAAAGGGGAGTATTCAATAAAAGAATACCTTGAGGAGCCGCTAATCCCTGACTTTAAGTTACTTGAGTGGTGCACTACTCTTGTGGATGAATGGGAGATAATAAACTTATAGGCGCGGTGTACCCTGCCTGATTCCCTGCAGTGGATCTAACGGGTGCTATCCTTTAAGCTCAAGGCGTTAACTATGACAGATAAAATAGTAGGCTTTAGTCCATATGCCTTAAGGACTATGTAATGCACCACAACTCATTTCCCAAGGATGAGCAGTTGTAATATAAAGCCGAGTCAGGCCGAGGAATCGCCAGTAGTATTACAGGTGTGGTGGACTCCACAATACTAGTTAAAAGATTTACGAAACTGTGAAGTATTACAACTGAGTGCAGAGGGATTTACTCATAAATAAATTATTAACCAACTCAAAACAATGGGAAGCACTATCCAAGAACCTATTAGGTTCCCGGAAGACTTCTCCGAATCAGCACATCCAAATGTGCCAGGTGCTACTAGATGGAAATATCCCAAAACAGGGGATACCATCATCAGTATCGTAGGCGGTGCATATGGACTGCATGGTGACGGAGTAGTAACCTTCGAGATGTATGATTTCAGGGAAGATGGTCCATGGGACTATCTAACTAAGGAAGAAATCAATGCGCATCTTGAGGATCATCCGGTATGAGCAAGACTCGGGGCAAGCAGCTAACGTTTTGCAGCTAACAGAAGTGGCTGCTTGTAAGAACTTCTGAATTAAAAACAAATGCTTGTAGCAGCCATTTTTGTTAGGTGCTGTTATAAGCTGTAAAATAAAATTTGAGTGATGGCAATTCCAAAAACAACTGGTTACACAGAAATTGTAAAAATTACAGAAGCAGCCCTAAAAGGTGATACTGAAAAAGCAAGAAAATATGTTGAACGATTTATGATTAAACACCCCGAAAGTGATTTGATATATCCGTTTACTCACCTATTGAAAGGCGAAAACAATCCAAGCGGATTAGGTCATGGAGATATTACAGGCGGGTAGGCAATTTTATTTTATTGCTTATTGAGCTAGCCTGGCAACAGAAGGCTCTGTACTTTTCTTAGTATTAACAACTTAAAACAACTAAAATGAAACATCTATTATTAATCTCAGTCTTACTCATCACCCTTGTGGGATGTAAGAAGACAACTAACACACCGGCATCACCGCCTCCATCAACAAACAATAATAATACTACAAATAATACTAGCCTGACTCAACAAGAACAGGATCTAGTTGGGTATTGGATAATGGACTCTATGGTAGGATATATTAATGGTATAAGAGTCCATGGTAATAACCAGGTCTATACCAACACCGTAACCTGTATGATAAACTTTAAAACAGATTGGTTCCATGCAAATAATGGCGGTGGCTTTAACTATATGAAAGTGGTAGATGGACATAATGCATGTGTACCAACTGATATATGGTGGCATGCTCCTAATCAAGGTTCTTTCTATCTAGGTGGTGTATTATATGGAATTAATCAATTGACTACTAATAAGTTACAATTTGATTATGGCCCACCAACTACTCTATATAAGTACTACTTCCATAAATCATATAATATTAACAACTTAAAACCAACTCAAATGGATAACACTCTTAGTAAAGCAAAACAGATTACCAATGAACAATACATGGAATTAAAGAATCCAATCTTTATAGGTCAGACTCGACTAGATAAGGATAACATGTATTGGATGGTATTTGAAGACAGTGGTGTACTGTATAAGACACACAATAAACTCTATTATTAACAACTTAGTGAGGTCGCTCCTCAGGGTACAAAACAAGATGCTAAGGATAACCGGTGAAAGATCCGGGTAAGGTAAGCACTGCTAGACTGATCCAGACATGTGTCAGTCTAGTACCTAGGATTAATATCCACAACTTTGATTTAGATTGTACTACACCCATTACTAATGATGTAATAGGTTATTTAACTGAATCAGATGTTAATGAATTATTAGATAAAATTGAAGAATTAACCTAACTTAAAATCAATTAGTAATTCCACTGTAAATCATTGCATAGTTTTCTATAATTGAGTAGAATAATAAAGCTCAACTTTAGCTTGAGATATGCTTAAATCAATGTTTGTGGGTTACTAATTGATTATCAATATTAAAATCACTTGCTTGAAGATATTCATTGTAACAACCCTTAAGCGGGTTCTACATAAACTGTACTAGCAGTTGTGTTTATTGTAGAGGTATTATTACTATTAGTGCAAATGAGTAATGTCTGGTGCAATTCAGGCTAATAATATTCCACTAGAATTGGACAAGTGATTTTATACAATTAAGGAATAATCCTTAATACTATTAACAAGATGCAGAAATGTAAAAACGATTGGGTTGCATAGTCACCAATATCACTGCTGTAAATTAAAGAGTCTGGTCACTGGAATAGAGAAGACCTTAAATAACTATTCATTATGAAAACAACTGAAGGATATAAATTGCTATTATCCCTACCATATGGTAGACTGACAGTAAACACGCCACTTTGAAGCATGAGAGTGTGGAGTTTGCGTGAATCACTTTACTAGTTTATGTAGAAACTAGTTTTTAATGCACCACAACCTCAGTAGATATAAAGACTTTTTAAGAGATAATCGAATTAGGTACACTGAAATTAGAGTAAGTAAAGACTATATTAAAATGTGAAACTACCTGATTAATAAAACAATGTTCATTGAAACTTGACTTTATCCTATGCCACCCAAAACTAAAGTGGAGGTGTATTCAAAGAGTAAATACAGATATGCGTCTGTTGAGGGTATGAATGTATTAAAGTCTTAGTGGAAACAGCAAGTGGAGAACATTGTTTTATTATTAATCAGTTCCCAAGTTGAGGCAGTTGTAACAAAGTAAGAAAGCTCGTACTGACTCTTAACTGAGAAGTACATGTATATTAGAAAGCAGGTGAAGTTCCTGAAGTTACAACTGAGTGCAGAGGGATATTAAAATAAATTATTAATCCTCTAAAACTAAGCCTATGAGCACGTTAAAGAAACACAAAGTAGTTATGCTTCCTACTAATGAAAAAGCAAGTACTATTTGGAAAACAACAAGTGGACAACTTATTCACACTCATGTTAGTGGTGAATATAAAGAAAAATATCAACCTCAACACCTCTACATCTTATCAGATGAAGAAATTAAAATAGGTGATTGGGGTATAGGACATGCTAAAGGTATAAATGGTATAGGAACTGGTTATTATGTATTTAAACATGATAATTCTAACATAGCTAAAGTTAATGCTTTAGCAGAAGGCTCTAAAAAAATCATTGCTACTACTGATAAGTCTTTAGGATTAGCTAGTCCTAGTACCTCATTCATTGAAAAGTTTGTTGAAGAATATAACAAAGATAATGTGATTACTGATGTTATGGTGGAGTATGAGGAATTAGCCAGAGCTGTAGGAAAACCCCTAGAAAAACTAGATAGTGGTGTTGATGATTTTGATAAAAAAATTATTGGACACAAATTAAAAATTAATCCTAAAGACAATACCATTACTATTAAGAAAGTAAAGGATAGTTGGAGTAGAGAAGAGGTTATTGATCTTTTAACAAGATATAATAAAAGATGTCAAGCTCCAATGGTAGATACTAAATGGATCTCAGAAAACTTATAAGGTGATTACTGCTACCTACAAGTGCAGTACCAACTCAAAAATCAACTCAAATGAAAACAACTAAATCAATTGTGGTATACATAGTATCATTTATGCTATTATACCTGGCACTATCAGCTATAGGCTGTCTATTCGCTAAATCAAACTCAGAATTATACACTTATCAAGAGTGTATAGGATCCAGACAATGGTTTATAGTGTATACTCTATTTATAGGATGGTGGGTATCAGCAATAATTGCCCACGATTACTATGAGAATAAATAAGGTGATAATCACTACCTGCAAGTGTGATACCAATTCAAAAACCAACTCAAAATGAATGAAACAATTACCGGATATGTGCCTACTAGTGTAAGCCTATCCAATATGCCAGAACTAAGTGATGAATCAAAGACTAAGGTATGTATTATTGAAGACCTAGTTAAGATAGGTAAAGCCTTAGGTATGGGAAACCCAACAATTAGTGAGTTTGATTATCTATATGACTTAACAATACCAATGTTAGAGGCTGTTGTATATAATGCTCAAATTCAATTGAACACTAAAGAATATCGTGACAGATGTAATGGTATTCTGTAAACTTTAAATGTTTAAACTATTAAACTTATTAATCAACTTAAAACCAATTCAAACCATGAAAACAGAACATGTTATTAGAGTTAAGAAAACTCACGATGTAGTATATACAGGTATAAACCTTGAAGACTGCAAGCAGGTAATGAAACCTGCATTCTTTGATCATATTGACAAAGGATTAGGCTTAGAGGACTTTCCTCTAGAAGCTGTAACTATCCATTCACTTGAAGAGAGTGAGATGGATATAGAAGATGAAGAAGAATCTAAGGATTTTGATGAGGATGATCTTCCATTCTAATTGCCCTGATGAGTCCTAGAGGGGACGAAACAGCCTAGATAAGGCTGTCGGCAATGCATAAAGTTTGTGGGTACACATCATTCGTATGAACCCACCGGTGCACAACATTCAACCGTGGTAGGATGGCTTAGAGCTGTCCTACCGAAAGAATGTATCAACTCAACAACCAACTTAAACTTAAAACCTTGTGGTGTATTGGTGAACCACGTAAAGTCATGATAAATAATCTAGACACAAAAGGCCTTAGCTTGTCACAAGCAAGCAGTATATCTAATCTTTGCTTTCAGAGAGCAAATGAGATTAGTAAAGCATTGTCAGGTATCAACAATGCTACCCGTACTTTCAGAATCGGTGGGGAAACCTACACGCAGGAAGTAGGTAAACAGATACCTTCTAATGTAGCAGAACTCCTTCAAGAGAAGGCAAAGCTACATGCTGCCCAGGCTTTCTTGATGACCAACATCAAGGCCAAGGATGCAATACTCACAGCTATTAAGGCTAGAGTTTTCAAACCATCAGTAGATGGGCCTGAAAGTCCTGAACTTGGATCCTTCAAACCAGAGGCACTGGTTAATGAGTCTTGGGGATGGAATCAGCTTAGTCAAGCTGAATACTCAGAGTACCTTGAGCAAGAAGCCTATGCTGCTCACATAGGTCAGTTTATTCACAAGGATTCAGTCCTTGACAGATTGAGGAATGAACTTCCCAAGGTCAAGTCATTGGATTGGATTGTAGTGAAAGATGGAGAACGCACACCTGTAAAGGTAGAAGTTCACCATACCTCTGATGAGTTATTAGCTCATCATGAGACACTGGCTGCTTTTCACCGTAAGCATGAGATGCGCGTGAATTACTTCAAAGCTAAGGTTAAGAACTTAGTAACTGAAGAGAATGCGCGTATCTCTAAAGAGAATGCTCTTGGTCAAGCTGAAGTTAACAAAGCTAATGAAGCTTTGAGACTTGAGTATACCAATAAGCATTTGGCTTATATGGAGATGGTGAAGGTAGAGCGTGAGCAGTTTGAAGCTGCAAGGCAGGCAGAGATTCAAAGCACAGCAGCTTTGAGGATCTCTGTAGATCCAAGGTTTCAGGAGACCATTGACCGCTTTCTTAAGCAGTTAGATCCTGAAGCTTAGTACTTCTGTAGCCCGGCTTTGGTCGGCTGGGCTACCTAAATTGAACTAAAAATAGTGTGTAGAAGAGGGAAGCTACTTAGTGCGGGTACGATCAAGACACTCCCCATACAGCTATTATATAATTCAAAGGTGCACCTCAGAGAAGGCATAAGCCAGATACTGTTGTGCTTTATATCTGGTAGGAAGGTTACCAAAAAATTATGACAAATTACACTTTTTATGTAATAAAAATCAACGCACCTTAGGGTGCAAAAACCGCTTCTTCTGCAACTTTAAATCTATAGTTTTGTAGGGCTTTTCACAAAAGCACCAATCGCTTGACAGGTTATCTAGGGGACAGGCTTATGCTTGAGATGTATAACACTCTAACCCATATAATAGAAAAATTGGCAGCACCCTGTATAACAGGTCCTATGCGGATTCGCAGGACCTCTGGGGATACACAAACAAGACTTAGATTTTGTCTTAGCCTTTGAACGCAGAGGGAGGTCTTTGACCTTGATTTTGACCTTATCATAATCTATTCAACTTTCCTACCGGGTGACTTGATATTTATTAACCTTAAAATCAACCCAAATCATGAAAACAACAAATCACATCAACACAGTAGATATCATAAGATATCTAGTAGTAGGATTAGGCTTCCTAGGAATAATAGTAGGAATTATTATTCACCAAATAGCCTAACAAAAATCAATTATTAATCAACTTAAAACAGAGACAACAATGAAGAAAATTGTAAAAACTATGTTAGTTATACTCATGAGTATAATAACATTAACCGGAAAAACAAAAGATCCCTATCACTTATTTCTTGATGGAGAGTTTCTCCACAAGAAGAACATCAACTACACTGTCTACAAGATGGGTAAGGATGGTGTGTATCACAGTGAATACAGGGATAAAGCCCGGAAGTACTACAGCATAACCTGTGATGTAGGAAGTAAGTATCTAATAAGGTTTCAAGACAAGGATCAGAATGTAAAATTCTTAATGATAGATGCTGTAAAGTGTGGCTATTTTATGGTTGATGTAGATTGGAGAAAACCCACTGATGGGAAGATAACCTTAGAGAAAACAGGTTATGTCTTAACTCCATTTACAAATATTGCTAAGGCTGCTTTACTTGCTAAAAACTAATTGTCGGCAGGGGCAACAAGAGAGGGTGTGGATTGTACCTTTTCCGCATTCTCTCTTTCTAATCATTAACTTAAAAACCAATTTTTTAGATTATGAAATCAAATGGAAAGGTGATGCCACAGTACAATTTTGGTATAGTGACAAACAGTCAAATAGAAGCTAGAGCTGTGGGAGAGATAGCTAAGACATTCTATGATTCTTACTGTAGAGATCTCTGTAACTTTAATGCACAGTCTAATCGTATTTACTGTGTACTCCAAAAGCCTAGTGGAAAAAGACAATGGAATAATTATACTAATGGTTATCAGCCTTCAGATATCCGGCTAATTCTTACTTATCAAAAGTTTGTAGAAGAGTACTTGACCGAGATTAAGTCTGAAGTTATCAACAACTATCAAATTTTTTAAGATGAAAACAGGAGACAAAGTAAAATTTAAGGACTACGGTGAGTATAACAATAATTATGTTTCTAACCATTACTCTTATACCAGTTCTGAGAGGTATGCTAAACTGCTTAATATAAAACTAGCGGTTAAACAAAATGAAGGAACTACAGACTTAATAAATAACAACTATGCAATCTACTGAACAAAAAATAGAAGTTTTTCCAGGTATATATGTAGGTGATCTCGTAGTGAGCTTAAGAAACAAATTTGATCACAGAAAAGAAGGTGATATAATAGAAGTTCAGAGAAGAAGTAAGAAGGACTGTTTATATTATAGGAGTGGTAAGAGCTCAAGGCATGGAGAAGTTTGCACCACAGAGTTTGAAACCTTCAGAAAAGCAACACCAGAAGAAATAGAATGGTACAAGAGTGCCAAAAAGGAGCTGCATATCCATCCTAACATAAAAGATATGCCACAAATTAAGAATCATTATCAAATCTATTAGAATGGCAGTAGCAGAACCAGCAATGTTTGCCGTAGGTGACATTGTTCGCAGATTACGCTCAGATTACTATGACCTTAACAAGACAAATATGATACTCTATAAGGAGATCAAATTTAAAGGTTTAAGACATGCAAGTACGCTGAAAGCACACCGAGATTCAGTTGTAGAATGGGTCGATGAACACGGTGCCTTGATAAGCTATGATCAAAAAGGATCATATAAGACTAGAGGCTTACTCTACTACAAATTTGAAGATCTTCAACTGGTCAAGAAACCGGATGGAACCATTAACAATTATTCAATTTATTAACCCAACAAAAAAAAACAAGTAACATGAGCGAAAAAAGTAAAAAAGTGACCACAGCATTAGCACGTATTGATGAAGTACCTGAAGTACTTACACTATTAGATCAAGAGATCGGCAAATTGAAAGCTGTTACAGAGTCTGTATACAAGACAACAGGCAACTTGGAAGGTTTTGGTGACATCAAAACAGAGACCAAAATTGAAAATTTGATTCGCGCTTTTTCTTCTGTTAAGGGAAGAGAGAAAGCATATGATGATGCTGCTAAGCATTTAGGTTTAACAACATACCCTGCATTCAGTATCAGTGGTGGAAATGCTGCAGATTGGGAAAAAGATATTCGTTTGAGAATTGACGTCATTACTCACTCTGATAAGCTTGCTAAGCTTAACGAGTATAAAGATAAAATGAGCAAATTCTTGTCTGCAGAAGATCAGAAAGCAATGCTATTGAAGGACATGACAGAATACTTCAAATTAGGACAATAACTAATTCTACAGAGTGGAGTATTCTAAAAAGAGTACTCCCTCTTTATAATCATTTACTAACTTAAAATCTTAACTTATGCCAAAGAAAACTAAAATCAAGGACAACCATTCCGGAACTCTTACTTTAGCTAAGCTGAAAAAAGAGGTCAAAATGAACTATGACAGTACTCCTATTGAGAGATTCTTGTTCAAGTTTAAAAGAGAACACTTTAAACCAGAACTCAGCTCACCTGTAGGATTCGGAGCACAAGATCTCGAACCTTTGTACTTAGACCTTTACTTGGATCTACTGAAGGAACATAAACATAAACTTGTATGTAAGCTTATGGATTTTCGGGAAGTAGAACTATGGGTAAAAGAATAAATTATTAATCAACTCAAAAACCAACTTAAATGAAAAAAGAATTATTCAACAAATTAATAGAGGAGATTAAGGCTCAGCCTAATTTATACTCTACACATAAATTAACCATTAAGGACGGGCTAGAGGTCCACACTTTTGGTCATACAACAAATAATGATTTAGCAGAAGCTAAAGCTCTCTTCAAAGAGAAGGGATGGAAGATGAATGATGTATACAATGATGCTCAAATTTACCAACTTGCTCAGCAAAATAAATTATGTAATACATATCTTACCATTCTCTATAATGCAGATAAAGATAAAATATCTATTGCTTTATTTGAGACCGGATATGCTTTTGCCGCAATGAAAGAAAGATATTATCCTCTTAGAAAGAATGTTCCTGTATTTGCATGGACAAAGCATATGTATAATCTTCAACCAGTGGGTAGAGGAAAACATAAGCCTAATCCGAGAATACAACTAGGTGGGATTCACCTTTATGGAACCTTTCCTCAGATAGGAGACATAATTACTAAAGTATTATTCGGTATAGATTATATACCTGAGGCATCTATAAGCTACAGACACTTTGCCAACACAAAGAATGACTTTGAAGCTATAGGTAATATGTTTGGTGTAAAGATTCCTCAAGCTCTTCATAGTTATGATGTAAATCATGTATTGATTCTGTATAATACTATCAAAGATTTTAACCAGATAAACAAGTTATGTCAGTTTATTGCTAAGACTCCAAGAACTATTGAGTTTAATGATTTTCTTCGCACAGCATCTACAATTGATATGGACCTATTTGAGACGATAGCAAAAATGTTATTTAATAATTATGCTGAAAGTTGGGTAGTACGAGATTATATTGGAGACAATATTGCTCTAAAGACCAGAAATATATCATTGAAGGTGAAATCATTGAAGAGATGGCAAGATGAACATAATAAGGCTTCTATAAAGAGAATGCTTAAAGGTGTTCCTGAGATCAAAGTAAATGAGGTATATAAGAAGGCTTTAGAAGGTCTTGAGTATCCTTATGAGCTTATTGAGACCAAGGACAGATTAGTTCAGGAAAGTGTAGAACTACATCATTGTGTAGGAACCTATGCTAACCAAATCAATTCAGGTAGTTGTGCTATCTTCTCAGTAGAATATGAAGGTAAAAGATGGACTCTTCAAGTAGCAGCTTCAAGTATTCAAGATAAAGTAATATTTACACCTGTACAATTCAAAGGATTATGCAATAATCCTGCACCAGATCTAATAGGTAAAAGGGTAGCTGAAGTATTGAATACTAACAGTGATGATATACCTGAAAAAGTACTTGAAGCACCAATAATGGAACCAATATATGCTTTAGATATCTAACACAAGAGCACCCGGGAAAACCTGGGTGCCTTTATAACAAAATTATGGTAGTAATTGAAACAAGAGAACAATTAGAGATGTTCGCATGGGATATTAAAATGAATATGCCCGACATACCGGAGAATTTAAGACTCCTAATAATAATGGAGCCAGAGGCTTTTGAGAGATTAGTAACCCAAATTTCAAAAGAGTGGGTAGATAACTCTGACAGATTTATTTACAATAGCCAAGTAGGTATAGAGCTTGGTATAAAAAAAGGATGATATGGAACAATTTTTATTAGCTATAGAAAATCACCCAAAAGCGTGTGCTTTTCTTATATTACTTGCTATACTTACTTGTACATTCAGATTTCACTGGATAGTGGGGAAAGATGTAGAAGAATATGCAGAAGAAAATAAATCTAAACAATAATAACATGGCAATAGTATCAGAAGCTGTTCTCAAAGTAATTATTACTGATGAGGACCAAAACAATGTGCAAGTTGAATTTAATGCAGGTAAGGTCCCTCTAGATGCAATAATAGTATCATTAGAAATGGTTTTAGAGAGGCTAAAAGAACCACATAAGTCACAAGACAGAAGAAACATAAATTAATGGAGATAGAAGTAAACCTTGACAATCTCAAGGTAGTACCTCTGGGTCCGAATCAATATGTGATAAAATCTGATGGAGCCAGGATCTTTCAGTCATATGATAGCATAATAGCTCTTAAGACTGATGGAATGGTTATATTAGATGAGAATAAGTGGGATTATTCCCGCACAACCGGTAAGTACCGGAACAAGTTCTTGGATGAGAACAAAGCAGATACAGAAAGAAGAATTAAAGAAGGAAGATATTTCCTTGCAAACTTAAATAAATAGTTATGGATGAACAAAGATATGTATCAATAACAATATCATCAGATGATCTTAAGAAGATGTTTATGGATAAAACCAAGATAGATGATAATCTGGCTACATTAATAATAGGTTGTCTGCATAATTCCAGTGTAGGTATAGAATTGCTTGCTAAAGCTCTTCTTGGTATCTTTCCTAAAATAAAGTATAAACTAAATGATTTTGTTTTTATACCAGTAAGTAATTTACCGACATGGAAAACAGATAGAGATGCTACTCTAAAATTACCAAGCTGTAAGAATGAATGTGTAATGGGTCAAGTAATAAGCGTAGATCCCTATAATTCCATGACCTATAGAGTAAAATGTACAGTAGTTTTAACTGATGGTCATGTAGGATTTACAGATGTTCTCACCCATGATAGGGAATTGCAAGGAACTCCGGAAGATCCTGCAGAAATACTAGGGCTAATTGAAGATATGAAAAGAGAGTTACCTTTTTAAAAAAAAAGTATATCTTTGTGTAAAGAAAAGAATCATGGAAGAAACTCAGAATCAGGCAGAACCAACCTCTAATAAGAGAGCTAAGAAAAAGTTTGTTTATCTAGAAAAGTATGACCTTTATAAAGAAGGTACTGATGCTAGAATAGCAAATATAGAAAGATCTCTAAATGTGGGTTTTGTGGTAATGGGAATATTAGTTGTTTGGATTATTCTAATTACTATAAACCATTAGCAAAATGCTGTATCAATTACCAAATGGGAAAGTAATACATCTCTCAGTAGAGCAATACCTGGATTTAACCGATCAAGATTTACAAGATATGATGGCAGGTAATTATGGAGAGTACCCTACTTCTCATTGGATTGATTCAGCAATAAGATCCCCCCGCAAACAAAAAGAACAAAAAGATATAGATAAAAGTATTGACTATACTGAAGATAGTGATGAAATAGTCATTCAGTCAACAACTTTTGCTATAATCACAGTAGATGATATTAACTCTTCAGAAAATATTGAAGACAATAGCTCAGAAGAGCTAGAAGACACTTAATTACCAAAGGCCACGGTAATAGAGTAATGTGTGAACCAGGATGAGTACCTGGTTTTTTGCATTTAAAATGGTACCTACTCACAAATCAAATCAATGTTTAACAATTAAAAATCAAAAATCATGAACTCAAAAGTAAAAGTAACAGCAGATGAAACAGGAAGTGTAATCGTTGTATCAAAGAACAACCCAGAATGGGCTCACATCCGTGTGGAGCAATCAAGAATTGTCATTGATGACAATGGCTTTGCCCGCAAGAAAACAATCAGTGCATTAGTGCACGGCACAGTAGAAGATCTTAAATCTTTTGGCTGGACAAAAGGCTTGGAATTACCTGGCAAGATTATCTTTAAAGAAAGTCTTGAACCATTTAATTCAAATCAGCCAGAGCGTGACTACAAAGTTGCAGGAAAAACAGGTATTGTATGCTGTCGAGATGGCCAGCCTATTTACCGTAAAACCTTTTATACTTTAAGTAGTAGTGCTGAAGATGTATCTGTTGCTCACACTAATGTTGAAGATATCCGCGCAGCTTATGCTGAAGGAGCTACAACAGAAAGCGATGAAGATTTAAACAATCTATAATTGCAATAAAGTTAAAGGGAATAAGTATAGAGCAATCTATCTTG